>Ga0081539_10002112_pt1 | contig 29436 bp, 28 predicted proteins | sample TabmetS4T2R2_FD_71023 | JGI IMG/M metagenome (GOLD analysis project Ga0081539, IMG submission 71023) | Tabebuia heterophylla rhizosphere microbial communities from the University of Puerto Rico - S4T2R2 | ecosystem: Host-associated > Plants > Roots > Rhizosphere ... | reverse complement strand
CCGGGGGACGTGGGGGCCGCCGGGCCGGACCACGGGGAGGAACCTGCCTGGCGGGGGGGGGGGGGGGGGGGCCCCTCCCGCTCAAAGATCGGGGGGTTCGCGGCAGGGCCCCCCCGCCCCTCCACGACGCGTGGCTAGACTCGCCGCGATATGAGCGGCGCCGATCGACAGAAGCTCGAGGAGACGACGCGGTACGAACCGGCGGAGGTTGAGGGGCGGATTTTTGCCGAGTGGATCGAGGGCGGGTACTTCCACCCGGTCGCGGAGGGGACGCCGGAAGAGAACTTCTCGGTCGCGATCCCGCCGCCGAACGTGACCGGGGCCCTGCACATGGGCCACGCGCTGAACGGCTCGATGCAGGACGCGATGGTGCGGATGGCCCGGATGAAGGGGCGCAACGCGCTCTGGATCCTCGGCACCGACCACGCCGGCATCGCCACCCAGGCGGTGGTCGAGAAAGAGCTGAAGAAAGAAGGCAAGGACCGGCACGAGCTCGGCCGCGAGGCCTTCGTCGAGCGGGTCTGGGCCTGGAAAGAGGAGTACGGCTCGCGGATCGTCGAGCAGTACAAGCGGCTCGGCGCCTCCTGCGACTACGAGCGCGAGCGCTTCACGCTCGACGAAGGCTACGTCCGCGCCGTCTACCGCGTCTTCAAGCAGCTCTACGACAAGGGCTACATCTACCGCGACAACTACATGGTCAACTGGGACCCGGGCTCGCGCTCGGCGATCTCCGACCTCGAGGTCGAGAACCGCGAGGTGGTCGACTCGCTGTATGAGATCGACTACCCGGTCGAGGACTCCGACCGGGTGCTGACGGTCGCCACGGTGCGCCCGGAGACGATGCTGGCCGACACCGCCGTCGCCGTGAACCCGAGCGACGAGCGCTACGCCGACCTGGTCGGGGAGACCGTGGTCCTGCCCCTGGTCGGCCGCCGGATCCCGGTGATCGCCGACGACCACGTCGATGTCGAGTTCGGCACCGGGGCGCTGAAGATCACCCCCGGCCACGACGTCAACGACTTCGAAATCGGCCGCAAGCACGGGCTCGAGGAGATCACCGTGATCGGCGAGGACGGGCGCATGAACGAGGAGGCGGGCGAGTACGCCGGCCTCACCGTCGCCGAGGCCCAGGCCGCCGTGGTGGGCGCCCTGCGCGGAGAGGGCCGGCTGCGCGCCGAGGAGCCCTACACCCACTCGGTCCCGTTCTCCCACCGCTCCGGCGAGCGGATCGAGCCGCTGATCTCGCTGCAGTGGTTCTGCCGCATGGACGAGCTGGCCGGGCCGGCGATCGAGGTGGTGGAGCGCGAGGAGGTGCGAATCGCGCCCGAGCAGTGGAAGCGCGTCTACCTCGACTGGATGCGGGAGATCCGCCCCTGGTGCGTCTCCCGCCAGCTCTGGTGGGGGCACCGGATCCCGGTCTGGTACTGCGACCCCTGCGAAGAAACGATCGTCGCCGAGGAGACGCCGGAGCGCTGCGGCAAGTGCGGCGGCGAGCTGCGCCAGGAGGAAGACGTGCTCGACACCTGGTTCAGCTCCGCCCTGTGGCCGTTCGCCACGCTCGGCTGGCCCGACGACACGCCCGAGCTGCGCGCCTTCTACCCGACCAGCTTCCTGACCACGGCGCGGGAGATCCTCTTCCTCTGGGTGGCGCGGATGGTGATGATGGGGATCGAGTTCCCCGGCGCGATTCCCTTCCGCGACGTCTACGTGCACTCGGTGATCCAAGCCCGCGACGGCCGCCGCATGTCGAAGAGCCTCGGGACCGGGATCGACCCGCTGGACGAGATCGACGTGCACGGGGCCGACGCCCTGCGCTTCGGCCTGCTGGCGATGTCCTCGACCCAGGACGTGCGCTTCTCCGACGCCAAGGTCGAGCAGGGACGCGACCTCGCGAACAAGCTCTGGAACGCCGGGCGATTGATTCTGCTGAATTGCAAATTCGAGCAGAATCAATCGCTCACCAATGCGCCGCAGGGCCAAGTCCCTGCGGCGGTGGGGCAAGGGACGCTGAAGCCCATGCCGCTCCACGTCGAGGACCGATGGTTCCTTTCTCGGCTCGAGAAAACCATCGCCTCGGTCACCGAGAAGCTCGAGACCTACGACTTCTCCCACGCCGTCCAGGAGGGCTACTCGTTCTTCTGGCGCGACCTCTGCGACTGGTACCTGGAGATCGTCAAGCCGCGCCTCTACGCCGGCGAGGAGGAGGTCTCGGCGACGCTGCTCTACGCGCTCGAACGGCTGCTGGCGCTGCTGCACCCGACGATGCCGTTCGTCACCGAGGAGATCTGGTCCTTCCACCCGGCCCGCCAGGGCCACCTCGCGGTCCACGCCTTCCCGGTCGCCGACGAGTCGCTGTACGACCAGAGCGCCGAGGACGACGTCGAGAGCGGGATCCGCCTGACCCAGCGCCTGCGCGCCTGGCGCGACCTGGTCGACGTGCCGGCCGGGGCGATGCTGGCGGCGGCGCTCGACGGGGTCGAGCCGCCGGAGTTCGTCGCCCGGCTCTCGCGCTTCGAGTTCGACGGGGTCGGGGCCGAGCCGGTCGCCTCGATCGGCCCGGTCCGGGTGCTCGCCTCCGAGCAGCTCGACGCCGCCGCGGTCGAGTCCCGTCTCGGCAAGCGCCGCGAAGAGCTCGAGTCCGAGGTCCAGCGGGCCGAGCGCAAACTCGGCAACGAGGGCTTCCTCGCCAAGGCGCCGGCCGAGGTGGTCGAGGAGGAGCGCGGCAAGCTCGAGCGCTACCGCGCCGAACTCGCAGAGCTCGGCTAGGCGTGGCCGCGTTCGACCCGGACGCCTACCTCGACTCGCTGGAGCCGATCGGGTGGCGGCTCGGTCTGGAGCGGATGTACAAGCTGACGACGGCGCTGGGGCTGCCCCAGCACCGCTTCGCTTCGATCCACGTCGTCGGCACCAACGGCAAGTCCTCGGTGACCCGGATGATCGCGGCGCTGCTGGAGGCGCACGGGGTCAGCGCCGGCGCCTGCCTCTCGCCGCACACCGACCGCTGGTCGGAGCGGACGCTGGTCCGCGGCGAGGAGCTCGACCCCGCGGCCTGGGCCGAGGCGGTGCGCCGGGTCGCGAACGCCGCCGAGGGAGTCAACCGCAGCTTGGAGGAGGACGAGGCGGTGACCCAGTTCGAGGCCGCGACCGCGGCCAGCTTCGCCGCTCTGGCCAGCGCCCGGGTGAAGGCGGCGGCGGTCGAGGCGGGGCTGGGAGGGAGGCTCGACGCGACCAACGTGATCCCCTCGCAGGTCACCGTGCTGACCTCGATCGGCCTCGACCACACCGAGTGGCTGGGCGAGACCGAGCTGCAGATCGCCGCCGAGAAGCTGGCGGTGCTGCGCGACCAGACCACGCTGGTGCTCGGCCGCGTCTCGCCGCCGGTCGCCGAGCTGGCCGCCGCGACCGCCGCCGAGCGCGGCGCCCGGCTTCTCGCGGCCCCCGAGGACCCCGGTGAGGACCTCGAGCTGTTGGCCCCGGGCGCCTTCCAGCGCCGTAACTTCGCGCTGGCCAGGACCGCGGCCGAGGCCTTTCTGGGCGAGCTCGACCCGGGCGCGGTCAGCGCGGTCGCTGCGACCCTCGCGGTGCCGGGGCGCCTGGAGCGGATCGCCGCCGAGCCGCCGACCTACGTCGACGCCGCCCACAACCCCGACGGCGCCGCGGCTCTGGCGGAGGCGCTGCCCGCTGTCGCTGGCGGGCGCCGCGTCGTCGCCTGCCTGGCGGTCCTCGCCGACAAGGACGCGGCGGCGATGGTCCGGGCCCTGGCGCCGGTCCTCGAGCGCGCGGTCTGCACCGAGGTGCCGGCCGCCGCGCTCGCCTCGCACGGCCGCCCCGGGGCTCGCTCGCGCCCGGCGGCGGAGCTCGCCGCGCTCTGCGCCGAGGCTGGCCTCGCCGCCGAGGCCGAGCCCGCCTTCGAGACGGCCTTCGATCGCGCCACCGAGCTGGCCGCCGCGCCGCCGCCCGGCGCAGTGCTGGTTGCGGGTTCCCACTACGCGATCTCCCCTGCCCGGAGCTATGCGAGGATTCGCGCATGAAACAGCGGAGCGCCGGGGCCGAACTGCTCTCGATGATGGGCCTCGTCGCCGCTGTCGTGGCAATCGTTATTCTCGTCTTCTTCGGAATCGGCTATCTGTTCGGGAGGCTGTTCCTCTGAGGTAAGCGGCGATCCGCCAAATCGCGAACAGGGTTCGCGGATAAGGCGGCGAAGTAGACTGCCCGTCCCCATCCGGCGGGAAAAACCCCATGGCACTAGCGATCTTCGGCATTACCAACGACGGCCTCAACCTGGTCGCGACTCTATTCCTGCTGATGCTGGTCGTCCTCTGGCTGGCGCTGATCGTCTACACCTACCTCGACGCGCGCCGCCGGATCTCCGACCCGTTCCTGGTCGCCTGCGCCACCGTGGCCTCCTTTTTCCCCTTCATCGGCACCGCCGTCTACGCGATCGTGCGTCCGCCCGAGTTCCTCGAGGACGCCCACGAGCGCGAGCTGGAGATCAAAGCCGCCGAGCTGCGGGTGCGCCAGCTGCAGGACCAGACCTGCCCGAACTGCGAGTACCCGGTCGAGCGCAACTACCTGCGCTGCCCGAACTGCCAGCGCCGCCTCAAGGACCCCTGCCCGACCTGCAGCAAGCCGGTCGACCCGCGCTGGGGCCTCTGTCCGTTCTGCGAGACCGCGCTGGGCGGCGGCGAGCGCAGCCGCCGGCCGCAGCGGCGCCGTCCGCCCGAGGGCGAGGGGGCGCCGCGCCGGCGCCCCGAGGGCGAGGAGCAGGCGCCGCAGAAACGCCCGGTGAGGCGGAAAAAACCCGCCGCCGCGGCGAAAGCGCCGAAAAAACGAGCTTCCGCGAGTTCCGCCACGAAAGAGCCGGCTCGCAGCGCCCCGTCCGAGGACGAGGCGCCGGATAAAACCAAAGAGCAAAGGAGCCCCATTCGTGAGCCGGACCCTGATCCTCGTCAAGCCTGACGCCTTCGAGCGTGCCCTCACCGGCGAGGTGATCGCCCGCTTCGAGCGCAAGGGGCTGCGGATCGCCGCGATCAAGTCGCTGACCGCGACCGAGGAGATCGCCAACCAGCACTACGCCGAGCACACCGAGAAGCCGTTCTTCGGCGAGCTGGTCGAGTTCATCACCGGCGGCCCGCTGGTCGCGATGGTGCTGGAGGGCACCGAAGCGGTTCCGGCCGCCCGCCAGATGATCGGCGCGACCAACCCGATCGAGGCCGCCCCCGGCTCGATTCGCGGCGATTTCGCGCTCGAGGTGACCTTCAACATGGTGCACGGCTCCGACAGCGACGAGTCGGCCGAGCGCGAGATCGGGATCTGGTTCCCGGAGCTCTAGCGTCGGGCATTGTGCCGGAGGGCCGGGTAGGGGTTCCGCTTAGTCTTTTTCAGGATCGAGCTCCGGCCTCGCGGTGGATGAGCGGCGGGAAAAAGCCACAAGACGCTTCACCCCTACCCGGCCCTCCGGCATGAGCCCAGGCGTAGTTCTGGCATCCGGATCCCCACAGCGGGCTGACATTCTGCGGAAGCTCGGGGTGGAGTTTCAGGTTCAGCTGCCCGGGGTCGAGGAGTTGGAGGAGGGGGACCCCGAGGCGCTGGTGGTGGAGAACGCGCGGCGGAAGGCGCGGGCCGTGGCGGCGGTGCCCGATGCCCTGGTGATCGCTTGCGACACGGATGTCGTGCTCGACGGCGAGGTGCTGGGGAAGCCGGCCGACGCGGCCGAGTCGCGCGCCTACCTGGAGCGGATGTCCGGGCGGCCGCACGAAGTCCTCAGCGGCCTCGTCGTGCTCGACGGCGGCGAGGAACGCAGCGGCCTCGAACGCAGCACGGTCGTCTTCAAACAGCTCACCGCGGCCGAGAAAGAGCGCTATGTCGCGTTCGGCGAGTGGGAGGGCCGCTCCGGCGGCTACGCGATCCAGACGCTCGGGTCGACCCTGGTCGAGCGCCTCGAGGGCAGCGTCTCCAACGTCGTCGGCCTCCCGGTCGGCCTGCTCGCCGAGTTGGCGCCAAGCCTCTTTGAGTAGGCGTTAACACATAAGTAAGCACTAATACGCGACTTGCCATCATGCAAGTCCCGGGGCAGCGTCACGCCAATTGCCAGCCCCGATCCGGCGCTCCGGCAAGATGAGCGCGGCGGGCTTTCCGGTGTCTCGTCCGGCCCCGTGAAACCAAGCTACGAACCTAGGTCTTTTACGTGTATCGAAAGCAAGTTCGCCGCCGCAGGGCGGTGCTGGCGCTGTTGGTCATCGGCGGCTTCGTGCTGTTGACGGTGACCTACGGGCGCGGCTCGACCAGCCTGCAGGAGGGGGTCAGCGCCGTCTTCAGCCCGCTCGAGACCGCCGCCGACCGCGCCCTGAAGCCGGCTCGCGACCTGGTCAACTGGTTCGACAAGACCTTCGACGCGCGCGGCGAGAACAGCCAGCTGAAGGCCGAACTCGAGGCGACCCGCGCGCAGGCGGTCGGCGGCGAGGCGGCGATCGCCGAGAACCGCGAACTGCGCAAGCTGCTCGAGCTCGACGAAGGCGGCACGATCCCGGGCGGCTACACCCCGGTCACCGGTCGCGTGGTCGTGCGCGCGCCGACCGAATGGACCGCCGACGTGGTCATCGACGTCGGCAGCGGCGACGGGGTCGCGGTCGAGGATCCGGTGGTCAACGGCGACGGTCTGGTCGGGAAGGTCACCGCGGTGGCCGGCGGATCGGCCAAGGTGACGCTGATCACCGACAGCTCCAGCGCCGTCTCCGCCCGGGTCGTGCCGGGCAACAGCCAGGGCGTGATCAAGCCCTCGCTGGGGGAACCGGGCAGCCTCACCCTCGACTTCATCAAGTCGAGCAAACTGATCGGCCGCAACCGGATCGTGGTCACCGCCGGCTGGAGCTCGGGCGACATCTCCTCGGGCTTCCCGCCGAACCTGCCGATCGGCGAAGTGACCGAAGCCTCGGTGGTCGAGCAGGAGGCCCAGCAGCAGGTCCACGTGCGGCCCTTCGCGGACCTCCGCAACCTCAACTTCCTCCAGGTTCTGACCGGAGGCTGGCGCGAGTGATCCTGACGCCGAAAATCCTCGTCCGGCTCGTCGCTCTGCTGATCCTCGCGGTGCTGCTCCAAGTGACCTTCTTCTCGCGGGTCGCGCTGTTCCACGTCAGCCCCGACGTGCTGCCGGCGGTGGTCGCCTCGCTGGGGCTGCTCGGAGGCTCGATGAGCGGCGCCGTCGCCGGCTTCTCCGCCGGGATCCTCCTCGACTGCCTGCTGATCGCCCCGCTCGGCGGCAGCTCGCTGGTGCTGATGGCGACCGGCTACCTCGCCGGGACCTTCCGCGAGCGCTTCGAAATCACCAGCCGCTTCCTGCCGCCGCTGCTGATCGCCGGCTTCACGCTGTTCGCGCAGCTCGGCTACGGCGCGGTCGAGGTGATGATCGGGGTCGACTCGACGGTCAGCGCGCAGATCGTCAAGGACATGCTGGTCAAGAGCGTCTACGCCTTCTTCCTCGGCTGGCCGATCTACCTCGGCGTCAAGCGCCTGCTGCGGCCGGCGATCGTCGAGGAGCCCGAGCGGCGGCAGCGCAGACGGCCGACGGTCCTGGGAGCCTAGGGATGATGTCCCCGCCCCCCGGAGACAGGATCAGGCGCGGCAACGGCATGGCGCTGCGCATCGCCGTGGTCGGCGGCGCCGCCGTGGCGCTGTTCGCGGTGCTCTTCTTCCGGCTCTGGAACCTGCAGGTGATCGACGGCGAGAGCTACCTCGCCGAGGCCCAGAACAACCGCACCCGCGAAGAAAAAGTGATCGCCCCGCGCGGCGACATCCTCTTCCGCGACGGCGAAGTCCTGGTCGACAACCGGACCAGCCTGGCGCTGATCGTCGACACCTCGAAGCTGCCCGAGGACGAAGCCGAGGCGAACGCCCGGCTGCGGAAGCTCGGCGCGTTGGTCGAGATGCCGCTGAAGAAGGTCAAGCGGACGATCAAAGAAGACGAAGAAAGGGCCGCCGGGGCGCCGGTGACGCTGCGCCGCGACGTCGGCTACGACCTCGTCTACTACCTGCAGGAGAACCAGCGCGAGTTCCCGGAAGCCGAGGTCCAGCGGGTCTTCGTCCGCGCCTACCCGGAGGACACCCGGGCGGCACACGTCCTCGGCACGGTCGGCGAGATCAACGAAGACGAGCTGAAAGAGAAGCGCTACGCGGGTCTCGAAGCGGGCGACGAAGTCGGCAAGACCGGGGTCGAGGACACCTACGACCGCCTGCTGCGCGGAGAGCCGGGGGTGACCCGCGTCCAGGTCAACGCGCTCGGCCAGCCGACGCCGGGGGGCCAGCTCGTCTCCCAGGATCCGCAGCCCGGGGACAACCTGAAGCTGACCCTGGACCCGAAAGTCCAGGAAGCGGGGGAGGCGGCGCTCTCTTCGTTCGGCTTGCCGGGCGCCTTCGTGACGATGGACGTCAACAACGGCGAACTGCTCGGGCTCGGCTCCTACCCGACCTACGACCCGACCACCTTCACCAAACCCCTGACCCAGCGCCAGGTCGACGAATTCAACGCCGACCCCGAATGGGCGCCGCTGGCCAACCGCGCGACCGAAGGGCACTATCCGGTCGGCTCGACCTTCAAGATGATCACCGGCCTGGCCGCGCTCGAAGGCGGGGTGATCACGCCCTCGCACACGGTCGTCGACGGAGGCGCGGTCGAGATCGGCGGCCAGCGCTTCCAGAACGCCGGCGAGCAGGCCTACGGATCGGTCGACCTCGAACGGGCGATGAAGGTCTCCTCCGACGTCTACTTCTACCTGCTCGGCGCCGAAATGAACCAGACCGACCTGCTGCAGAACTGGGCGGCGCGAATGGGGGTCGCGCAGGAAACCGGGATCGATTTGCCCGAAGAGGCGAGCGGCCTGATCCCCAGCAAAGAGTGGCGCGACCAGCTCTTCGAAGAAGAAGAAACCGACCGGCCCTGGGCGATCGGCGACAACGTCCAGCTGGCGATTGGCCAGGGCGACCTGCAGATGGACCCGCTGCAGCTCGCGGTGGCTTATGCGGCGCTCGCCAACAGCGGCAAGATCGTCACCCCGCACCTGGCCAAGGAACTCCAGGACCCGGCCGGCCGGGTGCTGAAGGAATTCGAGTTCCCGATCCGCCGCGAATTCGCGATCGACCCCGCCAACCGCTCCGCGATCCTCGCCGGCCTGAACGCCTCGGCGCAGGAGCCCGAAGGCACGTCCTATCCGGTTTTCGGCGGCTTTCCGATCCCGGTTGCCGGCAAGACGGGCACCGCCCAGCGCCCGCCGCGCCCGGACCAGGCCTGGTACGTCGTGCTTGCGCCCTACCCGAACCCGCGTATCGTGACCGTGGTGACGGTCGAGGACGCAGGCTTCGGAGCGGAATCCGCCGCCCCGGCTGCGCTGCGAATCCTGGAAGCGTATTTCGACAAACAGGCCGACCAGGTCGGCGGCGAAGTGGTTGCCGAATAGATGTACCAGGCACGCACCAAGAGCCCCCGCGTGGAGCCGTTCGCGGCCCACACCCCGATCGCCGAGCGGCTCGGGCTGGCCTACCTGGACTGGCCCTTGGCGCTGTCGGCGATCGGGCTGATCGCCTTCAGCGTCTTCACGCTCGGCCAGGCGACCTCGCACGACGTGCCCGGCAGCCCCGGCTACTACGTCGACCGCCAGCTGATCTACGGCGTGCTCGGGGTGATCGGGATGCTGGTCCTGGCCCGGATCGACTACTCGCGCTTCCGCGAGCTGCGGGTCGGGATCTACACCTTCATGTGCGTCTCGATCGCCCTGGTCTTCGTCTTCGGCTTCGCGGCGCTCGGCTCGCGGCGCTCCTTCGACCTTCCCTTCTTCTCCTTCCAGCCGTCGGAGCTCGGCAAGCTTCTGCTCGTTTTGGCGCTTGCCGGGTTCGTCATCGACGGCGCCAGACGGGGCTCTCCGGTCCAGCGCACTTTGCGTTATTTGGCTCTGGGCCTGGCTCCAGCAGCAATGGTCTTCCTACAGCCCGACCTGGGCACCTCGCTGGTCTATGTGGCCGCGACCCTCGCCGTGATGTACTTCGGAGGAGTTCCATGGACCCACTTCGCGGTAATCGGCGCGGGCATCGCTGCCCTCATCGCGGTCGTCTTATTTGTGGCGCCCGCGGTCGGCACGTCTCCACTCAAGCCCTATCAGGAGGAACGCCTGTTGTCCTTCCTGAACCCCGACGAGCATTCGGGCGGCGCCGGCTACCAGCAGAACCAATCCACGATCGCCATCGGCTCCGGTCAGTTCGACGGCCGCGGCGACAAAGCCACCCAAACGCGGCTGGACTTCGTACCCGAGCGGCACACCGACTTCATCTTCGCGGTGATCGGCGAGCGCTACGGGTTCGTGGGCGCCGCGTTCGTCCTGTCCTTATACGCCCTGCTCTTCTGGCGGGCGCTGAAGATCGTGACGCTCTCGAAGAACTCCTACGGGACCCTGGTGGCGGGAGGCATAGCCCTCGCGCTGCTCTTCCAGGTGTTCGTCAACGTGGGGATGAACCTCGGCATCATGCCGATCACGGGCATCCCCCTGCCGTTGATGAGCTACGGAGGGTCCGCCGTCATCTCTACCTTGCTGGCGGTCGGAGTTCTCCAGAGCATCAACATCCAAGCGCGACTCAGCCAGAAGGGAAGGTTCGCCTGGTGATGCCTCCGAAGAGGGACACCGGCATTGCGTACCTAACCGAACTGAGCTGATTCTTCAATGAAAAAAACGATTCTGGTCTCCGCCGAGAGCGGCGAGACCCGCGTTGCCGTACTCGAGTCGAAGACCAAAGGCGGCAAGGCCGACGTGGCCGAGCTGTACATGGAGCGCCGTGGGCGCCGCTCGATCGTCGGCAACATCTACAAGGGGAAGGTCGACAACGTCCTGCCCGGAATGGAGGCCGCGTTCGTCGACATCGGCCTCGAGCGCAACGGCTTCCTCCACGTCGACGAGATCGTCCTGCCGGGCGGTGAGCAGGCGCCCAAGCGCGGGCGCGGCAGCGGCCGGCGGATCAACGAGCTGATCAAACCGGGCCAGGAGATCCTCGTCCAGGTGGTCAAGGACCCGCTGAAGTCGAAGGGCGCCCGGCTCTCGATGAACGTCTCGATCGCCGGCCGCTACCTGGTCTACGCGCCGACCGGCTCCGGCGTCGGCGTCTCCCGCCGGCTGGCCGACAAAGAGCGCGACCGGCTGCGCAAGATGGTCGACCGCACCTACAAGGGCCCGGGCGGGCTGATCGTCCGCACCGCCGCCCACGGGGCGAAGAAATCGGACTTCGTCCGCGAGATCTCCTACCTGCAGAAGCTGAACGAGGTGCTCGACCGCCGGGCCGACGGCACCAAGGCGCCGGCGATGGTCTTCCAGGAGGCCGACCTCTCGGTCCGCGTCCTCCGCGACGTCTTCCTGAACGAGTTCGAGAAGGCGATCATCGACTCCGAGAAGCAGTTTGAACGGGTCACCAGCTTCTTCCAGCGCACCGCGCCGGAGCTGGTCGACGGCGTCGAGCTCTACAAAGGCACCAAGCCGCTGTTCGAGAAATGGGGGATCGACAAGGAGATCGATTCGACCCTGAACCGGCGGGTCGACCTGCCCTCCGGCGGCTACCTGATCATCGACTACGCCGAGGCGCTGACCGTGATCGACGTCAACTCCGGCAGCTTCACCGGCCGCGGCAAAGGCGGCCTCGAGGAGACGATCACCAAGGTCAACACCGAGGCCGCCGAGGAGGCGGTGCGGCAGCTGCGGCTGCGCGACATCGGTGGGATCATCGTCATCGACTTCATCGACATGGCCCGCGCCGCCAACCGCGACAAAGTCCTGAAGACGATGCGCAAGGCGCTCGACGCCGACAAGTCGAAGAGCTACGTGGTCGAGGTCTCGCCGCTGGGCCTGGTCGAGATGACCCGCCAGAACGTGACCGACGGGGTGCGCGAGATCCTCACCGAGCTCTGCCCGACCTGCCACGGCGAGGGCGTCGTGCTCTCGGCCGAGACGGTCGCCCTCGAGGGGCTGCGGAAGATGCGCGAAATCGCCGCCGAGAGCAGCGAGGAGGCGTTCCTGATCCGGGTCAACCCGAAAGTCGCGCGCGAGCTGGCCGACCCGGAGAGCGGGCTGGTTGAGCTCGAGTCCGAAACCGGCAAGCAGTTCCACTTCGAGGGCGGCGACGCGCTCTCGATCGACACCTTCGAGGTGATCGAAAAGGGCGAGCGGGCGGCGATCGAGGAGCGGGCGCTGCCGTTCAAGGTCGGCGAGGAGGTGCTGGTCAAGATCGACGAGCCGCACATGTACAACGCCGACGACGCGGTCGCCCGGATCGACTCCTACATCGTCAGCGTCACCGGCGCCGGCCGCTACGTCGGCGAGCGCCGTCTGGTCCGGATCGAGGAGGTCGAGCGCTCCTCCGCGGTGGCCTCGCTGCTGGGCGGCGAGTCCCCGAACGGGGCGTCGAGCAACGGCGACGGCGGCTCCGAGCTAGAATCCACCGCCGCTCCGCGCAAACGCAGTCGCGGCCGCCGTGGTGGCCGGGGACGTTCGCGCGCCAAACAAGGAAGCAGCAAGGACGACGATTGAGCATGTACGCGGTGATTGAAAGCGGTGGCAAGCAGTACAAGGTCGAGGAGGGCACGACCCTGCTCGTCGACCGCCTTGACGCCAAGGAGGGCGACAAAGTCAGCCTGCGCCCGGTGATGTTCCGCGGCGACGACGTGATCGCCGACGGCAAAGGGCTCGAGAAAGTCAAAGTCGAGGCGACCGTCGCCGAGCACCTGCGCGGCCCGAAGATCAAAGTCTTCAAATACAAGGCGAAGAAGGGCTACCGCAAACGCGCCGGCCACCGCTCCGAGCTGACCCGCCTCGAAGTGACGAAACTGAAAGGGAAAGGCTAAGCATGGCCCACAAGAAAGGCCTCGGTTCGAGCCGCAACGGCCGCGAATCCAATCCCAACATGCTCGGCGTCAAGGTCTTCGCCGGCCAGCAGGTGCACGGCGGCGAGATCATCGTCCGCCAGCGCGGCACCCGCTTCTGGCCCGGCGAGGGCACCGGCCTCGGCCGCGACCACACGATCTTCGCCACCCGCCCGGGCAAGGTGGACTTCTACACCGCCCGCAAGGGGCGGACGATTCGGGTCCTGGCCGAGGACTGACGTTTGAGGCGGGGCCGGGTGGCCCTCCTCTCTCGGATCCTTTGAGCGGCGGTTGCGGTCGTCCGCGAGCCGCAGCGGCAAAGTTCCGCAAAACGTTCGGAGGGGCCACCCGGCCCCGCCCCGAAGCGCTCCGGTCGGCCAGGATCCCGATCTAACCTTCAGCTGGTGTACGACAAGGCGAAGATCTGGGTCGAGGGCGGCGCGGGGGGCAACGGCTGCATCAGCTTCCGGCGTGAGGCGCACGTGCCGCGCGGCGGTCCCGACGGCGGCGACGGTGGGCACGGGGGGGACGTCGTGCTGGTTTGCGACGCCTCGAAGCGGGACCTCGGGGCCCTGAAGGGGTCAAAGCACTTCCGCGCCCAGCGCGGCCGCCACGGCGAAGGCTCCAACCGTCAGGGCGCCCGCGGCGAGGACCTGGTGATCCCGGTCCCGGCGGGGACGCAGGCGGTCACGGTCGACGGCAGCCACGTCGACCTGGTCGAGGTCGGGCAGAGCGCCGTCGTCGCCCAGGGCGGCCGCGGCGGGCACGGCAACAAGCGCTTTGCGACCTCGACCCGGCAGGCCCCCCGCTTCGCCGAGAACGGGACCGCCGGCGAAGCCGACTGGATCGAGCTGCAACTGAAACTGCTCGCCGACGTCGGCCTGGTCGGGCTGCCGAACGCGGGCAAGTCCTCGCTGCTCAGCCGGCTCACCCGGGCGACGCCGAAGGTCGCCGACTACCCGTTCACGACGCTCTCGCCGGAGCTGGGGACGATCGAGGGCGAGGATCGCCAGGCGGTCCTCGCCGACATCCCGGGGCTGATCGAAGGGGCGGCCGAGGGGGCCGGCCTCGGCCACGAGTTCCTCGCCCACGTCGAGCGCTGCTCGATGCTCGTTCACCTGGTCGACCTGGCGCCGCTGGAGGGCGACCCGGTCGGCAACTACGAGCTGGTCCGCGCCGAGCTGTCCGGCTACGGCGCCGGCCTCGAGCTGCTGCCGGAGCTGGTCGCTCTCTCCAAGCGCGACCTGCTCCCGCCCGACGAGGTGGAGGCGGCAGTCGCCGAGTGGAGCGAGCGCCTGGGCGAGGACGGCCTCGGCGTCCTCGCGGTCTCCTCGGCCACCGGCGAGGGCCTCGACGAGCTGCGGGTCCGGATCCTCGCCGAGCTGCCGCGCCTGCAGCCGCTCGTCCCGGCGATCGAGGCGGGCGGCGAGTTCGAGGCCGAGCACCGGGTCTACCGGCCGGCCGGCGAGGGCGGCTATTGGGTCGAGCGCGAGGACGACGGCGCCTTCCGCGTGCTCGGCCGCGGCGTCGAGCTGCTGTTCGAACGCCACGACGTGAAAAACGAGGAAGCGCTCGCTTACCTCGAGCAGCGGCTGACCGAGATCGGCGTGATCTCAGCCCTGGCCAAGGCCGGGTTCGAAACCGGCGACGACGTTCGCATCGGCGAGCACGAGTTCGAGCTGCACGTCTAGCCCTCGGCGTACGGAGCGAGGCCCGCGCGCAGCCAGTCGGGGATCGGCGTCTTCTTCCAGCTCGTGTTGTCGACGAAGACGTGGCGGATCCGGCCCTCGACCAGCAGCTCCTCCTCGCGCATCACCTCCATCAGCGTGGTGATGCTGGTCTCGCCTAGGCGCTCGACCGTCGTCCGCACCTGCAGCAGCTCTTCCGGCCGCGCCGAGGCACGGTAGACGAGGTTGATCTCGGCCACGACCATGTCGATCCCGCGGTCGGTCATCGCCGCGTAGGAACCGAGCGCGGTCCGCCACAGCGCCCCGATCGTGTCGTCGAAATAGGAGACATAGTTGGCGTTGAAGACGATCCCCTGCGGGTCGCACTCGCCCCAGCGAACGCGGAATTCGTGCACGAACGGCTCGCTCATCGGTTGAGCCTATTGCCCCTCATACACTTGCCCCACCATGACCCTGGTCGTCAAGTTGGGCTCCTCGATCGTCGCCGCCGACGACGGTGAGCTGCGCACCGACGTGCTCGACTCGGTGTGCGAGCAGGTCAGCGCCCTCGAGCGCGGGGGCGAGCGGGTGGTGATGGTCACCTCCGGCGCGATCGCCCGCGGGATGCGGCTGATGGAGCTGCCGGTGCGCCCGCGGGCGATGGACGAGCTGCAGGCGTCCTCCGCGGTCGGCCAGGGCGACCTCTTCCGCGCCTATGAGAGCCGCCTCGCGAAGGGCGGGACGCGGGCGGCCCAGGTGCTGCTGACCGCCGCCGACATCGCCGCCCGCACCAACTACCTGAACGCCCGCCAGACGCTGCGGCGGCTGGTCGAGTGGGGGGTTGTGCCGGTGATCAACGAGAACGACACCACCGCGACCGACGAGATCACCTTCGGCGACAACGACTTCCTCGCCGCCCAGGTGGCGCTGTTGCTCGATGCCCGGTTGCTGGTCCTGCTGACCAACGTCGACGGCCTCCACACCGGCGACCCCGCGCTCGACGCGGAGGCAAAGCTGATCCCCGAGGTCGGCGACGCGGCCGAGCTGGCGGCGCTGGAGATCGGCGACCGCACCTCGGCCTTCGGCTCCGGCGGGATGCGCAGCAAGGTGGCGGCGGCCGAGATGGCCAGCGAGGCCGGGATCCCGGCGACGATCTGCAACGGCACCGTGCACGGCACGCTGACGACCGCGGCCGCCGGCGAGCCCGGGGGCACGCGCTTCGCGGCGCAGCATGGGCGCGACTCCAGCTTCAAGCTCTGGCTCAAATACGCGAAGCCGGCGAAGGGGCGGCTGATCGTCGATGCCGGCGCCGCCCGGGTCCTGCGCGAGAGCGGGTCGAGCCTGCTGCCGGTCGGGATCGCCGGCGTCGAGGGCGGGTTCGAAGCCGGCGACGCGGTCGACGTCGCCAGCGACGGTGGCGTGATCGGCAAAGGGATCAGCGAGTACTCCTCGCGTGAGCTGGCGCAGGTGATCGGCCTGCAGAGCGAGGCCGTGCGCGAGCTGCTCCCGCACGCCGCCGACGAGGTGATCCACCGCGACCGCTTCGTGCTCGTCTAAGTGTCACGTGGTTCCTTTGTCCGGTCAGGCCGGACAAAGGAACCACGCGATGGGTAGCTACCCTTGACAGTCATGGCTGTGACCGCGACCACCGTTGCCGAGACCTGCGCCGCCGCGAAGCGCGCCGCGCGAACTCTCGGGAGTGCCCCGACCGAGGCCAAGAACGCCGCCCTCGAGGCGACTGCGCGGCTGCTCGAAGAGCGCACGGCGGAGATCCTTGAGGCGAACGCCGCCGACCTCGCCGACGAGCGTGCCGCCGGGCTGAGCGCGGCGCTGAAGGACCGCCTCACCCTGACCCCGGAGCGGGTCGCGGCGATGGCCGAGGGCGTGCGCGCGGTCGCCGCGCTGGCCGATCCGGTCGGCGAGGAGCTGGAACGGAAAACCCTGGAGAGCGGGATCGACCTGCGCAAGCTGCGGGTGCCGCTGGGCGTGATCGCGGTCGTCTACGAGGCGCGCCCGAACGTGACGATCGACTGCGCCGCGCTGACGATCAAGAGCGGCAACGCGATCGTGCTCCGCGGCAGCTCCTACGCCGAGCGCTCCAACGGGGCGCTGGCCGCGATCGTCCGCGAGGCGCTGGCCGAGGCCGGGCTGCCCGAGGACGCGGTGGTGCTGCTGGCCGGCGGCGGCCACGAGGAGCTGGCCGAGCTGGCGACCCAGGAGGGGCTGGTCGACCTGCTGATCCCGCGCGGCGGCGAGGGCCTGAAGGAAGCGATCAAGGCGGTGGCGACGGTGCCGGTGATGTACGCGGCGGCCGGCAACTGCCACGTCTACGTCGATGCGGGGGCCGATCTGGAGATGGCGCGCCAGATCGCGATCAACGCCAAGGTCCAGCGACCCGGCGTCTGCAACGCGGCCGAGACGCTGCTGATCGACGCCGCGGTGGCGCCGGAGTTCGTGCCGGCGATTCTCGGCGAGCTGGCGGCGGCGGGCGTCGAGCTGGTCGGCGACGAGCGCGTCCGCGAGCTGGCCGGTGAGGTCGAGGTCGGCGCCGCGACCGCGGAGGACTGGGACCGCGAGTACCTGGAGCTGAAGCTGGCGGTCGCCGTGGTCGACGGCGTCGAGGAGGCGATCGAGCACGTCAACGCGCACGGCACCGGTCACTCCGAGGCGATCGTCAGCGGCGATGCCGAGGCGGCGGAGGAGTTCGTCGCCGGCGTCGACGCCGCCGCGGTCTACGTCAACGCTTCGACCCGCTTCACCGACGGCTTCCTCTACGGGATGGGCGCCGAGATCGGCAACTCGACCCAGAAGCTCCACGCCCGCGGCCCGATCGGGATGCGGGAGCTGACGACTTTCAAGTACGTCGCCCACGGCGACGGCCAAGTTCGTGGCTAGCGCCGAGGGCGGGGGAAACGCCGGCGGGGGGATCGGCGTCCTTGGCTCGGCCTTCAACCCGCCGCATCTCGGCCACCTGGCGCTGGCCCAGGAGGCGCTCTGGCAGCTCGGGCTCGACGAGGTGATCCTCGTCCCGACCGGCACCGCCCCGCACAAGCGGATCGCCGACGACCCTGGCCGCGACGTGCGGATCGCGATGACCCGATTCGCCGCCGCCGAGGATTCGCGCTTCTCGGTCTCCGCCCTGGAGGTCGAGCGCGAGGGACCGTCCTACACGTATGAGACCTTGCAGATGCTTGCTGAGGAAAGAGCCGAAACGGAGCTGGTGTTCGTGATGGGCGCGGACGCCGCCGTGGGCCTGGAGAGCTGGAAGAACCCCGAGCGCGTGGTCGAGCTGGCGCGGTTGGCGGTTGCGCGGCGCGCCGGCGTCTCCGACGCCGAGGTGGCCGCGGTGATGCGCAGCCTCGGGGCCGACGGCAGAGCGACGATGCTGGAGATGCCGCAGTTCGGCGTCTCCTCTTCGGCCGTCCGCGAGCGGGCCGCGCAGGGGCGGCCGCTGCGCTACCTGGTTCCGGAGCCGGTGGCGCGGTTCATCGAAGAAAAGGGGGTGTACCGGTGAGCCCGATCCAGTCGGAGTCACTGGCCCGGCGTCTGGCCGAGCTGGCGGACTCGAAAAAAGCCGAGGACATCGTCGTCCTCGACATGCGCGGCCTCGTCGCCTACACGGACTTCCTGGCGATCTGCACGGCGCGCAACGAGCGTCAGGCGCGGGCGATCGTCGACGAGGTGCGCGTCCAGGTTAAGCGCGAGTCCGCGCTGCTGCCGGGCGGCGTCGACGGCGGCGGCGAAGCGGGGTGGACGATCCTCGATTACCTCGACTGCGTGCTGCACGTCTTCACCGCCGAGGCCCGCGATCGCTACCAGCTCGAGGACCTCTGGCACGAGGCGCCGCGCCTCGAGCTCGACTTCGACGCGCCCGAAGCGCCCTCGGCGGCAAGCGCCTGAGGCTGCGGCGGGCCTCCGGCTGCTTATGTGACGAAATACCGTCCGAAGGTGCCCTTACGGTGCCGCGCATGCCCATGTTCAGGCGGTCCCTGTTTGGCTTCAACCGCTCGCAGGTCGAGGAGGCGATCTCGATCCAGCAGACGCGGATCCGCGTGCTCGAGCACGACCTCGGGCGCCAGCGCGGCCGGGCCGCCGAGTACGAAGCGGAGAGCGCCGCGCTCTCCGGGATGGTGATCGAGCGCGAGCGTGAGATCCGCGCCCTCACCCTGCGTCTGCAAGAGGCCAACGAGTGCCACGACCGCAGCATCGCCTCGCTCGACGCGGTCACCGCGCGGCTCGAGGAGCTGCAGGAACAGGCGCGCGGCCAGGCGACGCGGATCCGGATGAAAGCGCTGCGCGAGGCGGTCGAGGTGAGCGCCAAGGTGCAGGCGCTGACCGAGGCCCAGGCCGAGCCCGCCCCCGCGAGCGCGAACGGCAACGGCTCCGAGCCGGCGGCAGCCGAGCCGATCGAGATCCCCGACTTCGACGGCCTCTACGAGGGCCAGGTCAAGCTCGAGATCGGGCCGCTCGGAGACTTCTCGCAGCTGGTCGGCTTCGAGGACGCGGTCGGCCAGCTTGGCGCTTCCGAGATCTCGGTTGAACGCTTCTCCGAGGGCCGCGCCACCCTGCGCATGCACCTCGACGAGCCGACCGACCTGCTGCGCGAGCTTGAGGATCTCTCCCGCCTGGACTTCAAGGTCCGCCACACCGCGCCCGACAACCTGATCCTCGATCTCGACGAGGACCAGGGCCCCGAGCAGCGCGCCGCCTAGGCCGCGTCGAGTCTCGGTAAACTGGCACCGACCTGGGGCTGTAGCTCAGCTGGAAGAGCGTCGCGCTGGCAGCGCGAAGGTCAGGGGTTCGAGCCCCCTCAGCTCCACTCGCGGAAGGCCCCAAATAGGGGGCACTTCAGGTTCCCTGAGTACATGAGGGTTTTTCGCCTTCAGTAGGTTCCCGGCGTCCTCGTTCGCCCGACGCCGAAAGGAACCGAATGCTGGAGGCCAACTACCCGAACCTGTTCCTCGATGCGGAAATCAACAGCCCGCACGATCAGGAGCGGTACACCCGCCGGCTCGACGAGGTGTTGGCGCAGGAAGGGATCGCGGTCGACGAAATCTTCGGGGTCGGGGAGCGGGGCACCGGCTCCAACCTCGACCTCTTCGTGGTCCATCGGCGCGCGATAACGCTGGCCACCGAACGCGGCATCTTCAACAAGCGAATCGAGGTGAAGCGGCTCTGCCCGACCGCCTCGATCGCGCGGCTGAGGGGAACCCAGGAGGGCTTCAAGGGGACTGAACTGACGATCACCGGGAACGACTCCAAGGGCGCGGAGGTGCTGAAGATCACCTGGGGCCTGGGGGGACCCGATTGGGTCGAACCGCTGGTGCTGAGGCAGCGCGAGCACCTCTTCCAGCTGATCAGCGGCGCGATGGACAGGCTCGGCGAGACCCCGGCGGGGGCATCGGCGGCGTTCGCCGCGTCGAAGGCGGAAGCGCTCCGCGCCTGGGCGCGCGACGTGGTCCGCGCGGCTGGCGTCGAGATCACCGACGAGCTGGTCGAGGAGCACGCCAACATGGCGGCGGGAGGCATCCGCTTCGAAGTGTTCCTGCGGGTCGGGGCCCGCTTCGGGATCGACGACCTGAACGAATTCTTCCCCGGCGGCGGGCTGCCGCCCGGCAGTCCGCTCGAGACCTTCGACGCGCTGTATGAGCAGGTGGTGGCCAAGGCTGGAAACCGGGGGGAAATCGACGCGGCGATCGACGAGCTGCTCGCCGCCTCCTGGGCGGAGTTCGTCAACGGCTGCCGCTCGCACTACGGCTAGCGGTCGCGCGAGCGAGGCGGGCAGAGATGGGATGGCGGCAGCGGCTGGAGGCCGGAGCGGAGCGAATCGGTAGCCGCGCTCAGGAGGCGGCATCGGCGCACGCCAAGCGGGTCGGCGAGAGTCTGGCTGGATTTCGCGCGGTCCTGGCCGACGAGGAGAAGGTCCTGAGCGTCGAGGCGTATCTGCTGGCGCTCGTGCGGGCGGTCCGCGACGACGAGGACGGCGACTGGTCGATGCGGGACCTTTACGTGCGGGCTCGCAAGCGCCGGCGCCGCCTCGGCCTGCTCTCCCTGGGCACCGGGCCGCTGGCCGGCGTTGCCAACCGCGCCGCCGACCTCTACTGCGAGACCGCGACCGTCTGCGACATCTCCGAGCTGCATGGCCTCGGGCTCGACGACGAGCAGGTCGCCGCCCGGATGCTCGTCCTCTGGTCGGTGGTCGGGGATCGCGCCCAGGCCGAAGCGACGATGCGAGGCGAACCCTCGATCACCAGCCTGCTCGAAGCGAGGCTGCGCGAGAGCGGCCTCTACGAACGAGCGGCGGAGATCGTCCCAAACGAGCTGACGAAGCGAAGCGTCGCCAAGATGCTCTGGCAGGTCCAGGACCTGGGCCTGGGCGAGGCGCTGGACGACGGCAGGAAGGCCGCCGGAGGGCAGCCGATCCGCTCGGTCGCCTTCACCGGCCACCGGATGAAGAAGTTCATCAAGCGGGCCGAAGCCGAGCTCGGCGTCGGCGGCCCATAGGTCGCGCGGCCCTCAGCCGTCGATCCGGTCCAGCGCCTCGGTGGCGCCGAGGATCGCGACGATCTGGGCGTCCTCGGCGACGTTGGAGGCGTAGCGGCGGCCGAAGCCTTCGCCGGCGACGTCGTCTTCGATCACCCGCACCAGGTCGCAGCGCTCGAGCACGGCGGCGTGGTAGTTGATCAGGGTCAGGCTGGTCGCGTGCTGACAGGTGGTGACCAGTTCGGCGGCGCCGCGGGGACGGTCGCTGCGGCCGAGGGCGCGGAGGATCGCCCGCCGCAGTGGATGATTGAGGGCGTGCTCGAGCGGCGGCGTCAGCAGCTCCGCCAGTTCCAGCGGCAGCCGGCGACCTCGCTTGCCGGGGATCTGTCCAAGGGTCTCGTCAGGTCCGATCAGCCATCCTTGCCCCGTATCGGGTTCCTCTCAAGACCAACGCCGCTGAGCGGTCGCCGGCCCGGCGCCCGCTTCCAGGCTGCCGAGCCGGCGCAGATCGGGCGTTCTAGGCCCCCTTCCTGACCTCGGTGGCGGGAAAAGGCTTGCCGCTCTCGATGATCTTCACGAACCGTCACCCCCTTCCCAGGGTGGAGGGTCGGCTCGGGCGCCGCCAACTGCCTTGGCCCCTCTCTCAGGAGGGGCCTCTTTCCCAGGCCGGCGTGTCCCAAGCCCTTGTCAGGGAGGGTTTAGTAAGCGCTTCTGAGCCGGACAACCGCGGCGTGATCACTGAGTCCGCAAATTGGTAGATTCACCGCTCAGCGGCTTTGGGCCAATGAAATGACCGCTACTTCTGAGCTCTGGAGTAGTTTTCCGCCCTAGTTCCACTGAGCAAAAGCGAAGGAGAGCCTTTTTGGCGACGCAAACGCAGCCAGCCCTCATCAATGACCGTCTCCTGAAGGCCATGTCGCACCCGACGCGGCAGCAGATCCTCGATCTCCTGGTTGAGGGCCCGAGCAGCCCGGTGCGGATGCAGCGCCGGATGGAGAACGTCAGCCTCAACCTCGTCTCCCACCACATCAAGGTGCTGCGCGAGCTCGGCTGTATCGAGTTGGTGGAAACCCAGAAGAAACGCGGGGCCACCGAACACATCTACCGGGTCACGCGCCGCAACATGTTCTCCGCCGAGCAGTGGAAGACGATCGAAGCGGCGAAGCGTCCGCCGATCACCGCCAACATCCTGCGGATGGTCTCCGATGACTGCAATCGGGCCCTGCTGGAAAACCGGTTCGACGAAACCGAAGACAATCACCTCAGCCGCTCCGTGCTCGAGCTCGACGAGGAGGGCTGGTCGGAAGTGGTCGAAACCCTCCGGGGGGCTCTCGAGGAGATCCTCGAGGCGAACGCGAAGAGCGCCGAACGGGCTCAGGTCAGCGGCGAGGAGCTGCGGGCGAGCCGGGTGATGATCATGCAGTTCCCGATCGGGCGCGGGGACCCGGACGCCGAGGACTGATCGTCGCTCAGCGCACGCCGGCGCTGCGCAGGCCCGCCTGCACCAGCTTCGCCTTCTTCGCGATCCGCGGGGTGAGCACCGCGGTGAACCGCAGCTTGCCCTTGCGGTAGCCCCAGACGCGGTCGCCGCCGCGGCCCTTGAAATCGACGAAGAGTCCCTTGCCGAGCTTCTTCGCGCGTTTGGGTTTGCCTTTGCCGGCGGTGGTGGCGACGACCATCACCGCCTTGCCCTGGTCGTCGAAGACGACGGCGGCCAGCGCCCGCTTGGCGCCCTTCGCCCTGCCGCGGCTCGTGCACCAGCGGAAGGCGTCACCGGTCCGCTGGGCCGGCTGGCCGGCGCTGGTCAGGATCTGCTGGGGCCCGCGGCCGAGCCGCAGCGCTCCGAAGCCGCTGTGCTTGAAGCGCTTCGGCGGCGTCAGGCAAGCCGGCCCGGGGACGCCGATCGCGCGCTCCCAGGTCTGCAGGTAGGCCTCGGCGCCGTTCATCAGGTCATCGGCGATCGGTTTCCCGGCCAGCAGGCGCAGCTGCTCCATCCAGTCGGGATGCAGCCCGTACTGGGCGACCCCGTCGACGTTGACGTCGTAGGTCCGCTGCCCGGAGACCTGGCGCTCGAAGCTGATGCGGCCGTCGAGCGACTTGAACGGGTAGCTGACCGGGTTCGGCTTGTCGGCGCCGCGGGCAGCGGGCTGGGCGTGGAAGCCGTTGGCGTCGGCGCCGAAGCCGAGCCCGAACTCGAAGCGCGGGTCGGCGACCGCGCGCAGCGTCCGCCACTCCCCGATGAAGTCCCCGGCGCCCGCGGTGATCGGCTCGGCGAAGCCGCCGAGCGCGTAGATCCGCGACCACATGTGCGGGTCGCTCCATGAGTGCGATGCGAGCACGCCGGAGTAGTCGCGGGCCTCGGCCAGCTCGAGGACTCGTTTCGCCGTCTTCTCGCCCTCGTGGTCGATGTCGAACATCAGCCCGCGGTCGATCATCTCTTCGATCAGGAATTCGCCCAGCGGGGTGAGGCCGCGAGCGTTGCAGTGCGGCGGCGGGCCGTAGACCGGCAGCGTTCCTTTCGGCAGCAGCTCGAGCAGGCCGGCGCCGATGATCCCGGCGTCGCCGGGGATTGCCGTGTCCTGCTCGTTGTCGTGCTCGGGTCCGGTGCATTTCTCGATCTGCCAGAACTGGCCGGTCTGCTTGACGTTGGCGGCGTTGATCACGACCCCGAAGGTGCCGCCGTCGAAGCGGACGCCGCCGAAGGCGTTGTCGAACTTGTGGATCGGGAAAAGCGAGGTGACGCCGAGGTCCTCGATTTCGTCGAGCCCGCGGACGATCTGGTCGCGGTCGCAGCGCGGCGCCGCCTCGGGGCCGCCGCAGCCGAAGATCTCCGAGGTCTCGATCCCGAGGACCACCGCGAGTTTGCCTTCGTTGATCACCGCGCGCGCCTGGAACGGGTCGCGGACGATCCGGAACCACCCTCGGCCGGGCCCGCCGGACTGGGCGTCGATGTAGTCCTCGAGTTCGTGGATGCGGCGGGCCTGCAGGCGGACGCTGTCCATGTCGCGGCAGCTGTTGTGCTTGATCGGGTAGATCTCGCAGAGCGCGACGTTCTCGACCAGGTCGTTGACCATCAGCCGCACGCCGCCGAGCCAGGCGCGTTCGATCCAGCGGTAGTAGGTCTGCTCGTGGGTCATCGACGAGGGCGCCGGCCAGTCTTTGAAGGTCGGCCATCCAACCGGGTCGTGGGTCCGCACCGGGTTGCCGTAGAGCACGTTCTCCAGCAGCGCCCCGGCCCCGTTGGGGTAGTGGTCGGGGCAGTCGACCAGGGCGGCGGCGACCCCGTAGCGGCTCCACGGTTCGCCGCAGTGCGCGTCGCCGCCGAGGAACTCGTAGGCGGTGACGTGGTTGTGGCCGTCGATCGTGCCCTCGACTTCGGCGTAGGGGCTGGCCCCGGTCCAGGGCGTTCCGGTTGCCTGCGTGCCGATCTCCGGCAGGCTCGCGCAGCCCTGGGCGGCGCCGAGGGCGAAAGTCGCTCCCTGCCCGTTGGACTGGATCAGCCGGCCGCTGCCGTCGACGGCGAGCGCGCGGCCGCTGCCGACGTTGTTGAGCGTGAAGCCCGCCCCGGAGTCGCGCAGCTCCCAATCGGTGGTGGGCCCCGGCTGGGCGGCGCGGGAGATCGCGTTGCCGAGCAGCGGGGTGGAGAGGTAGCGGCGGTCGCTGTCGAACAGCAGGTAGGTCCCGAGCCCGGAGGCCTTCATGTAGAAGGGCTCGCCGCTGCCGCCGCCGACCGCGTAGCCGCCGAGGGTGGCGCGGCTGATGGCGCCGCCGCCGACGCTCAGCGTCTGACAGCTGTCGGCGTAGGCGTAGCGGGAGGCGGCGGGGGCGGCGCCACCCCAGAAAAACAGCGCAGTGGCGGTGACGAGAACCACCACGAGCGCCCCAGTTCGCCACCGCATGGGGTACTTCTACCAAAAATTGATGACTTCAAACCAACCGGCTTCCTGCCGATGGTTCCGGGTGAGCTCTGCGAACGAGCATGTCTTCTCCCACGGCATGCAGGACACCCGGGAGACGCTCGACGTCTGGAGCGAGCATCCCTGGGAGGTCCTGCGCGGCTGGGTGGCGCTGAGCGTCGCGATCGCGCTGACCCTGCTTGCCGCGACCTGGTTCGTCTCCGGCCTGCTCGAGCCCGACCACACCCCCGTCCACATCGCTGGCTTGACCTACCCGAACGAGCCCGACGATCTGCTGCCGATCCTCTGGCGCAACTCGCTCGTCCTCGCGCTGCACGGGTTTGCCTGCGTCGCCGGGTTCATCGCCGGCGCCTCGATGCCGATCGCCGCCGCCCAGCGCACCGGGTTCAGCCGCTGGGTACACGTCAAGGCGGGCGAGTTCGCGATCCTCTTCGTCTGCGCGGTCACCCTCTTCTCGCTCGGCACCCAGGCGCTCTACCTCGGCTTCCAGGCGTCGACGATCTCCTACCAGCTCGATATCAGCCGCTTCGAGCTGATCCTCAGCGTGCTCCCGCACGCGCTGCCGGAGCTGACGGCGCTGTTCCTGCCGCTCGCCGCCTGGCTGATCGCCAGCCGCCGCGGTGAGTGGAACCAGCTGCTGGCCGCGACCCTGGTCACGGTCCTGCTGGCGATCCCGGCGCTGCTGCTCTCGGCGACGGTCGAGGTCTACGTCTGGCCGCAAATCCTCGAAGCGATTTCCCCGCTCTCCGAACCGCAGCCCTTCCACTGAGCCGGGACCACCCGCTTAGGATCGGGCCATGGCGGCGGCTCGCATCCGGTTGGTCCACTGGAAGGCGGAGGAGGTGGCGGAGCGGGCGGCGCGGCTGCAGGCGGCCGGGTACGAGGTCGACGGCGCGGTGCCGGGAACGAGCGTCGGCGTCAAGGCGCTGCGCGAGGACCCGCCGGACGCGTTCGTGATCGACCTCGGGCGCTTGCCCTCGCACGGCCGCGAGGTCGCCTTCGCGCTGCGGCAGTCGCAAGCCCTGCGGTCGATCCCGATCGTCTTCGTCGCCGGCGCGGCCGACAAGGTCGCGAAGGTCCGGAAAGATCTGCCCGACGCGGTCTACGTCGAAGACTGGGATGGCGCGGCGGACGCGGTGGCGGCGGCGATCGCCGCCCCGCCGGCCGATCCGGTCGTGCCGCAATCGGATTCGGGCACGCCGTCGGGCCGGCCGCTGGCGCAGAAGCTGGGGATCAAGGAGGGGGCGACGATCGCGCTGCTCGACGCCCCGGAGGGGGTCGAGCGGACGCTGGCGCCGCTGCCCGCGGGCGTCGTCTTGCGGCACGGCAACCGCGGCGCCCGCGCCCAGCTCACCATCTGGTTCGCGACCTCCCGGCGCGAGCTGGAGAAGCGCTTCGCCGCCGTCGCCAAGGCGGTCGGCGAGGGCACCCTCTGGGTCGCCTGGCCGAAGCGCGCCTCCGGGGTCGAGACCGACGTCACCGAGGACGTCGTCCGCGAAGTCGCCCTGCCCGCCGGCCTGGTCGACACCAAGGTCTGCGCGATCGACGCCACCTGGTCGGGGCTGCGCCTCACCCGCCGTCGTACCTGACCGGGCCGTGTCGACTTTGTTTCCAGGGGTGGAACAACTCGACAATCCATAAGATCGCCGCGTATGAGCGAGGAGCGCGCAACCTACGAGCCGCGGGCGATCGAGTCCAAGTGGCAGGCGGTCTGGGCTGAGGAGAAGACCTGGGAGGTCGCCAACCCCGGGCAGCCCGGCTTCGACGCCGAGAAGCCGAAGTCCTACGTGTTGGAGATGCTGCCCTACCCCTCGGGCGAGCCCCACGTCGGCCACCTCAAGTGCTACGCGGTCGGCGACGCGATCGCCCACTTCCGCCGCCGCCACGGCTTCGAGGTGATCCACCCGATGGGCTACGACTCCTTCGGGCTGCCGGCGGAGAACAACGCGATCAAAACCGGGGAGCCGCCGCGGGTCGCGACCGAGCGCTCGATCGCCTCCTTCCAGCGCCAGTTCCGCGAGTGGGGGATCTCGATCGACTGGTCGCGGGAGCTCGCCACCCACACCCCCGAGTACTACCGCTGGACCCAGTGGATCTTCCTGCGGCTGTTCGAGAAGGGGCTCGCCTACCGAACCGAGGCACCGGTCCAGTGGTGCCCGAAAGACGCCACGGTGCTGGCCAACGAGCAGGTCATCGACGGGCGCTGCGAGCGCTGCGGCACCGAGGTGATCCAGCGCAAGCTCTGGCAGTGGTTCTTCAAGATCACCGAGTACGCCGACCGCCTGCTCGCCGACTTCGACCGGCTCGAGTCCTGGCCCGAGCACGTGATCACGATGCAGCGCAACTGGATCGGCCGCTCCGAGGGCGCCGAAGTCGTCTTCAGGTGCGAGGAAGCCGAGCTCGATTTTCCGGTCTTCACGACCCGCCCCGACACCCTCTTCGGCGCCACCTTCTTCGCCCTGGCGCCCGAGCACCCGGAGCTGATGCGGCTGGTCGAGGGGACCGAGGCGGAGGAGGAGGTGCGCGAGTACGTGAACCGGATCGGACGCGAGTCGGCGGCCGAGCGCGGCGCCGAGGACCGCGAGAAGACCGGCGTGCCGCTCGGCCGCAGCGTCGTCAACCCGGTCAACGGCGAGTCGATCCCGATGTTCGTCGCCGACTACGTGCTGATGGAGTACGGCACCGGGGCGATCATGGCCGTGCCCGCGCACGACTCGCGCGATTACGAATTCGCCCAAAAGTTCGGGCTGCCGGTGACCCGGGTGATCGAGGGGGAGGACCCCGAGACCGCCCGCGACGAGGAGGGCCTGCCCTATCCCGGCGACGGGCCGATGACCGGCTCCGGGCGCTTCGACGGGCAGCACAACCGCGAGGCCTACGAGGCGATCGTCGCCTGGCTGGCCGAGGAGGGGCGCGGCAAGACCGCGATCAACTACCGGTTGCGCGACTGGCTGGTCTCGCGCCAGCGTTACTGGGGCGCGCCGATCCCGGTCGTCTACTGCGACGCCTGCGGTGAGGACGGCGCCGCGGCGATCGTCCCCGTGCCCGACGAGCAGCTGCCGGTCGCGCTGCCCGAGGTCGAGGACTACGCGCCGCAGGGCAAATCCCCGCTGGCCGCGGCCGAGGATTGGGTGGCGACCGAGTGCCCCCGCTGCGGCGGCCCAGCCCGGCGCGAGACCGACACGATGGACACCTTCGTCGACTCCTCCTGGTACTTCCTCCGCTACCTGGACTCGCGCAACGACGCGGCCGCCTGGGAGCGCTCCGCGGTCGACCACTGGTTCCCCGTCGACCAGTACATCGGCGGGGTCGAGCACGCGATCCTGCACCTGATGTACGCGCGCTTCTTCACCAAGGCGCTCGCCGACCTCGGCCAGCTCGACGCCCAGGAGCCATTCGCCAACCTCTTCGCGCAGGGGATGATCACCCGCGACGGGGCGAAGATGTCGAAGTCGAGGGGCAACACGGTCAGCCCCGGCGAGTACGTCGAGCGCTACGGCGCCGACACCGCCCGCACCTACGTCTGCTTCATGGGCCCGCCCGAGCGCGGCGGCGACTGGACCGACGAGGGGGTCGAGGGGGTCAACCGCTTCCTCGCCCGGCTCTGGCGTCTCTGCGCCGAGGTGGCGGAGCGGACCGAGGCGGGCGCGCCCGGCGCCGCTCCGGAGGGCGAGGCCCGCGAGCTGCTGGCCAAGGCGCACTGGGCTGTAGACAAGTCGACCCGGGACTTCCAGCGCGGCTTCCAGTTCAACACCGCGATCTCGGCGGTGATGGAGCTGGTCAACGAGTGCTACCGGCTGAAGGACGGCCTCTTCGGCGACGCCGAGGGCGACGCGGCGCTGCGCTTCGCGACCGCGACCGCCGGCTCCCTGATCTTCCCCTTCGCGCCGCACCTGGGCAGCGAGGTCTACGAGCAGCTGCTCGGCGAGCGCGTCTGGGAGCAGCCCTGGCCGGTCGCCGACGAGGCGCTCCTGGCCAGCGACACGGTCACCCTGGTGGTTCAGGTGAATGGCAAGCTGCGCGACCGGATCGAGGCCGCGGCCGAGGCGTCGGAAGCCGAGCTTCTGGCTCTGGCGCGGGCCAGCGAGAAGGTTTCCAAGCATCTCGACGGCAAAGAAGTGGTGAAGGAGATCGTCGTCCCCGGCAAGCTCGTCAACCTGGTGGTTCGTTGAGCGTTTTCACCAGCCGCTGGCGAGTCTGTTAGAAAGCACCGGCATGCTGGTCCGAAGGTTCGACGAGGCAGCGGTCGAGGAGTGGCACCGCCTACGCGCCCACGTCCTGATGGACGCGGGCGAACTCGGCTCGCGCAACCTCTCGGTCACCTGGGTGACCCTGCCGGCGGGCGCGAGCCAGACGCTGCGCTCCCAGGAGGAAGCCGAGCAGGCCTACGTGGTGGTTCGCGGCAGCGGCTCGATGTCGGTCGCCGGCGACACCCAGCAGGTCGCCGAGGGCGACATGATCCTCGTCCCGCCCGCGACCGAGT
>Ga0081539_10002111_pt1 | contig 29448 bp, 35 predicted proteins | sample TabmetS4T2R2_FD_71023 | JGI IMG/M metagenome (GOLD analysis project Ga0081539, IMG submission 71023) | Tabebuia heterophylla rhizosphere microbial communities from the University of Puerto Rico - S4T2R2 | ecosystem: Host-associated > Plants > Roots > Rhizosphere ... | reverse complement strand
CCCCCCCGGCGAAGCCGGCCCGCCCCCCGAGCACGAGCTCGTCGAGCATGCCGTGGAGCGTCGCCGTGATCCCCGCCGCGTCGGCGAGCTCGCGGTACGGCGGCGTGACGCAGGACGCGTAGCCGCGCTGCTCGAAGTCCTCCGGCAGGAACCGATACGGCGCCTGCTGGAACATGGCGACCTTCATCTCTCCCCCTCTGCTGGCCTGCCGGCGCGAAGCCTAGCCCCGCAGCGCCTCCAGCTCGCCCGCCAGCGCCCAGGCTCGGCGGACGTGCGCGGCCGTGCCCGGCGTCGACACGCTTCATAGACTCGGGACATGGCGCGAACGGGAGCACCGCGGGGCGCCGTGCGGCGCATGCTGAACGCGATGATGACGGCGATGCTGCGTCGCGGCCTCGGCCCGCCGGGGATCTGGCTGCTGACGACGCGCGGCCGCAAGACGGGCAGGCAGCGCACGACGCCGGTGTCGCTCGTCGACATGGACGGGACCCGCTATGTCGTCTCGCCCTACGGCACGCCGGCCTGGGTGCACAACGCGCGCGCCGCCGGTGAGGTGACGCTGCAGCGCGGCAAGCGCGCCGAGACGCTCTCGATCGCCGAGCTCGAGCCGGAGCAGGCCGCGCCGATCCTCAACTCTACGTCGAGCACGAGCGCATCGTGCGCCCGTGGTTCGACGCCGGGCCCGAGGCGCCGGTGGAGGCGTTCGTCCCCGAGGCCGCAGGCCACCCGGTCTTCCGGCTAGGCCCGCCTACCTGACGCCGAAGCCCTCGCCGCTCGTGATCCGGCCGATGTCGTTGGAGAGGCCGATGATGAACAGCAGGCCGACGAGCATGATCCCCACGACGCTGGCGCGCTCGAGCACGGAGAACGGGATCGGGCGGCCGCGGACCTTCTCCGCGAGCGCCCAGAAGATGTGCCCGCCGTCGAGCGGCAGGAACGGGAAGAGGTTGATGACGCCGAGCGACAGCGAGATCAGGGCGAGGATGCGGATCGCCTGCGTGGTGTCGAACTCGAAGGACTGGCGCGTCGCCTCGTAGGAGCCGACAACGCCGGACACGTCCTTGCGCGCGTCGGAGCTCACGAAGATCTTCGCGATGCGGTCGACCGTGAGGGTCGTGACGTTCCACATCGCCGACACGCTGAGGTCGGCGGCTTCGCCCGCCCCGACCGGGCGCGTCGACGGCACGCCGAAGGAGAACCCGAGGCGCATGCGCTTCAGCTCGGCGTCGTAGAAGCCGCGCACCGGCAGGGTGAGCCTTCGGCCGTCGCGCAGCACCGTCACCTGCACCGGCTCGGCGGCCCGGCACCCGTCCGTCGTGGCGCCGCCCGCGCAGCGCTTGGCGGCGACGGCGTCGGTCAGCGCGGTCAGCCGCCGCTCGATCTCGTCGTCGGACTGGTCGGGCCGGTAGCCGGGCACGCCGTCGATGGACAGGATCAGGTCGTCCGGCCGCAGGACCTGCGCGGCCGGCGTGTCGCGCTCCACCGCGTTGACGCCGATGTCGGTCCGCGCGACGCCGTCGGCCCAGAACAGCGCCCAGAGGATCAGGAAGGCGAGCACGAGGTTCACGGCGGGCCCGGCCGCGATGACGACGATCCGCTTCCAGACCGGCTGGCGGTAGTAGGCGCGGTGGGCGACATCCGCAGGGATCTCCTCCTGCGGGTTCATCCCGGTGATCTTCACGTAGCCGCCGAGCGGGACCGCCCCGATCGCGTACTCCGTCTCCCCCCTGCGGACCTTCGCCAACAGCGGCGGGAAGAACAGCGAGAAGCGCTCGACGCGCATCCCGACCGCCTTGGCGGCCGTGAAGTGCCCCAGCTCGTGGAGGATGACGAGCGCCGCGAATCCGGCGAACGCGAGGAGCGCGGCGGTCATCGCGCCGGCGCTGCCTCGACGAGCTCGCCGGCCACCGCGCGCGCCTCGCGGTCGGCCTGGTACAGCGAGTCGAAGGCGTGGACGGGCGCGGTCGGCAGGGCGTCGAGCGTGCGCTCGATGACATCCGCGATGCCGAGGAAGGCCAGGCGCCCGGAGAGGAACGCGTGGACGGCGACCTCGTTCGCCGCGTTCAGCGCGCAGGGCGCCGTCCCGCCCTCGCGCGCGGCCGACCGCGCGAGCTCCAGGCAGGGGAACGCCTCGCCGTCGACCGGCTCGAAGTCCAGCCGTCCCGCCGTGACGAGGTCCAGCGGCCGCGCCGGGACGTCGACGCTCGTGCCGCCGTGCAACGCATAGGAGATCGCCACGCGCATGTCTGTGGGCCCGAGGTGCGCCAGCGCGGCGCCATCTGGCAAGCGGACGAGGCCGTGCACGATCGACTGCGGATGCACCACGACCTCGATGTCCTCGTAGGACAGGCCGAACAGGTGATGGGCCTCGATGACCTCCAGGCCCTTGTTCATGAGCGTCGCCGAGTCGATGCTGATCTTCCCGCCCATCGCCCAGGTCGGGTGCGCGAGCGCCTCCTCCACGGTCACGCCGGCCAGCTCGGCTCGCGAGCGGCCGCGGAACGGCCCGCCCGACGCGGTGATCGTGAGCCTCGTCGCCGTGCCGACCGGCAGCCCCGACAGCAGCTGGTGCAGCGCGGCGTGCTCGGAGTCGACGGGGAGGATCCGCGCGCCGGTGGCCTCGGCGAGCTGCGTGACCAGCTCCCCGCCGACGACGAGCGACTCCTTGTTCGCGAGCGCCAGGTCGATGCCCTCGCCGAGCGCCGCGATGGTCGGGCCGAGGCCCGCGGAGCCGACGAGGGCGTTGAGCACGAGGTCGGCTCCGGAGTCGACGACGAGCCGCACCAGGCCCTCCGCTCCGGTCAGCACCTCGCCGTCGGTCCACGCCTCGGCCGCGCGCGCCCCCGCGTCCGGATCGGCGAGCGCGATGCGGCGCACGCCCGTGCGCCGCGCCTGCGCGATCAGCGCCTCCCAGGAGCGCTCGGCGCTGAGGCCGACCAGCTCGAGGTCCTCCGAGCGCTCCAGGACGTCCAGCGCCTGGGTGCCGATGGAGCCGGTCGAGCCGAGGATGAGGAGACGGCGGGCCACCGCCTCATTAGAGCAGGGCCCTCCAGACCCAGTAGCCGACCACGACCGTGAAGAGCAGCGCGTCGAGGCGATCGAGCGCGCCTCCGTGCGCCCCGAACATGCGGCCGGTGTCCTTGATGCCCGCGTTGCGCTTCAGGAAGCTCTCGAAGAGGTCGCCGATCGGCCCGGCGAGCGCCACGGCGACGCCGAGGAGGAGCGCGTCGGTCCCGCCGAGCCAGTCCTGATAGGTGCCGGCAAGCCACACGCCGAGCACCGCGACCACGAACCCGATCCCCAGGCCCTCCCAGGTCTTGCTCGGCGAGACCCGCGGAGCGAGCGGCGTCACGCCGAACGTCCGCCCGCCGAAGTAGGCGGCGATGTCGCCCGCGACCGTCCCGACCAGGACGTCGGCGACGATCCCGCCGCCGTGGGGCAGGTCGCGCAACAGCACCGCGTGCGCGAGCGCGAAGCCGATCCACGCCACCCCCATCACGCAGACCGCGACGCCCAGCCCGGTCGCCTTCGGCGTCGCGATCGTGATCAGGAACAGGACGGGGAAAAAGCACGCGAAGGCGAGGACGACCTGCTCCATCGTCCCCAGCTCGGCGGCGACGACGAGGCCGATGATGCCCAGGAACCCGGCGAGCTTCGGCGGGCCGGCGGCCTCGTAGGCGCTCAGCAGCTCGTGCATGCAGACGATGCCCAGCAGGCCCACGCCGACGGCGAACCACCCATCGCCCGCGACGACGATGGCGATCGCGAACGCCAGCGCCGGAACGCCGAAGGCGATCCGCGATCCGAGGTCGTTCATGGATGGCCCACTAGCGTCCGCCGAACCGCCGCCGGCGCGCGGCGAACTCGGCGAGCGCCTCCTCGAAGGCGGCGCGATCGAAGTCGGGCCACATCTCGTCCCGGAAGACGAGCTCGGAGTACGCCGACTGCCACATGAGGTAGTTGCTCAACCGGCGTTCGCCGCTGGTGCGGATGATGAGGTCCGGGTCGTGCATCTCCGGCGCGTAGAGCAGCTGCCGGAACGCCTCCTCCCCGCCGCCCTGATAGCGCGCGGCGGCGTCGAGGATCTCGGCGCGCCCGCCGTAGTTGAACGCGACGAAGAGCGTGATCCGGTCGTTGCCCGCCGTGCGCTCCTCCGCCCAGCGCATCTGCTCCACGAGCTTGGGCGCGACACCCTCGCGCCGGCCGATGAAGCGCATGCGGACGCCCTCGGCGTCGAGCTCGGGGGTCTCCTTCAGGATCCGCTCGGAGAACAGGCGCATGAGCGCCGCGACCTCCGTGCGCGACCGCGACCAGTTCTCCGTCGAGAACGAGTAGACGGTCAGCTCGGCGACGCCGAGCTCGACGGCGTCGCGCAGGCGGGCCTTCACGACGTCGGCGCCGGCACGGTGGCCAGCGGCAACGGACTTGCCGTGCGCCTTGGCCCACCTGCCGTTGCCGTCCGTGATGATCGCGACGTAGCGCGGAGAGGGGTCCGCCACGGCCACGACTCAGACTTCGAGGATCTCTGCTTCCTTGCCCTTCAGCAGGCCGTCCAGGTCGGCGATCTTCTCGTCGGTGAGCTTCTGGAGCTCCACCTCGGCGCGGTGCTCGTCGTCGGCGCCGACCTCGCCCTCGTCGCGCAGCTCGCGCAGGTCGTGCATGACGTCGCGCCGGACGTTGCGGATCGCGACACGGCCCTCCTCCGCGATCGCCCGGACCATCTTCACGAGCTCCTTGCGGCGCTCCTCGGTCAGCTCGGGGATGACGAGCCGCACGATGTTCCCGTCGTTGGACGGCGCCAGGCCCAGCTGCGCGTCGATGATGCCCCGCTCGATGGCCTTGATCGAGGACTTGTCGAAGGGCTGGATCGTCAGCATCCGCGCCTCAGGGACGTTGATCGTCGCCAGCTGCTTCAGCGCGGTCTGCGCGCCGTAGTAGTCGACGGTCACGCGATCCAGCAGCGCAGGGCTCGCACGTCCGGTGCGGACGGACCCGAACTCGCCCTGCGTGGCCTCCACCGACTTGCCCATGCGGTCACGGGCGTCGGCGATCAACTCGTCGGTCAGTTCACTCATCTACGTGGTCTCCACCAGCGTCCCCACCCGCTCGCCGGACACTATCCGGTCGATGTTGCGCTCGTCGTCCATGTTGAAGACGTAGATCGGCAGCTTGTTCTCCATGCACAGCGTCAGCGCCGTGGAGTCCATCACGCGCAGCTGGCGCTGCAGCGCCTCCATGTGGGTGATCTCGGGGATGAACTCGGCATCGGGGTCCACGCGCGGGTCCGCGCTGTAGACGCCCTCCACGCCGTTCTTGGCCATGAGCATCGCCTCGGCGTGGATCTCGACCGCCCGCAGCGCCGCGGCGGTGTCGGTGGTGAAGAACGGGTTGCCGGTCCCCGCCGCGAAGATCACGACGCGGCCCTTCTCCAGGTGGCGCATCGCGCGGCGGCGGATGTACGGCTCGGCCACCTCGGCGATCGTCAGCGCCGACTGCACGCGCGTCGGGACGCCCTGCTTCTCCAGGGCGTCCTGGATGGGCAGCGCGTTGAGGACGGTCGCGAGCATGCCCATGTAGTCGCCGGTCGCCCGATCCATGCCGGAGGCTGCGCCCTGCAGCCCCCGGTAGATGTTGCCCGCGCCGACGACGACCGCGAGCTCCACCCCCTTCGCGTGGACGACGGCGATCTGCGCCGCGATCGCCTCCACGCGGGCGGGATCGGTGCCGTAGTCCCGGGCGCCCATCAGCGCCTCGCCGGAGAGCTTGAGCAGGATCCGGCGAAACGCGGGCACTATGCCTCGCCGACGGCGAACCGGGCGAAGCGGCGGATGACGACGTTCTCGCCCGTGCGCGCCGACAGCTCGGTGCGCAGCTGCTCGATCGTCTTGCCCTCGTACTTGTCGCCGTTGACGTGCACCTGCTTGAGGAGCACGACCTCCTCCAGCCACTTGGAGACCTTGCCCGATGCGGCGCGCTCGCGCGCGTGCTCGGGCACGTTGGTCATCTGGCTGGCCGCGATCCGCAGCTCCTCCGCTCGGACGTCCTCGGGCACGTCCTCCTCGGACACCCAGCGCGTCTGCGGGCTGGCGGCGACGTGCAGCGCGACGTCGCGCGCGAACGATGTGAAGTCGTCGTTGCGGGCGACGAAGTCGGTGTTGCAGTCGACCTCGACGAGCACGCCGACCTTGCCGTTGGCGTGGATGTAGGACTGCACGGTGCCTTCGGTGGCCTCGCGGCCGCCCAGCTTGGCGGCGCCGGCGATGCCCTTCTCGCGCAGCCAGGTGACGGCGGCGTCGACGTCGCCGTCCGTCTCCTGCAGGGCCTTCTTGCAATCCATCATGCCCGCGCCGGTCAGGTCGCGCAGGGCCTTGACGTCCTTGGCGGAGATCGTGGGGGTGCTCACGGTGCGCTCTCTCTAGCTCTCGGTGGTCTCGGCGGGCTCAGCTGCCTCCGGCTGCGGCTCCGGCGCCGGCTCCGGCTCCGCAGGCGTCTCGAGTGACGGCTCGGCCTCGGCGGTGGCCTGGGGCTGGGGCTCGTGCCCGATGCCCTCCTCCGCCGGCGTCTCGGCCTCGGCGGTCGCCTGGGCGGCCTCGGCCTCCTCGGCCTCGCGGCGGGCCTGCTCCTCGGCCTCGCGCCTCGCGCGCTCCTCGGCCTCGGCGCGGGCGCGCTCCTCGGCCTCGCGGCGCGAGCGCTCCTCCTCCTCGCGGAAGAGCACCTGGCCCTCCTTGACGACGTCGCCGATGGCATGCGCGATGACCGCGCAGGAGCGGATCGCGTCGTCGTTGCCCGGGATGACGAACTCGACGCCGTCCGGATCGCAGTTTGTGTCGACCAGTCCGATGATCGGGATGCGCAGGCGCTGCGCCTCGCGCACGGCGATCGCCTCGGTCTTCAGGTCGATGATGAAGATGGCGTCCGGCGGGCGCTGCATGTTCTTCACGCCGCCGAGGTTCGCCCGGAGCTTCTCGAGGTCGGCCTGGGCGGCGAGCCGCTCACGCGTGGGCAGCAGCGCGAGCTGACCCTCCTTCTCGTAGCGCTCGAGGTCGTGCAGGCGCTTGATGCGCAGGCTGATCGTCTGGAAGTTCGTCAGCAGGCCGCCGAGCCAGCGGTGGTTGACGTACGGCATGCCCGCCCCGGTGGCGACCTCGGCGACGGCGTCGCGCGCCTGCTTCTTCGTGCCGACGAACAGCACGGTGCCGCCGCGATGGCTCAGCGCGGAGGCGAACTCCTGCGCGTTGTGCAGGAGATCGACGGTCTTCAAGAGGTCGATGATGTAGATGCCGCCCGCTTCACCGTGGATGAAGCGGCGCATCTTGGGGTTCCAACGGCGCGTCTGGTGGCCGAAGTGGACTCCGGCCTCCAGCAGCTCCTTGATGCCGACGTTCTCGGCCACTAGGACTGCTCCCTTGGGTTGTGGTGCTGATGCCCGCGGGGCCGAGTCGGGTTCCGGCTGTGCGCCGGCAGGGACCGGTCGGTTGGCCCGTGGGGTCGGAAGTGCGGACGCAGGGAGTCTACGCGACGTCCAGGGCCCGCTCGTGATGCGGCGGGCGCACCCAGACGATCTCGCCCGGGGCGAGATCGAGGCGCTCGGCGTCGTCGCGCGTGATCTGCACGCCCACCGACTCCTCGCCGTCGATGCGCAGCTCGACGCGCACCTCGAAGCCGAGGTGCACGACCCGGGTGACGAGCGCCTGCACGGCGCCGTCGGCGGGCGCCGTGTCGACGGCGATGTCGTGCGGGCGCACCAGGCGCTCGCCGAGCCGGCTCACCGGGCCGAGGAAGCCCATGACGAACTGGTTGGCGGGGTTGTCGTACAGCTCGCGGGGATGACCCACCTGCTCGATGCGCCCGTCGTTCATGACCACGATCCGGTCGGCGACGGACATCGCCTCCTCCTGATCGTGCGTCACGAGGACGGTCGTCACGTGGACGCGCTCGTGCAGGTTGCGCAGCCACTCGCGAAGCTCCGCGCGCACCTTCGCGTCCAGCGCGCCGAACGGCTCGTCGAGGAGCAGGACGCTCGGCTCCACGGCCAGGGCGCGCGCGAGCGCCATCCGCTGGCGCTGCCCGCCGGACAGCTGGTTGGGGTAGCGGTCCTGGTAGCCCGCGAGGCCCACGATGCTCAGCAGCTCGTCGACCTTGCTCCGGATCTCCTGCTTGGGCCGCTTGCGGACCGTCAGGCCGAACGCGACGTTGTCGCGGACCGTCATGTGCTTGAACGCCGCGTAGTGCTGGAACACGAAGCCGATGCCGCGCCGCTGGGGCGGCACGTTCGTCGCGTCGCTGCCGTGGATCTCCACGGTCCCGCTGTCCGGGGCCTCCAGACCGGCGATGACGCGCAGCAGGGTCGACTTGCCCGAGCCGCTGGGGCCGAGCAGCGCCGTCAGCGAGCCGTCGGGCACCTCGAGCGAGATGTCGTCCAGCGCCTGGAACGTGCCGAAGCGCTTGTCCACTCCTCGGACAAGGATCATGTCTCGTGTTCCTCTTCCCTGCGCGGGTTGATCCGGGTCATCGCGACGAGCGTGAGCAGCGCGATCACGGCCAGCAGCGCCGACGCGGCGTACGCGCCGGCAAGCTCGAAGTTCTCGAAGCGCTGCTGCACGAGCAGCGTCAGCGTCATGGTCTCCCCCGCCACGCGACCGGAGACGACGCTCACCGCGCCGAACTCGCCGACCGCCCGCGCGACCGACAGCACGATCCCGTAGGCGAGCCCCCAGCGGATCGCGGGGAACGTGATCCGGCGGAACGTCGTCCACGCCCCGGCTCCCAGGGTCGCCGCCGCCTGCTCCTGCTCGTCGCCGATCTCGCGCAGCACCGGTGTCACCTCGCGCACCACGAAGGGCAGCGAGACGAAGATCGTCGCGAGCACGATCCCCGGGACCGAGAAGATGATGCGGATCCCGTTGTCGGCCAACCACGGGCCGAGCCAGCCGGTGCGCCCGTACAGCAGGACGAGCGACAGGCCGATGACGACCGGCGAGATCGCGAACGGCAGGTCCAGCAGCCCGTTCAGCAGCGCCTTGCCGCGGAAGTCGCTGCGCGCGAGCGCGATCGCGGCGAGGATCCCGACGACGGCGTTGAGCGGCACCGCGATCGCGGTCACCTCGATCGTCAGCCAGAACGCCGAGATCGCCGCCGGCGTCGTCACCGAGTCGATGACGTACCCGACGCCGTGCTCGAACGTCCTGTAGAAGACGAGCCCGACCGGGAGGAGCAGGAGGGCGAGGAAGTAGGCCAGGGCGACCGTGCGCAGGCCGATCCGCCAGCGACGCTCAACGATCATGGCGCGCCCCCCACCGGCCGAGGCCGCGGATGCCGAGCAGGACCAGCAGCGAGATCGCGAGCAGCACCGTGGAGACCACGGCGGCGCCGACGGGGTTGTCGCTCTCGATCTGCTTGAACGCGAAGACCGAGGACACCTGGGTGTCGAAGGGGATGTTGCCCGAGATGAGGACGACGGAGCCGAACTCGCCGACCGCACGCGCGAACGCGAGGGCCGCGCCGCTCAGGAGCGCGGGCACCAGGTTCGGCAGGATGATCTTCCAGAACACCGTGGCGTTCGACGCCCCGAGCGACAGCGCCGCCTGCTCCATCTCGCGGTCGAGCTCGATGAGCACCGGCTGCACCGCGCGCACGACGAACGGCATCGTGACGAACAGCAGCGCGAGCAGCACGGCGAACTGCGTGAACGCGATGTTGATGCCGAACGGGCTCGTCGGCCCGTAGAGCGCCATGAGCGTCAGCCCGGCGACGATCGTCGGAAGCGCGAACGGCAGGTCGATGAGCGCGTTCACGAGGCCCTTCCCCCGGAAGCGGTCGCGGACGAGCACCCAGGCCAGCAGCGTCCCCATCGCAGCGTTGATCGCCGCCGCGAGCAGCGACACGATGAGCGTGAAGCGCAGCGCCGCGAGCGCCTGGCGGCTGGTGGCGGCGTCCCAGAACCCGCTCAGGCCGTCGTCGAACGAGCGCGCGACCACCGCGGCCAGCGGCAGCAGCACGATGATGCTGAGCCACAGCGTTGCCACGCCGATCCCGAGGCTTCCCGCGGGCAGCCTCGTCCGGCGCGTCGTCGAGCGGGGGAGCGCCGTCACGCTCACTTGGCGGTCGACACTCCCGCGTCCTCCTCGATCTTCGCGATCGAGCCCTCGTCGGGGTCGAACATCTCGTCGTTGACCTTCGACCAGCCGCCGAGGTCCTCGATCGTGAACAGGCCGGGCGGGTCGGGGAACTCGTCGGCGTGCTTGGCGAGCACCGCCTCGTTCACGGGGCGGTAGCCCCAGCGCGCGAAGCGCTCCTGCGCGGGCTCGGACAGCACGTAGTCGAGGAACGTCTTGGCCTGCGCGGGCGCGTCCTGGGTCGTCGCGATGTCGATGTTGATCTTGATGGTGTCGTCCGGGATCACGTAGTCGAGGCTCTCGCCCTTCTTGTTGGCGGTGGTGGCCTCGTACTCGTAGGACAGGAGGACGTCGGCGTTGCCGGAGGTGAAGTTCTGCAGCGCCTCGCGGCCGGACTTGTCCTGCACCTTGACGTGCTCGGTGATGAGCGTGCGGACGTAGTCCAGCCCCGCCTGCGGGTCCTTGCCGCCGTCGGCGGCCTGGCCGTAGGCGGCCAGGAGGTTCCACTTCGCGGCGCCCGAGGTGAACGGGTTCGGCGTGAGCACCTTGACACCCGGCTTGAGCAGGTCGGCCCACGTCCTGATGTTCTTCGGGTTGCCCTTGCGGACGACGAAGGCGACGACGGACGTCGTCACGAGCCCGTTGTTCGGCCCGGTGTTCCAGTCCTCGCCCACCAGGCCGGCCTTCACGAGGCGCGTCATGTCCGGCTCGGTGGAGAACGTGACGACGTCGGCGTTCTGCCCGGCCTCCACGGCGCGGCTCTGGTCGCCGGAGGCGCCGTAGGAGGTCTTGAAGCCGACGCCCTTGCCCTCCGGGGTCTTCTGGAACTCGGGGATGAGCTCGTCGTAGACGACCTGCGGCGTGGAGTAGGCCACCAGCGAGAGCTCGGTGGTGCTCGCCGCGGCCGACTCGCTGCTTCCGCCGCCGATCTCGTCCGATGCGCCGCCGCAGCCCGTCAGGACGACCAGTGCGACCGCAACCAGCCCGAGGGCCGTCTTCTTCCAATCATGGCAATCCATATCGAGATTGGGGACAATAGCGCCTAGGTGGCCCGGGCGCGGCCCAGCGCGGACTCGAGGTCCGCCGGCAGCGGCGAGACGACCTCGATGGACTCCCCAGTCACGGGATGCGTGAACGCGAGGCGTGCCGCGTGCAGGAACTGGCGCTCGAGCCCGAGCAGGCCGGCGTGGCCGTACTCGGGATCCCCGGCGACGGGATGCCCGATCGCGAGCAGATGCGCCCGGATCTGATGCGTGCGGCCGGTCTCGAGGCGCACGCGCAGCAGGGTCGTGCTCGGCAGCGCCTCCTCGATCTCGAAGTGGGTCACCGCCGGCCGGGGATCGTCCGTGTCGCTCGAGCGGCGGGTCCGGACGCGGCGATCGCGGCCGAGCGGCGCGTCGATCGTGCCGGTCCGCGCCGGCGGACGTCCCTCCACGAGCGCGAGGTACTCGCGCTCGATCGCGCGTGCCGCGAGCTGCTCCTGCAGCGCGCGGAGCACGGCGTCGCCCTTGGCGACGACGAGGAGCCCGCTCGTGTCGCGATCCAGCCGGTGCACGATGCCGGGGCGCAGCGCGTCCCCGCCGGCGGCGCGGCCGGCGAGCGCCTGGACCAGGGTCCCGCCCGGGTGCCCGGCGGCCGGATGCACGACGACGCCGGCGGGCTTGTCGACGACCAGCAGGTGCTCGTCCTCCCAGACGACCTCGTGCGGGGCCGCCGGTCCGGCGTCGGCGTCCACCGGCGGGCGCGGATCGCGGTCGTCGACGTCGAGCACCTCGCCCGCGCGGACGCGGTGGCGCTTGGGCGCGGGCGACCCGTCGACGAGCACCTGCCCGCCGTCGATCAGCCGCTGCGCGCGCGTGCGAGACCCGACGTGGCCGGCGAGGAGCGCGTCCAGGCGGGCGCCCTCGTCCTCAGCGGCGACCGTGAGGCGCACCCCGGCGCTCCATGACCCAGAGCAGCAGCAGCACCCCGACCGTCACGGCGGCGTCGGCGACGTTGAACGCCGGCCAGAAGTCGACCACCTTGATGAAGTCGATCACCGCGCCCTCGCGGACCCGGTCGACGACGTTGCCGAGCGCGCCGCCCAGCAGCATCCCGGTAGGGAGCCAGATCAGCGGCTTGGAGGCGTTGCGCGCGAAGTACGCGAGCAGCGCTGCGAGCGCGATGGCGACGATCACGCCGATGAGCGTCCCCGCGCCCTGCAGCGAGCTGAACGCGACGCCCGTGTTGCGCGTGTTCACCAGTCGGATGCCGAGGATGAGGTCCTCGCTGCCGCCGCGCTCGATGGTGCCGTCGACGAGGAGCTTCGTCGCCTGGTCGAGCAGCAGGACCACGACGGCGACCGCCGCCATTCGCCCCCAGCTGCGCACTATCCGCGGATCAGGTTCACGATGATCCCGCCGACGATCTGCAGGACCAGCACCGCGATGATCGGGCTGAAGTCGAACGGCCCGAACTGCGGGATGACGCGACGGAAGATCCGCAGGTACGGCTCGCAGACGTCGCGCAGGAACGTCAGCAGCGCATCCGACCAGCGGGCGTACGGCACCCGTCCCCCGAACGCGAAGACGAGGTTCGAGAGGATGTAGACGAAGATCAGGATCGTGTAGACGAGGATCACCGCGCTGACGAAGTCCGCGATGTCGTCGCGAGCGGTGGCGAGGACGATCACCTGCCACCATCCAGCACCGCGTCCAGCGCGTCGGAGAAGGCCGTGCGGAGGTTGCCGCGCTCCAGTGCGTCGAGCCCGCGGGCGGTGGAGCCCCCGGGCGACGTCACCTCGCGCCGCACCGCCAGTGTGTCGCGTCGCTCCAGCAGCGCCGCCGTGCCCCCCATCGTGCCGACGACCAGCTTCGCCGCGACGTCGGCCGGGATGCCGCGACGCACGCCGGCGTCGATCTGCGCCTCGGCCACGAGCGCGTAGTACGCGGGCGCGCAGCTCATGAGCCCCATCGCCGCGTCGATGAGCGCCTCCTCGACGCTCACGACCGGCCCGACGCGGCCGAACAGCTCGAGCACGCGCCGCTCGAACCCCGGGTCGGCCTCCGGATCGCGGGCGTGGCAGCAGACGCCGCGACCGACCTCGACCGGGGTGCTCGGGAGCATGCGGACCAGCGGGATCCCGGGATAGGCCGCCTTCAGCTTCTGCAGCGGGGTCGCGCCGAGGATGGACACGACGCCCTTCGCTCGCCCGTCGACGTCGCGGGCGACGGCCTCGAGGCCCGCGGGCTTGTGGCACAGGATCACGAGCTCCGCGCGCTCCGCGAGCTCGGCGCTCGAGGCCACCGCCTCCCCGCCCACCTCGTCCGCGAGCGCGCTGGCCCTGTCGGGAAGCAGGTCCGTGCAGAGCACCGGCTCGCCCCATCCGCGGACCAGCGCCCGCGCCATGTTGCCGCTGCCGATGAGGCCAATCACGACTGGTTGAAGAAGCCCTTCTCGATCAGCCTCGCGCGCTCCTCGGCGGAGATCTCGACGTTGCGCGGCGTGAGCATGAACACCTTGTCGGCGATGCGCTGCATGCCGCCGTCGAGCGCGTAGGTGAGGCCGGACGCGAAGTCGATCAGGCGCTTGGAGAGGTCGGTCTCCGTTCCCTGGAGGTTGAGGATCACCGGGATGCCGTCCTTGAAGCGGTCGGCCACCTGCTGGGCGTCGTTGAAGCTCTTGGGGACGACGAGATGGACGCGGACGTCGTTGGAGCGCCCGTTGCGCCCGGGTACCGGTCGAAGCACGCTCGTCGCTCTCCCCCCGGCGTCGTCGTCGGCGAAGATGTCATCGAACTCGTCGCGGCGTCGACGGCCGGACAGGCGCCGCACGTTGGGCCGCTCGCGATAGCGATCCTCGAGCTCCGCCTCGGGCTGGGGCTCGGGATCGTCGTCGTAGCGCTCCTCGGCGAGGCCGAAGTACACCAGCGCACGGTGCCATGTGTCGCGGAAGGCCACGTGTGAAGGTTATCCCCCAGCGGGGGAATTCCTGCTACGAGCCTGCCCGAAACAGCACCGATCCGAGGCGGACGATCGTCGCGCCCTCCTCCACCGCGACCTCGAAGTCCTGCGAGGTGCCCATGGACAGCTGCGTGAGGCCGTGCCGCTGCGCCATCTCGCGCAGCCCGGCGAACCAACGGCGGCTGTCGCCGCCGAGGGGCGGCATCGTCATGAGGCCGACGGGCGCGATCGGGCAGCGCTCGAGGAACGGCCCAAGGTCGTCGGGATCGATGCCGCTCTTGCCCTCCTCGCGGGCGACGTTGACCTCGACGAGGATCTCGAGGCCCGGCCGGGCGAGGTCGCGGTGCCGTTGCAGGCGTCCGAGCACGGAGTCGCTGCCCACGCTGTGGATGCGGTCCACGAGCGGGAGGATCTGCGGGACCTTCCGGCTCTGGATGTGGCCGATGAACTCCCAGGTGAAGCGGTCGCCGTAGGCGTCGTGCTTGGCCTGGAGGTCCTGTGCGCGGTTCTCGCCCACGTGCGTGATCCCGGCCTCGGCCAGCTCGCGCATGTCCTCGAGCGCGACGTACTTCGTCGCGGCAAGGATCTCCACCGCGTGGGCGTCGCGTCCGGCCCGTCGCGCCGCGTCCGCGATGCGGCGCCGCACGCCCTCTAGGTCAACCACGCGAGCCCTCCCTGGCGGCCGGTGATGCCGCGGTCGCGCCGGTGGGAGAAGAACCGCTCGTCGCAGATCGTGCAGATGCCGGCGTCGTGCACGTCGACCGCGCCGGCCGCACGCAGCCGGGCGCGTGCGACGGCCTTGAGGTCGACGTTGCGCCCGTGCAGCGACTCGGGGACGTCGGCGAAGGCCGCGCGCACCTCGTCGCCCACCTCGTAGCAGCAGCCGCCGGCTCCCGGGCCGATCGCGGCGCTGATCGGCCCGTCGGCGCCGAGCCCGCGCAGCGCGGCGACGCCCTCTTCCAGCACGCCGCCGGCCAGGCCGCGCCAGCCGGCGTGGAGCATCGCCACGGCGCCCGGCGCGCTGAGCGCCACCGGCAGGCAGTCGGCGGTGATGACGAGGCCCGCGACTCCCTTGACGTCCGTCGCGATGCCGTCGGCCTCCGGGCGTCCAGCGCCCGCGAGCACGACCCGGGTGCCGTGGACCTGGGCGCAGCGCGCGATCCGGACGTCGCCCGCGAGGCTCCGCAGGCGCTCGTGGTTGACGGCGACGGCATCGGAGTCGTCGCCCGAGCGCTCGCCGAGGTTCAGGGAGGCGAACGGCCCCTCCGACACGCCGCCGCGGCGGGTGGTGAAGAGGACGCGCGCGTCGCCGAGGCGCGCGACGAGGTGCTCGCCGTCCCAGCCGATCATGGGGGCGATGCTAGGGCGATGCCGAGCTGGGCCTCCCGGTCGTCCCCCACGCGGCCGTCGAGAAGCGCCTCGCGCACCGCGCGGAGACGTTGCCCCAGCTCGGGGCCCTCGCGGACGCCCGCGGCGAGCAGGTCCTCGCCGGTGATCGCGAGCCGCCGGTGGCGATCGGTGCGCAGCCAGCGCTCCGCCTCGGGCGTGCCCGTCGCGGCGATCGCCTCCACGGGAACGCCGTCGAAGGCCTTCGCGGCTTCGGACGGCGACGCGCCCGCACGCGGGGCCGGCGCGGCGCGCGCCGCGCGGACCATCGAGGCGGTGAAGCCCAGCTCGGGCAGGGGATGGCGCGCGGCGGCCGCGAGCACGGTGAGCGCCCGATCCCCCTCCGCGGGCAGGATCTCGAGCGCGCGTGCGATCCGCGCGGGGTCTGGGTCCAGCCAGGGCGCGAGCCCCAGCTCCACGGCCGACTGCAGCGCAGCGACCGGGTCGGCCTCCTCGAGGGCGAGGCGCAGCTCGTTGCCGATGCGCGTGCCGGAGACGGTCCGCAGCGCTCCCGCCGCAACCGCCTCGCGCGCGAGCCGCGCCGTGCGCTCCTCCACGGCGAAGCCCAGACGCGCGCTGTAGCGGGCGAGCCGCCACAGGCGCGTGGGGTCGTCGAGGAACGAGCGGTCGTGCAGAACGCGCAGGAGCCCGTCGCGCAGGTCGTCGAGCGCGTGCGGCGCGGCGCGGGTCGTCCCGTCCACGAGGTCGACCGCGATGGCGTTGACGGTGAAGTCGCGGCGGGCGAGGTCGTCCTCCATCTGCGCCGGCCACACCTCCGGGAGCGCTCCTGGGCTCGGGTAGCGCTCGGCGCGGGCGATCGCCACATCGATGCGGCAGCCCCCGAGGCGCACGCTCGCGGTGCCGAAGCGCTCGTGCTGGCGGGGCTCGCCGCCCAGCCCGCCCATGAGCGGCGCGGGATCGCCCACGACCGCCACGTCCAGCTCGTGGGGCTGCTCGCCGCGCAGCAGATCGCGCACCGCCCCGCCCACGAGATAGGTCCCCGCCACGGCGGCGTCGAGCAGCGCGGCGCCGCAAGGGAGCGCCCGGAGTTTGTCGCGCAGATCGGCCACCCGAGGACACCATCTACCATCTGGACGCCATGTCCCCCACGCCGCGCCGCAAGAAGCGGCTGTGGTGGCTCGTGGCCGGCGTGGCGGTGCTCCTGCTCCTGGCCGGTGCCGCCGCGGCCTTCGTCCTCACGTACGGGACGCGTGACGTGTCCCATCCGGACGTCGCCTTCGAGGACACGACGGAGAGCGTCCCCGTGGCGCCGGATCCCATCGAGGAGCCGCCGTCGCCGGCCCGCCATCCCTCCGACGACGGCTTCACGTGGCCGGTCTACGGCTACGCGAAGTCGCGCACCCACTACCTGCCCGTCCGCCGGACGCTGCGCCCGCCGTTCCGGACGGCCTGGTCGATGACGGGGCGCGTGCTGCTCGAGTTCACCCCCGTGCTGTGCGGGCGCAGGCTCTTCCTCCTGAAGAACAACGGAGCGCTGTACGCGATCAGCAGGCTGGACGGCAAGGTGGCGTGGAGGCGCAAGCTGGGATCGCTGGCCGCCGCCTCTCCCGCGTGCGGCAACGGCACGGTCTACGTCACGCTGCTCGAGCGCTTCCGCGGCTCCGGCGCCGGACGGGTGGCCGCGATCGACGCCGTCGACGGCCACACGCGGTGGTCGCGCAAGCTGCCGAGCCGCTCGGAGTCCTCGCCGCTGCTCGACTCCGATCGGCTCTACTTCGGCACCGAGGACGGGACCGTGTACGCGCTGCGCGCGTCAGACGGCGCGATCCGCTGGCGGACGAGGGTCGCTGGCGCCGTGAAGGGCGCGCTCGCGCTCGCCGACGGGAAGCTGTTCTTCGGCGACTACAGCGGGAGCGTCAACGCCATCCGGCAGGCCGACGGCGGCAAGGTGTGGAGTACGGGCACGAGCTCGGCGTTCGGCCTGCGCTCCGGGAACTTCTACTCCTCCCCCGCCGTCGCCTACGGCCGGGTGTACATCGGCAGCACGAGCGGCGCCGTGTACTCCTTCTCGGCGCGCAACGGGAAGCTCGCGTGGCGTCGCAGTACGGGCGGCTACGTGTACGCCTCACCGGCGGTCGGCCCGGGCCCCGGGGGGCGCCCGACGGTCTTCATCGGCTCCTACGACGGGCGCTTCTACGCGCTGGACGCCCGAACGGGCGCGTCGCGCTGGACGCGCCACTTGGGTTCCAAGATCTCGGGCGCCGCCGAGATCATCGGGGACCTCGTCTTCGTCGCCGACCTGAACGCGCGCAAGACGTGGGCGCTCGGGGTCGGAACCGGCGACACCGTATGGAAGACCGGGCGCGGCGCGTTCAACCCCGCGATCTCGGACGGGCGACGGATCTACTTCCTGGGCTACTCGTCGCTCTTCGCCCTCGATCCCGCCGGAGTTCGGTACGACCGGCGTAAGGAGCAGCGGCGGGAGCCGCGGCGCACCACGCGCGAGTGACGACCGCGCGCGTCAGGCCGGTGGGGCCCTACACCCGCACCGGGATCCCGGCGTCCGCCAGGTATCGCTTCGCGTCACCGACGGTGTGCTGCCCGTAGTGGAAGATCGACGCGGCCAAAGCCGCATCGGCGCCCGCGCGGAGCGCCTCGGCGAGATGCGCCAGCGTCCCCGCGCCGCCGGAGGCGATGACCGGCACGTCGACCGCGGACGCCACGGCCGCCGTCAGCGCGAGGTCGTAGCCGTGCTCGGTGCCGTCGCGATCCATGCTCGTGAGCAGGATCTCGCCCGCGCCCCGGCGCACGCCCTGCCGGGCCCACTCGAGGACGTCGCGGCCCGTCGGCGTCCGCCCGCCGGCGACGTACACCTCCCACGACTCGCCGCCCGGACGCGCCTTCGCGTCGATCGCGAGCACGACGCACTGCACGCCGAACACGTCGGCGAGCTCGTCGACCAGCTCCGGGCGTGCGACGGCGGCCGAGTTCACCGACACCTTGTCGGCGCCGGCGTCCAGAACGCCCTGGGCGTCGGCCGTCGACCGGATGCCGCCGCCGATGGTGAAGGGAACGAACACGTCGTCGGCGGTCCGCCGCGCAAGCTCGACGATCGTGTCGCGCTTGCCCGACGTCGCGGTGATGTCGAGGAACACCACCTCGTCGGCGCCCGCGGCGTCGTAGCGCGCGGCGAGCTCGACGGGATCGCCTGCGTCGCGCAGGTCCACGAAGTTCGTGCCCTTGACGACGCGGCCCGCGTCGACGTCCAGACAGGGGATGACGCGCTTGAGATGCACGGCTACGGCTACGCCTGGGCGAGCGCCGCCTGCGCCTCCGCGACCGTGAAGCGCCGCTCGTAGAGCGCCTTGCCGCTGATGACGCCGGCGAGGTTGACCTGGCGCAGGTTCGCGAGCTCCTCGAGGTCGGCGATCTTCCCGATGCCCCCGGAGTACAGGAAGCGCCCGCGAACGACGGCTGCGATGCGCTTGACCTCCTCCAGGTCGGGGCCCTCGAGCATCCCGTCGCGATCGACGTTCGTGTAGATGAACTGGCGCACGCCGCGGTCCTGCAGCCGCGCGATGACCGCCTCGGCCGGCATCTGCGTCGTGTGCGTCCAGCCCGACGTGGCGATCAGCCCGCCGCGGGTGTCCACCGCGACCATCACGCGGTCGCCGAAGGCCGAGACCACGTCGTCGAGGAAGTCCAGATCGGTGTACGCGGCGGTGCCGATGATGACCCGGTCGGCTCCGGCGCGCAGCGCATCGCGTACGGCCGGGAGCGAGCGCAGCCCGCCGCCGTACTGCACCGCCACGCTCAGCTCGCGCTTGATGCGCTCGAGGTGCTTCAGGCTGCGCGGCGAACCGTGGCGCGCGCCGTCGAGGTCGACCACGTGCAGGAACCGAGCGCCCTCCTCGACCCACGCGCGCGCGGCCTCCACCGGGTCGTCGCCGTACACGGTGACGTCCTCGAAGCTGCCCTGACGCAGACGGACGGCCTTGCCGTCGGAGATGTCGATGGCCGGGTAGAGGATCACGCGACCGGCGCCCTTGTCGCGAGCCGCACGAAGTTGCGCAGGAGCGCGAGGCCCGCGGTCGAGGACTTCTCGGGATGGCACTGCGCCCCGAACACGCCGCCGTGCGCCACGAACGAGACGAACGGCGAGCCGTACTCGCCCGTCCCCAGCACCGCCTCTTCCTCCGAGGGCACGGGCACGAAGGAGTGCACGTGGTAGAACGCGGTGGTCGGGCCGAGGTCGGCGATGAGCGGCGACGGACGTCGCCAGGTGACGACGTTCCACCCGATGTGCGGCAGCTTCAGCCCGCGGGAGTCAAGGCGGACGACGTCGCCGGGCAGGAGCGCGAGGCCGGTCGCTCCGCCGTGCTCGGAGGAGCGCTCGAACAGCAGCTGCATCCCGAGGCACAGGCCGATCACCGGCACGCCCGCCGCGGCGCGCTCGCGGACCAGCGCGTCGAGCCCCGTCGCCCGCAGGCGCCGCATCGCCTCCGGGAACGCGCCCACGCCCGGGACGACGAGGCCGTCCGCGCGCGCAAGCACGTCGTGGTCGGCCGTCAGCCGCGGGTCGCCGCCCACGCGCTCGAAGGCCTTCTCGACGGAGCGGCGGTTGCCCATCCCGTAGTCGACGATGCCGATCACGCCGTCAGGGTCCCCTTCGTCGACGGCACGCCGGACTCCGTGGGATCGATGCTCGCGGCGGCGCGTAGCGCCCGTGCGAACGCCTTGAACGCCGCCTCGATCAGGTGGTGCGCGTTCGTGCCGGCCTCCAGGCGCAGGTGCAGGGTGAGCCGGGCGGTGCTGGCCACCGCCCGCATGAACTCCTCGGCCAGCTCGTGCTCGAAGCCCCCGGTCACGCCGATCGGGATGGGGACGCCCTCCCAGACGAGCAGCGGCCGCCCGGAGATGTCCAGGGCGCAGGAGGCGCGCGCCTCGTCCATCGGCACGACCGCGTGGCCGTAGCGCACGATCCCGGCGCGGTCGCCGAGCGCCTCCGAGAGCGCCTGGCCGACCACGAGCCCGGTGTCCTCCACCGTGTGGTGCGCACCGGTCTTGAGGTCGCCGCGCACGTCGACGTCCAGGTCCAGCCGCCCATGGCGCGCGAGCAGGTCGAGCATGTGGTCGAAGAAGCCGACGCCCGTGCTGCGCGTGCCGGCGCCGGCGCCGTCGAGCGCCAGCCCCACCTGGATGTCGGTCTCGCCGGTCGTGCGGGTGATGTCCGCGGCGCGGGTCACGGGCGGGGATTCTCCACGACGGCGCGCGCCTCCATCGACTCGGCGTGCACGGGCAGTCCCTCGGCGCGTGCGAGCGCCGCTCCCGCGGCCGCGAGGGGAGCGACGGCCGCGTCCACGTGCACCTGCGACACGCGGCGGCGGAACGCGCGCGGCGACAGGCCCGACGCGAACCGGGCGGCGCCACCGGTGGGCAGGCAGTGGTTGGACCCGGCCACGTAGTCGCCGAACGCGGTCGCGCCGGACGCGCCGACGAACACGGCGCCGGCGCACCGCACGCGCGCCGCCAGCCGCTCGGCCTGCGGGCCCACGAGCTCGAGGTGCTCGGGCGCGAACGCCTCCGCGAAGGCGAGCGCCGCCGGCATCGACGGCGCGTCGGCGAGGACGATGGCGGCCGGCTCGGAGCTCGGGCGCTCCGGGGCGAGCTCGTCGATGCGGTCGCGGACCGCGTCCAGCAGCGCCGCGTCGTCCGACACGGCGCCCACCAGCGTCTCCGGACCGTGCTCGCCCTGCGCGAGGAGGTCCAGCGCGATCAGGTGCGGGTCCGCGCTCTCGTCGGCGAGCACGAGCACGTCGCTGGGTCCGTAGAAGCCGTCGATCCCGACGACGCCGGACACCTGGCGCTTGGCCTCCTGGCTGTAGAGGTTCCCGGGACCGCAGATGACGTCGACGCGCTCGACCTCCTCGGTGCCGTACGCGAGCGCGGCGATCGCGTGCGCGCCGCCCATCGCGTACACCTCGCCCACGCCGAGCAGCGTGGCCGCCCCGCGGATCACCGGATGCACCGGCGGCGGCGTCGCGACGCAGACCTCCTCGACGCCGGCGGCGCGAGCGGTGACGACGCCCATCACGAGGGTCGAGGGCAGCGGGGTCCGCCCGCCGGGCACGTAGACGCCCGCCCGGCGAACCGGCACCTCACGCAGGACGATCCGATGCCCCTGCGGCATCGTCACCTCCACGTCCTCGGCCACGCCCGCGCTCGCGACGAACATCACGTTGGCGATCGCTGTGTGCACGGCCGCCTCGACGTCCGGCGCGAGCGGCATGGCGAGCTCGTCGGCCGTGAGGCGCACGGGCCCACAGTCGCCGCCGTCGTGCCGCGCGACGAGCTCCCGCAGCGCGCGGTCGCCGCCGTCGCGCACGGCGGCGACGAGCGCGGCGACGGCATCGGTCACCGACGCGCCGCCGGGCGCCAGCGCCCGTGCGCGGGCGGCGGTGCCCGCCGGGTCCTCGCCGACCTGCAGCCGCTCAACCCGCAACGCGCACCTCGCCGGCGGAGCGCAGACGGTCGACGAGCCCGTCGATCGCCGTCGCCTTCAGCCTGTAGGAGACAGGGTTGGCGATGAGCCGCGCCGTGGAGCGGAACAGCTCCTCGCGGATGACCAGGCCGTTCTCGCGCAGCGTCGTGCCGGTGGCGGTGAGATCCACGATCGCCTCCACGAGGCCGGTCAGCGGCGCGAGCTCGACGGAGCCCTTCACCTCCACGATCTCGGCCTGGCGCCCGGTGCGCTCGAAGTACGCGGCCGCCGTTCGCGGGTACTTCGTCGCGACGCGGACCACGCCCAGCCGCCGCAGAGCCTCGGTGGCGAGATCCGGGCCGGCGACGGTGGCGAGCACCATCGCGCACGGCCCGTAGCCCAGGTCCAGGAGCTCGTGGACGTCGCGCTCGGCCTGCTCGGTCAGCACGTCCTTGCCGGTGAAGCCGACGTCGGCGGCCCCGGCCTCCACGTACGTCGGCACGTCGGTGGGCCGCATCGTGACGACGCCGACCTCGCCGAACAGGAGCTTGCGGTCGTTGGACCGGACCTCGGCGGTGTCGATGCCGAGCAGGTCGAGGCGGTCGAGCGTGTCCTCGAACAGCGCGCCGCGCGGCACGGCGATGGTGAGCTCGCGCCTCATCCGCGCTCCTCTCCGTGCAGTGCCTGGTGAAGCTCGTCGATGCGCAGCGCGAAGCCCACGGCGGGGAGCGAGCGGCCGAAGCGCCCCAGCAGATCGTCGTAGCGCCCGCCGCCACCGAGCGGGGCGCCGAGGCCCGGGTCGTAGACCTCGAAGACGGCGCCCGTGTAGTAGCCGAGGTCGCGCGCGAGCCCGAGGTCGATGACCAGCCGCTGCGCGACGTCGCGCGCGAGGCGCTCGTACAGTCGCCGCAGGCCGCGCCCTGCGTCGCCGATCGCACCGCCGAGCTCGTCGAGCACCTCGGGGCCGCCCCGCAGGCGGGCGACGCGCACCAGGAGCTCGGCGCGCGCGTCGTCGATCTGCAGCACGCCCATCTCGCGCTCGAGACCGACGAAGTCGCCGGTCGCGAGCGTGCCGAGCACGCGGGTGCGCGCCTCGCCGTCGACGCCCGCCTCGTCCAGCAGCCGCGGGAACAGCGCGGCGTCGCCGAGCCCGATGCGGTACTCGCGCAGCCCGACGGCGTCGAGCGCGTGGACCAGCACGGCCAACGCCTCCGCCGTCCCCTCCGGCGACGGCAGCCCGACCAGCTCGATGCCCGCCTGCAGGAACTCGCGCGACATCCCGCGGTGCGGGCGCACGGTCCGGTAGATCGGCGCGACGTAGCAGAAGCGCAGCGGCGGCTCGGCGGTCGGATAGCGCGTGGCGATCACCCGCGCGAGCGGGACGGTCATGTCCGAGCGCAGCACCAACACGGCGCCGTGGTCGTCGACGACGCGGTAGGCGGGGCGCGTCCCGATGTCCGCGCGCGAGAGCACCTCCTCGTACTCGAGCGCGGGCGTGGCGATCTCCCCGTAGCCGGACTCCGCGAACACGCGCTTGAGCGCGTCGACGATCGCGCTGAGCTCGCGCATCTCGTCGGGGAGGATGTCCCGGGTGCCGGAGGGGATGGGCAGGATCGCCACGGGCGACGAGGGTATCCGCCCTCGCGCGGAGACCACCTGGGGGCCCGCCTCCGGCGGCCCCTTACGACCTTCGGAGACGCGCTCGCCGACGGGCCGCCTGCGGCACCCCTGGGCTTACGCGAGAGCCGGCTCTGTGGCGACGCGCTCGATGCGCGCGCCCAGGTCCCGCAGGCGCTCGTCGATGCGTTCGTAGCCGCGATCGATCTGGCGGATGTTGCCGATCTCGGAGCGTCCGTCCGCGCACAGCGCGGCGATGAGCATCGCCATCCCGGCGCGGATGTCGGGCGACTCGACGCGCTCGGCCCGCAGGCGGCTCGGGCCCGTGATGATCGCGCGGTGCGGGTCGCACAGGGTGATGTCCGCGCCCATGAGCACGAGCTTGTCGGTGAAGATGAGCCGGTTCTCGAACATCCACTCGTGGACGAGCACCGAGCCGGTGCACTGCGTCGCGAGCGCGACGGCGATCGACGTGAGGTCGGCCGGGAACGCCGGCCACGGGCCGTCCTGGATCTTGATCTTGTGCTCGCCGAGGTCGCGCGCGATGACGAGATCCTGCCCGCCGGGCACGACCACGTCGCCGTCGTCGATGACGCTGCGGAGGCCGAGACGGTCGAAGACGAGCCGGATCATCCGCAGGTCGTCGACGATGACGTCCTTGACGCGCAGCTCCCCACCCGTGACGCCCGCAAGGGCCATGAACGAGCCGATCTCGATGTGGTCCGGGCTGATCTCGTGGACGCAGCCGTGAAGGTCGCGCCGGCCGGAGACGGTGAGGACGTTGGAGCCGATCCCCTGGATGTCGGCGCCCATCTTCACGAGCATGCGTGCGAGGTCCTGGACGTGGGGCTCGCATGCGGCGTTGCCGATCACCGTCGTCCCGGGGGTGCGCGCGGCTGCCAGCAGCGCGTTCTCGGTCCCCATCACGGACGGCTCGTCCATGAAGACGTCGGTGGCGCGCAGCCCCTGCGGCGCGCGCAGGTCGATGTCGCGGTTGAAGTGGAAGTCGGCGCCCAGCGCGCGGAACGCATCCAGGTGCGGATCGAGGCGCCTGCGGCCGATGACGTCGCCGCCCGGAGGCGGCATGATCGCCCTGCCGAACCGCGCGAGCAGCGGTCCCGCCAGCAGGAACGACGCGCGGATGCGTTCGGAGAGCGCCCTGTCCACCTCCACGCACTCCGGGCTCAGGTCGCCGGCGCAGAGCGTGACCTCGTTGTCGCCCGTCCAGGCCGTGCGCACGCCGAGGTGGTCGAGGAGCCCGATCATCGCCTCGACGTCCTTGATGCGCGGCACGTTGCGCACGACGACCTCGTCCTCGGTCAGCACGCTGGCCGCGAGGATCGGGAGGGCGCCGTTCTTGTTGCCCGCCGGCACCACGGTGCCGGAGAGCGGGGCGCCGCCGTGGATGAAGAACTTCTCCATGAGCGGTCGTCGAGTGGTGCCTGCGGCGGGGTCGGGAGCCGAAGGCCCGTCGAGCCTAGCAATGGCGTCGGAGGCGAGTACGGTGGCAGCCATGTCAGTTCGGATTTCGCGCGAGGAGGCGTGGTCCCTCCTCTCCGAGTGGGTGGGGTCGGAATCCCTGCGCCGTCACTGCCTGTGCGTCGAGGCCGCCATGCGCGCGTACGCGCGGAGGGAGGGTGCCGACGAGGAGCTCTGGGGCGTGACCGGGCTGCTGCACGACGCCGACTACGAGCGCCATCCGGACATGGACGATGCCGTGGCGGGGCACCCGCGGACGATCATCGCCGAACTCGAGCGCCGCGACGCGCCGCCCGAGATGGTCCGCGGGATCGCCTCGCACGCCGACTACCTCGGCGTCTCCCGCGACAGCCCGATGGAGCGCACGCTGCACGCCGTCGACGAGCTTTCGGGCTTCCTGGTCGCGTGCGCCGTCGTGCGCCCCGCCGGCATCCACGGGCTGACGCCGAAGTCGGTGAAGAAGAAGCTCAAGGACCGCTCGTTCGCCGCCGCGGTCGATCGCGAGGACGTGCGGACGAGCGCCGAGGAGATCGGCCTGGAGTTCGACGAGCACGTCGCGTTCGTCATCGCCGCGATCGAGGAGCGCGCCGCCGACCTCGGGCTCGACGGCACGCCGACTGCCGCTTAGGCGACGGCTCGCAAGGCGTCGACGAGCTCCGCGGGCGCCGAGAAGAACGGGTCGTGATCGGCGTCGAGGTCGACGACGGTCTTGCACGGGCTCTCGGCGACCATGCGCCGCTGCAGGGCGATCGGGATCGCGTTGTCGTCTGTGCATGCGATGTAGTGGCGTTCGACGCTTCCTGCGCGCTCGGCCGTGATGGAGACGGGCGTGACGAGCGGTGGCAGCGGTTGCGGATTCAGTCGCGAGACCGCCATCTCCGTGACCTCCTCCGGAGTGCGGTTGAAGAAGGCGCTGCGCGACACCGACTCAGGGAGGATGGCGTCCGGAGGGACGATCTCGGCGTTCGGCATGACCGTGTCGTGCGGATTCTCGGGCAGCTCGGCGAGGTCCTTCAGGCTCTGGCCGTCCTTGGGCAGGAACGCCGTGACGTAGACCAGCTTGGCGATGCGGTCGGGCCGCAGCTGCGCCGCCTGGGTGATGGCGATGCCGCCCATGCTGTGCCCGGCGAGGATCGCCGGCTCGTCGGAGGCGTCGAGCGCGTACGCGATGCGCTCCGCGTAGCGGTCGAGCGTCACCGCCTCGTGCGGCGTGGCGTCGTCGCCGTGACCGGGCAGGTCGATCGCGTCGACCTCGTGGCCCGCGGCGCGCAGGCCCGCCGCGACCGCCTCCCAGCACCATGCGCCATGCCACGCGCCATGGATCAGCACGAACCGCGCCATCGATCCTCTCCTCCTCCGTCGTCTCAGCTGGCCGAGCGCCAGCGACCGCCGGCCTTGGCCCACTCGAGCAGGTGACTCGTGCTGCAGAACGCGTCCCCGATGCGATGTGCGCCGCGGTGGCGCACGAGCAGGACCACCCGCTCGTCGACCTGCTGCGCGCACCACGCGCAGCGCCCGAGACCGTTGTGGTCGGGCCCCGGCTCGTCGCCGGGAAGCCATTGGGCGCCCTGGATCACCCATGGGACGACGTGCTCGAGGCGGCAGAACACGGCTCGCCGCTGACCGGCGGGCTCCGCGACGCGGTAGCCCGAGTCCTGCTCCACCGGGGCACCGCACCAGGTGCACGCGAGCTCGCTCATCTCGGCGCAAGCGTACCGTTGCGAGCGGCGGGCTATCTTGCCTGGCCATGGCGCTGACGATCACCGTCCTCGAGGGCGACGAGACGGGCCAGGAGCTCCTCGAGCAGGCGGTGCGGGTCCTCGACTCCGGCGTCATCGGCATCGACGTCGAGCTGCAGCGCTTCGACCTCTCGCTGGACCGGCGCAGGGAGACCGCGAACCAGATCGTCCACGACGCTGCGCGGGCGATGCGCGAGGCCGGGCTCGGACTCAAGGCGGCCACGATCACGCCCGAGGGCAAGGACGACGTGGGGTCTCCCAACCGCATCCTGCGCGAGGAGGTCGGCGGGAGGGTGATCATCCGGACCGGCCGGCGCATCCCCGGCGTGACGCCGGTGGCGGGCGTCCACTTCCCGATCTCCGTCGTCCGGATGGCCGTCGAGGACGCCTACGGCGCCAAGCAGTGGCGCGAGGGCGAGGAGGGCTCGGCCGAGGAGGTCGCGTTTCGCACCGAGAAGGTCACGCGCTCGACGTGCCGGATGGTGGCCGAGTACGCGTTCCGCACCGCCGAGAAGATGCGCGCCAAGGTCTACGGAGGGCCCAAGTGGACGGTGTCGCCCGTCTACGAGGGGATGCTCAAGGAGGAGCTCGACGCGGCGGCGCAGCGGCACCCGGGCGTGCCCTACCAGCCCGTGCTGATCGACGCCACGTACGCGGGCCTCATCGGCGGCGCCGCCGAGCTACCACTCGTCATCCCCGCCCTCAACCGCGACGGGGACTGCCTCTCCGACCTCGTGATGCCGATGTTCGGCTCCATCGCGGGGGCGGAGTCCGTGCTCCTGAGCTTCGACGACGACCTGGAGATCGACGTGGCCATGGCGGAGGCACCGCACGGGACCGCCCCCGCGCTCGCCGGGAAGGACATCGCCAACCCGATGGCCATGCTGCTCTCAGCGGGTGCGGTGCTCCATTACGCCGGGCGCAAGGGCGTCGAGCGCGCCGAGCAGGCGTCGCGCGCGATCTACGAGGCCGTCCTCGAGGCCGTCGCCGCGGGCGTCAAGACGCCCGACCTCGGCGGCCATGCCGGGACGACGGAGTTCACGGACGACGTGCTCGGCCGCGTCCGCACGAAGATCGAGGTCTGGAGCTCCCTGGGCAGCAACGTGTAGTCCTGCAAGCCGCGTTGCAGGATCCTCCGGTTCCGTCCGACGCCCTCCGTAGCTTTCCGAACACATGTTCGCCGCTCCGACCTTCATCCATCGCGTGGCTGCCGGGGTCCGCGCCTTCGCGCTCCTCGAGGACCCCGAGCTCGAGGCGCGCATGGCCCGCGAGGCGGCCGTGCTCCGCGCCCACCACCGCCGCGCCCCGGCCAAGCCATCCCGCGCCCGCCGCCCCGGCGCCATCCACACGCCGCAGCCCTGCCGCGCGCCCCTGGCGCACTGACGCGCGCAACGACGACGAGCCGCCCGGTGCGGGCGGCTCGTGCGCATGAAGCTAACCGGCGGCGTCCTACTCTCCCGGGCCCTTGCGGGCCAAGTACCATCGGCGCTGAGAGGCTTAACTGCTCTGTTCGGAATGGGAAGAGGTGTTTCCCTCTCGCCATAGCCACCGGAATTGTCGAGAGCTCCCGGCGGCCCCTCAAAACTGCACAGCGCCACATCACTGGCCATCACGTAAAAAATCCGTCAAGCCCTCGACCCATTAGTACCGGTCTCCTGCGCACATTGCTGTGCTTCCAGATCCGGCCTATCAACCTGGTGGTCTACCAGGGGTCTTACTCCCTCAAGGGGATGGGAGAGCTCATCTCGAGGCCGGCTTCCCGCTTAGATGCCTTCAGCGGTTATCCGATCCGCGCGTAGCTAAGCTGCGGTGCCCTTGGCAGGACAACAGCTACACCAGAGGCGCGTTCATCCCGGTCCTCTCGTACTAGGGACGAATCCTCTCAACTCTCCAACGCCCACGACAGATAGGGACCGAACTGTCTCACGACGTTCTGAACCCAGCTCGCGTACCGCTTTAATGGGCGAACAGCCCAACCCTTGGGACCAACTTCGGCCCCAGGATGCGACGAGCCGACATCGAGGTGCCAAACCGAGCCGTCGATGTGGACTCTTGGGCTCGATAAGCCTGTTATCCCCGGAGTACCTTTTGTCCGTTGAGCGACGGCACTTCCACTTGTTACCGCCGGATCACTAAGGCCTGCTTTCGCACCTGCTCGACCTGTCGGTCTCGCAGTCAAGCTCCCTTGCTGCCTTTACACTCTACGCACGGTTTCCAACCGTACTGAGGGAACCTTTGCGCGCCTCCGTTACATTTTGGGAGGCGACCGCCCCAGTCAAACTACCCGCCTGGCACTGTTCAGCACCCGGATTCACGGCGTGCTGTTAGAGATCCAATACACCAAGGGTGGTATCTCAAAGGTGGCTCCACGCCAGCCGCAGCCGGCGCTTCAAAGCCTCCCACCTATTCTGAGCGAGATGCACCGAACCCCAATACCAAGTTGTAGTAAAGGTTCACGGGGTCTTTCCGTCTAGCCGCGGGTACTCGGCATCTTCACCGAGACTGCAATTTCACCGAGCCCCTCGTTGAGACAGCGCGCAAGTCGTTACGCCATTCGTGCAGGTCGGAACTTACCCGACAAGGAATTTCGCTACCTTAGGACCGTTATAGTTACGGCCGCCGTTTACCGGGGCTTAGCTTCGGTGCTTCGGGTTGCCCCTAACACCTCCACGTAACCTTCCGGCACCGGGCAGGCGTCAGCCCCTATACGTCGTCTTTCGACTTAGCAG
>Ga0081539_10002110_pt1 | contig 29463 bp, 33 predicted proteins | sample TabmetS4T2R2_FD_71023 | JGI IMG/M metagenome (GOLD analysis project Ga0081539, IMG submission 71023) | Tabebuia heterophylla rhizosphere microbial communities from the University of Puerto Rico - S4T2R2 | ecosystem: Host-associated > Plants > Roots > Rhizosphere ... | reverse complement strand
ACCCGACGCTGCCGACCGTTCCACCGCGTCGAGGACGAGCTGAACCCGTAACGCGTCCGTGAAGGACGGGGCCGGGTTCTGCGCGGTGGCGATCGCCTCGATCAGGTCACGGACCTCATGGGTGAACGAGTGCTCGAACCCGATCGGGTGCCCGGCCGGCCACCATGCCGACATGTACGGGTGCTCCGGCTCGGTCACCAGGATGCGGGTGAAGCCCTGTTCGGTGACCGGCAGCGAACCGTCGTAGAACTCCAGCTCGTTCATCCGCTCGAAGTCGAACGCCACGGTGCCGAGCGAACCGTTGATCTCCACGCGCAGGCCGTTCTTGCGGCCGGTGGCGAACCGGGTCGCCTCGTACGTGGCCACCGCTCCCCCGTCCAGCCGGGCCAGGAAGAGCGCCGCGTCGTCCACGGTGACCTTGCCGGTTGCGGCGCCGTCGCGGCCCGCGGAGAGGCCGGCCGACCCGGTCGGCATCGGACGCTCCTTGACGAACGTCTCGGTGAGCGCGCTCACCGACCGGATGGACTGACCCGTCACGAACTGCGTCAGGTCCACGATGTGCGCACCGATGTCGCCCAGAGCGCCGGAGCCGGCCATGTCCTTGCGCAGCCGCCAGACCAGCGGAAACTCCGGATCGACGATCCAGTCCTGCAGGTACAACGCGCGGACGTGCCGAATCGTGCCGATCTTCCCGGCGTCGATGAGCTGCTTCATCAACGCCACGGCGGGCACCCGCCGGTAGTTGAAGCCGCACATCGCCCGTACCCCGTTGGTTTGGGCCTTGACCGCCGCCGCAGCCATCTCGCGGGCCTCGGCCACCGTGTTGGCCAGGGGTTTCTCGCAGAGCACGTGCTTGCCGGCGGCGAGCGCGGCCAGCGCGATCTCGGCGTGGGTGTCCCCCGGCGTGCAGACGTCGACCAGGTCGACGTCATCCCGGTCGATCAGCGAACGCCACTCGGTGGTGTGCTCGGACCAGCCCAGCTTGGCGGCGGCGGCGGCAACCGAATCAGGGTTGCGGCCGCACACCACCGTCATCTGCGCCGACAACGGCAGGTCGAATGCGTGGTTGACGGTGCGCCAGGCCTGTGAGTGGGCGGCGCCCATGAACGCGTAGCCGACCATGCCGACCCGCAGCTGCCCCATGATGGTCTCCCAACCGTTGAAAAGAACCCTAGAAGCCGAGCTTGGCGTACCGACCCGCGTTGTCCTTGACGATCGTCTCGGAGGCGAGCGTGATCTCCTTCGGAACCTGCAGCTCCACCAGATCCGACATGCCCTTGTTCTGGCCGATCAACCGCGCCAGCGAGATGGCCGACGAGGCCATCGAAGGGCTGTACGTGACGGTCGCCTTCAGCACGCTGTTGTCCGCCGCGATGGCGTCGATGGCAGCCTTCGAGCCGGCGCCGCCGACCATGAGAAACTCGCTGCGGCCGGCCTGGTTGATCGCGGCCAGTACCCCGATGCCCTGGTCGTCGTCGTGGTTCCAGAGCGCGTCCATCTTCGGTAGCGCCTGCAGCAGCCCGGCCGCCTCGCGCTGCCCGCTGTCCGCGGTGAACTCCGCCGCGCGCCGGTTGGCCACTTTCAGGCCGTTGGCGGCCAGCGCTTCGCGGAAGCCCTGTGAGCGCTCCTGGGTCAGCTCGAGCGAGTCGATACCGGCGATCTCGCCGATGATCGGGTTGGTGACGCCCTTGGCCTTCATCTGCTCGGCGATGTAATTGCCGGCGGCAACGCCCATGCCGTAGTTGTCGCCCTTGATCAGCAGGCGGTACGCCAGCGCGTCGGGGAAGGCCCGGTCCAGGTTGACCACCGGGATGCCGGCCTTCATGGCCTCCAGGCCGGTGGAGTTCAGCTCCTTGCCGTCGTGCGGCAGCATCACGATGACGTTCGGCTTCTGAGCGATCAGCGTGGCCAGGGCGGCCCGCTGGGCGGCGGCGTCCGCGCCGGCTTCCACCGCGCGCAGTTCCACATCGGAGTACGCGGCCGCCTGCGCCTTGGCGTTGTTCGTGATGGCCGCGATCCAACCGTGGTCCGCGGCCGGGGCGGAGAAGCCGATGACCACCTTCTGGCCCGGCGCGGCATTCGGGTTCGCTTCCTCGTTGTTGGTGTTGACCTGGGTGTTCTCCTGTGGGGTGTTGCTTGTGCAAGCGGTGAGAAGGGCGCCGGCGCCCACCGCGGCGCTACCGAAGAGGATGTGCCGGCGAGACAGGTTGGACATGAGTTCTCCAGGGATGACCAGGCGGCCGTCGCCGGTCGCCCGTGCGGTATGAGTGACGATCAGCTGGTGGTCTTGCGACCCAACAGCTGAGTGAGCGATTTGTAGCGGAACTGCTGGACCAGCACGGCCGCGACGATGATGCCGCCCTTGACCATGTTCTGAACCTCGGTGGACAAGTTGTTGATCGCGAACAGGTTGGTGATGGTGGAGAACACCAGCACGCCGAAGAGCGCGCCGATGATGGTGCCACGGCCGCCGCTGAGCAGCGTGCCGCCGATGATCGCGGCGGCGATCGCGTCGAGTTCGTAGAGGTTCGCCATCGCGGCCTGTGCGCTGGTCGCCTGGGAGGTCAGCATGATCGCCGCGATGCCGCAGCAGAGCCCGGACAGCGCGTACAGCAGCACGGTGTGGAAGCGGACGTTGATGCCGGCCAGCCGGGCGGCCTCCGGGTTGCCGCCGACGGCCACCGTGCGGCGGCCGAACGTGGTGCGGTTCAGCAGCACCCACCCGGCCGCGACCACCACGGCCAGCATGATCACCAGTAGCGGAATGCCGGCGATCCGGGTGGTGGCGATGCCGTTGATCGTGGTGTTCGACGAGACCTGGGTCTGCTTGCCGGAGATCTGCGCGGCCAGGCCGCGGGCGGCGACCAGCATCGCCAGGGTGGCGATGAAGGGCACCAATCGTCCGTACGAGATGAGCACGCCGTTGATCAGTCCGACCACCACGCCGACCACTATCGCGGCGAAGATCATGCCGCCCGTGCCGTAGCTCTGCGTGGCGAGCGTGGTCGCCCAGACGCCGGCCAGCGCGATGATCGCGCCGACCGAGAGGTCGATGCCGCCGCCGATGATCACGAAGGTCATGCCGACGGTGACGACGCCGATGGCGGACGCCTGCTGCAGGATGGTGAACACGTTGTTCTTGACCCAGGTGGCGTCGCCGTACAGCTCGGGCCTCGTGATGATCCCGATGATCACCAGCAGGATCAACACCACGACAAGACCGAGATTCCGGCGTACGGGCTCAGCGCGGTCACTCTTCCACCAACTGGTCTTCTGCCCGGATTTCGGGGCCCCGGGCGCCGGAGTCGGCTTGGCCACGGCGGCGTGGGTCACGTCGTACCCTCCCTTCGCATGCAGTGCCGGCCTTCGGTCACGCTGTGCCTTCCTTTCGCATGCCCTCCCGGCCCTGCGCTTTCGCCGCGAACGCTTCGAGCAGGCCGGCGCAGATCAAGATCGCGCTGCGGTAGACCGCACCCAGGTCGCCCGGGTCGGTGCAGTCGGTCATGCGGGCTCGCCTTCCATCAGAGACCCCGCCATGACGAGGTCGAGAACGGTGGCTTCGTCGAGGTCGCTCGCGGGCGCCTCATGAATCAGGTGACCCTCGCGCATGACCAGGACGCGGTCGGACAGGCCGAGCACCTCGGGCACCTCGCTGGAGACGAGCAGCACACCGACACCGCTCGCGGCCAGCTTGTGGATCACCTGGTAGAGCTCGGCCCGGGCGCCCACGTCGACGCCCCGGGTGGGCTCGTCCAGCAGCAGCAGCCGGGTCTTGCCGTCGCCGACCAGCCAGCGGCCCACGACGACCTTCTGCTGGTTGCCGCCGGAGAGCGTGCGGACCGGCCGGTTCACGTCCCGGGGACGGAGTTCGAGCGATTCGGCGACCTTCCGGGCGGCCACTTTCTCGTCACCGGCATCGGTGAAGCCGGCCCGGGCGAACCCGGAGAACGAGGACAGCGTCATGTTCCGGTAGATCGGTTCGTCCAGCAACAGTGCCTGGCTCTTGCGCTCCTCCGGGGCCATTCCGACGCCGGCCCGCACGGCGCCGCCGACCGTGCTGATCCGCTTGCCGTTGACCGCCACGGTTCCGCTGTCCGCCCGCCGGGCGCCGAAGATCGTCTCGAGTAGCTCGGAGCGTCCCGACCCGACCAGTCCGGCGATGCCGACGATCTCGCCGGCCCGTACGGTCAGCGAGGCGTCGGCGAACTCGCCCTCCCGGGTCAGGCTCTCCACCACCAGCAGCGGTTCCCGCGAGCCGGAGCCGGCCTCGGCCCGCGGGGGGAACACGTACTCGATGCTGCGGCCGGTCATCTTGTTGACCAGCTCGCGGGTCGGTGTGGTCCGGGCCGGCAGGTTCGCCGCGGTGGTCCGGCCGTCCTTGAGCACGGTCACCCGGTCGCCGATCTCGCGGATCTCCTCAAGCCGGTGCGAGATGTAGATGACCGCGATGCCCTGCGCCGTGAGCTCCCGGATGATCCGGAACAGATTGTCCACCTCGTCATGAGCGAGCACGGCGCTGGGCTCGTCCATGACGATCAGCCGGGCGTCGTGCGACAGAGCGCGCGCCATGCTGACGATCTGCTTGCCGGCCGCGGGCAGTGATCGGACCAGCCGGCGCGGCGGGATCTGCGGGTGGCCGAGCCGGGCCATGATGTCGCGGGTCCGGCGGGCCATCGTGCTGCGGCGGACAAACCCGAAGCGCCGGTCCTCATGGCCGAGGAACGCGTTCTCCGCCACCGAGAGGTCGTCGACCAGGTCGAGTTCCTGGTAGATGGTGGCGATGCCGGCCTTCATGGCGGCCTGCGGGGAGGCCGGCGCGAACGGCTCACCCTGCCAGGTGATCGAGCCCTCGTTCGCGTGGTGCACACCGGCCAGCACCTTGATCAGGGTCGACTTGCCGGCGCCGTTCTGGCCGAGTAGGCAGTGCACCTCGCCGGCACGCACCTCGAGTTGCACACCGTCGAGCGCGCGTACGCCCGGGAACGTCTTCACGACGTCCCGCAGCTCCAGGATGATCTCGCCCTCGCCGATCTTGGCGTTCTCCGGCGCAGATCTCCGTGTCGCGGCGCTGCCTTCGCCGGAGCGGCTGGAATCGGCGGGGATCGGGGCGGCGGTCATGACGCGTGCTCGAAAACGGTGTCGCTGGCCAGCACCGCGGCGCCGGTGACGCCCGCCCGGCTGCCCAGTTCGGACAGCACCACCGGCAGATTGCCGGTGGCCAGCGGCAGGGAGCGGCGGTAGACGATGCTGCGAATCTCGGCGAGCAGGATGTGCCCGAGCTGCGCCAACCCACCCCCGATGACGATCATCGACGGATTGGAGAAGCTGACCAGGGTGGCGAGTACCCCGCCGACCCGGCGGCCGCCGTCGCGGATCAGCCGGATGCACGAGACGTCGCCCTCGGCGGCGCCGTCCGCGACGTCACGGGCGGAGATCTCGCCGTTGGTCGCCAGCCGTTCGGCAAGCGCGGGCGAGTCGCCGCTGCGGGCCGCGGCGAGCGCGTCGCGGGCCAGCGCGGCACCGCTGAACAGCGCCTCCAGGCAGCCGGCGTTGCCGCATGAGCACACCGGGCCGTGCGCGTCGACCTGGATGTGCCCGATGTCGCCGGCGCAGCCGTCCACGCCGCGGTAGACGTCACCGGCCAGGTGGATGCCGCAGCCGATGCCGGTGCCGATCTTGACGAACAGGAAGTCGTCGATCGAGTGCGCGACGCCGCCATGGCGCTCGCCGATCGCCATGATGTTCACGTCGTTGTCCACCACCGCAGGGCAGCCGTGCTCGCGGGCAAGCAGCTCTCGTACCGGATACCGGTCCCACCCCGGCATGATCGGCGGCGACACCGGAACGCCGTCCCGGAAGCTGACCGGACCCGGGACGCCGATACCGACGGCGTCCAGCTTGTCGTACGCTCCGTCGGCCTTCGCCTTGGCGAGCAGTTCGTTGACGCGGTGCAGTATGGCTTTCGGCCCGGTGCGGATCTCGGCGCTCTCGCGGTAGGCCGCGAGCGGTTCCAGCCGGCCGTTGGTCACCTCGATGTCGATGGAGCTGGCGCCGAGATCCACCGCCGCGAACCGCAGCCGGGGGTGCAATTCCACCAGGGTGGAACGCCGTCCCCCGCGCGAGGCGGCCATCCCGGCCTCGGCGATCAGACCGGCCGAGACGAGCCTTTCCACCTCGGCGAACAGCCGCGGGCGGGTCAGCTCCAGTCGATCACCCAGCTCGGCCCGCGACACCGGGCCCTCGTCGCGGAGCAGGCGAAGCAACCGCTGATGGGGGGCGTCGACGACGTGCACGAGCACCTCCGACGGACTGGCGCGGCGGCGCCGGCGACCGTTCACAGCACCGGACGGCGCTGGTAGTGCCGGTCACACTAGGCCCGTTCCGCCTCCGGGGTCCATACCTTCCAGAAGATCTCTATCAACTTTTGTCTTCCTCATCAAAAGTTCGGCTGAACGGGTCCCTGATCGTCCCAGATCGCTCACCGAACGCAGGACACTGCGGGTCAGGAGCCGGCGACGTCCGCGCTCCCTGAGGAGCCGGCGACGGCCGCGCTCCCCAAGGAGCCGGCGACGGCCGCGCCCTCCGAGGAGCCGCGGCCGTCGCCGGGAAGCACCGAGAGCTACTGCGTACTCAGGCCCTTCTCGCTGCCCTTCTTCAGCTTGCGGTCGTCCCGCAACTGCAGGAACGGCTCGTCGTCGGCCGGGTGGCCGGCCGCGATCGCCCGCCCGCGTTCCAGCTCGGCGTCCAGCTCGGCGCCCAGCAGAATGGCCTGATTGGTGATCCACAGCCAGACCAGGAAGGCGATCGCACCACCGAGGGTGCCGTAGGTCTTGTTGTAGTTGGCGAAGTTGGCCAGGTAGATCGCGAACGCCGCGGAGGCCACCACCCAGAGGATGACCGCGAAGATGCCGCCGGGGCTGACCCACCGGAAGCCGCCGGTCTTGGCGTTCGGAGACGCCCAGTAGAGGATCGAGAACATCAAGCTGACCAGGATCACCAACACCGGCCACTTGGCGATGCCCCACACCGTCACGGCCTGGTCGCCGAGGCCGATCGCGCCGCCGACGGCCTGAGCCAGATCGCCGGTGAAGACCACGATGACCGCCGAGGCGACCAGCATGAGGCCGATGACCGCGGTGACGCCGAGCCGGATCGGCAGGGTCTTCCAGATCGGGCGGCCCTCGGGCACGTCGTACACCGCATTCGACGCGCGCATGAACGCGGCGACGTAGCCGGACGCGGACCAGAACGCCAGAGCGATACCGATGACCGCTGCGAAGCCCGCCGCGCCAGGGTCGCTGACCTGGCCGAGAACCGTGTCGACCAGCTGCTTGATCTGCGGACTCGGCACCACCTCGTTGAGCGTGTCCTGCACCGTGGCCTGCCCGTTGTCACTGACCATGCCGAGGATCGACACCAGCGCCAGCACGGCCGGGAAGATCGACAGGATGCCGTAGTAGGTCAGCGCGGCGGCCCAGTCGGAGATGTTGTCCTCGGAGAACTGCTTGAAGGTGCGTTTGAGCGCCGCGAAGAGGCCCTTGCCGCGGAGGTCCGTCGGGCTGTCGGGTCCTTCATCGGGGCTCGGTGCGTCCAAGTCGTTGTTCCTGTCCTCACCCGTGCGAGTGGTCGTCACATCGTGACGCTCGTCGCGGGCTTTCTCGTCCGCGGCGCGAGAGGCCGTTGTCGAGTCGCCCGACTCGTCGGACTTGGGGCGAAACTTCATCGCGGGGTTCCCTCCGGGCGGTGCTTCTCGTGGTTGCCGGCCACCTCGTCGCCGCCAACCGGCCACGCGGCAGCGCACGATGTGTGACCTGCACGGGTGATGCCCGCCGCGGGAGGGGTCTAACCCATCCCGCGGCAACCGCCGGCTCACTTGCAGAGAAGAATGCCCATCCGCCGCCCGGCCACGGTCAGCCCCACGCCGAGTAGGACGATCAAGTACACGAGGTCGAGCAACTGCAGCCAGCCCCATGCACCGGTCGTGACGCCGCGGATCAGATCGACCGAGCGGTACAGCGGAGTCACCTCGACCACCCAGCGCAGCACCTGCGGGTACGCCTGGGCCGGAACGAACGTCCCGGAGAACAGGAACAGCGCGAACTGCGCCGACGCCATCAGGTCGAAGTCCTGCCAGCTGCGCATGAACGTCGACAAGGCCATGCCCACGCCGCCGAACGCGAACCCGACCAGTACCGCGGCGAGGAACGCGACCACCGCGAGGCCTGCCGTGGTCAGCCCCATCAGCACCATGAGCACCAGGAACGCCGCGGCGTAGATGCTGCCCCGGATCATCGCCCAGGCCAGCTCACCCAGCGCGATCTCCATCGGCCGTAGCGGGGTGGCGAGCATCCCGTCGTACAGCTTCATGAACTTCATCTTTCCGAAGAAGTTGAAGGTGGTCTCGGACAGCGCACCCGTCATCGCGGAGGACGCCAGCATGGCCGGCGCGACGAAGGCGGCGTAACTGACCACCCGCCCATCCGGCAACGGCAGGTCTCCGATCAGGGCGCCCACACCGACGCCGATGGAGAACAGGTAGAGGACCGGTTCCAGCAAGCCGGTCGCCATCACGACCCAGTACGAGGAGCGCAGGGTGGCGACGTTGCGCTCGATGACCGAGGTGGACCGCCGGACGGAGCTCCGCGCGGACACCAACCGAGGCAGGACCAGAGCCAGCATGACCGCCCTCCTCAGACCACGAGCCGGCGATCGAACCGGCGGCGCGCGAGAAACCAGCCCACGGCACTCCACAGCGCGAGGTAGAGCAGGTGACCGGTCGCCGACCAGGCCGGCGCGACGCCGAGCGTGGCGGCGCGGGTCAGGTCGACGCCGTGCCAGAGCGGCAGCACGTACGCGATCCAGCGCAGCACCGTGGGCAGCGCCTCGACCGGGAAGAACACCCCGGAGAACAGCGACATCGGCAGGACACCGACCCGGAACAGAATGGCCAGGTAACTGTCGCTCGGGATGGCTGCCGCGTAGGCGAACGTCGGCGTCGCCACGGCCAGGCCGACCAGCGCGGCGATCGGTAGCGCGGCCAGCGCCCACCAGGAGTGCATGGTGCCGAAGAAAAGCGCGATCACCAGGAACGCCGCGCTGCTCAGGACGGTCCGGAACACCACGAAGGCGAGGTGGCCGCCGATGATGTCGGTGACCCGAAGCGGAGCCGCCGCCTGGGCGAAGTAGCTGCGCAGCCACTTGAAGTAGCTGAACACCGGCCAGGTGGACTCGCCGATCGCGGTCTGCAGGGCGGTGGAGGCGATCAGGCCGGGCACCATCCAGTCCAGGTAGGGCACACCGTCCACGCCGCCGGTCACGTACGCGCCCACGCCCACGCCGAACCCCAGCATGGTGAGCAGCGGCAACACGAACGTGGACAGCGCGCTGGACCGCCAGGTACGGCGGTAGTTGACCAGGTGATACTCGAAGACGTACGGTGTTGCGCTCATCGACGCACCGACCCGGAAGATCCACAAAGGCTCATCAGTCCACCAGCGTCCGGCCGGTCAAATGCAGGAACACGTCCTCCAGGCTGCTGCGCCGGACGAGCACGCTGGACGGGCTGAGAGCCCGCCGTTGCACCTCGGCGGCCGCGGCGTCGCCGTCGGCCACGTACAGCAGGATCCGGTCGGGCAGCAGCTCGATCCGCTCCCCGAGGCCGGCCAGCTTCTCCACATACATCTCCTGCGACTCGGCAGCGAAGCGCAGCTCGACCACCTCCCGCGTGGAATACCGTTCGATCAGCCCGCGCGGCGACCCCTCGGCGACGATCTTCCCGCCGTCCATCACGACCAGCCGGTCGCAGAGCTGCTCGGCCTCGTCCATGTAGTGGGTGGTCAGCACCAGCGTCACGCCCTGCTGCCGGAGCCGGAACAGCCGCTCCCAGACCAGGTGCCGGGCCTGCGGGTCGAGGCCGGTGGTGGGCTCGTCGAGCAACGCCACCTCGGGCTCGTTGACCAGCGCCCGGGCGATCGTGAGGCGTCGTTTCATGCCGCCGGACAGGAGGTCGACCCTGCTGTTCGCCCGCTCGGTCAGCTGGACGAACTCGATCAGCTCGTCGGCGCGGCGGCGGGCCTCGGCGCGCGGGATACCGAAGAACCTGGCATAGGTCACCAGGTTCTCCCGGACGGTCAGCTCGATGTCGAGGTTGTCCAGCTGCGGGCAGACACCGAGGCGGGCACGGATCCGCGGTCCGTCGCGGCGCGGATCCATCCCGAGGATGCGCAGTACGCCATCGGTGGGCGGCGAGACGCAACTGATCATCCGCATGGTGGAGCTCTTGCCGGCGCCGTTCGGCCCGAGGAAGCCGAACGCCTCACCACGCCGCACATCGACGTCGATGCCGTCCACCGCGGTGAAAGCGCCGAAGCGTTTGACCAACCCGCGGGCGTGAATCAGAGGTTCGTCACTCACCTGGCAGACCCTAACGACAGGGTCCGACATTCCGCGGGCGATTTACCGGCCGGCCGACGGCGCCGTCGCGTTCTGCGCCGCCGTGACCAGCTCATCGGTGACCTTCACGACCGGCTCCACGTCCGCCGGCGTGCCCGAGTCGTAGCGGACCGCCCAGCTCAGGCCGTTGACACCGCTCACCCGGCGACCCACCACCCGCACGCCGCCGGCCGGCAGCGGATGATGCGACGTGTAGGCCACCGACCGGGTCACTCGGGTTCGCACCTGATCCGGCAGCTCCGCCGGGTCGAGCAGCAGGTACGTGAGCACCGGTGCGTCGACCAGCACCGCGTAGGACTCGCGCAGCTCCGCCACCTCGGCCGGGGTGATCCGCAACTCGCGCCCGGACCACGCGACCTTGTGGATCTCGTGCCAGCCCAGCCGCCCGCGGTCCGGCAGCCAGAGGGCCAGGTTGGTCGCCACCAGGACCTGGTCCTCGGTCACATGCGCCCAGGCCAGCACGCGTTCGCCAGGTTCCAGCGCGGGGCGCAGCGCGGCGGGCAGCTTCGGACGCCGACGAAAGATGTTCACAGTCCTCCTGCCGCCTGGTCGCGCAGCGCGCGCGCGTGCTGTTCCAGCGAGAAGAGTTCGCCGGCCAGCGCCAGGTACTCGTCCTTGTGCGCCACCGGATTGATCCGCTGGACCTTCGACTTAAGATCCTTGATCCGGGCGGTCACCGCACCCACCTGCAGACGGGCCAGGGTCACCTGCACGTACCGGGGGTCGGCCTCGCCGTCGATGCGCAGCGGCTCGACCGACATCTCACCGACCAATGCCTGGCCGCCGAGGTCAACGCAAGCGTCCCGGACCGCCTCGATCCAGCCCGCCCCGCCGGTGGCCGCGGCCGTGCCTCCCGCCGCCGCGATCGCTTCGCGGATGCCCCGCAGGACCGGGTCGCCATAGACGTCCGGGCCGAGCGTGTCGAACATCGGGCCGGCCAGCACCGGATACTGCAACGCCAGCTTCAGGGCCTCGCGCTCCACCTGGCGCTGCGGGCTCTCCGGCGGCCTGCGTTGCGCGACCACCGGTGCGTCCGGCGACATGGCCCGGGAGACCGCGCGCATCACCGGCTCGAGATCCATGCCGAGATCGCCGGCCAGCTTACGGGCGTACTCGGGACGCTTCTCCCGGTCTTTGATCTTGGCGACCAGCGGCGCGGCCTTGCGCATCGCCTCCACCCGTCCTTCCACCGTGTCCAGGTCGAAGCGCGCCAGCGTGTGCCGGATCGCGAAGTCGACCAGCGGCTCGCGCCGCGCGACCAGATCGCGCACCGCCAGGTCACCCTTGGCCAGCCGCAGCTCGCACGGGTCCATGTTGTCCGGGCTGACCGCGATGAACGTCCGCCCGACGAAGCGCTGGTCCTCCTCGAAGGCGCGCAACGCCGCCTTCTGCCCGGCGGCGTCTCCGTCGAAGGTGAAGATGATCTCCCCGGCGAAGCTGTCCGAGTCCATCAGCAGGCGCCGCAGCACACCGATGTGATCCGGGCCGAACGCCGTGCCGCAGGTCGCCACCGCGGTCGGCACGCCGGCCTCGTGACAGGCCATCACGTCGGTGTAGCCCTCCACGATGACCGCGCGGCCCTGCTTGGCTATCTCCCGCTTGGCGTGGTCGATCCCGTACAGGACATGGGACTTCTTGTAGAGCGGCGACTCCGGGGTGTTCAGGTACTTCGGGCCGTCGTCGGCGTCGAACAGCTTGCGCGCGCCGAACCCGATCACGTCGCCGGACAGGTCCCGGATCGGCCAGAGCAGCCGGCCGCGGAACCGGTCGATCAGCGAGCCGGACCGGGCCGGCTTGGTCAGACCGGCGCTGATCAGCTCCTCCGCCGTGAACCCCTTCTGCCGCAGGTGTTTGGCCAGGTGATCCCAGGCCTCCGGCGCGAAGCCGCAGCCGTACCTCTCGGCGGCGTCCCGGCCGAAGCCGCGCCGGGCGAGGAATTCGCGAGCCGTGCGGGCGCCGGGCGTGGTGAGCTGCGCACGGTAGAAGTCGGCGGCGGCGGCGTGCGCGGCGAGCAGGCGCTGCTTCTGGCCGGGTTGCTGGCGCGGCACGCCGCGGCCGGCGTTCGGTGCCTCGTCGTAGCGCAGCTGGATGCCGGCCTTGCCGGCGAGCCGCTCCACCGACTCGATGAACGTCAGATGATCCGCGTCCATCAGGAACTTGATCGCGTCCCCGCCGGCTCCACAGCCGTGACAAAAATAGACATTTCGGGCAGGTGACACCGTGAAAGACGGGGTCTTCTCGTCGTGAAACGGGCACAGTCCCTTGAGATTTCCGCCGCCCGCGGACTTGAGGGTCACGGTCTCGCTGATCACCTCGGCGATGGACGTACGGTCGCGGACCAGCGCGATGTCCTCGTCCTTGACCCTGGCCACCGGTACATCCTGCCTCGGGCTACCGCTCACCTGTCACGAGGGTCCGGTGCCACGCCACGGCGGCGTGATCGGTCAGCGACGCCACCTGGTCGATCACCACACGCAGACGGGCCGGGTCGTCCGGAGCGGCCTTCCAGAGCGGCCCGAACATCGGGTCCAGATGGTCGGGCGCGCACCGGCAGAGCGCCTCGACGAGCTCGATCAGAATGGTCCGCTGCTGTTCGTACCAGTCCTCGGCCGCCCGCGCTCGCATCACGTAGCGCAAGGCGATGCCCTTCAGAAGAGCACACTGATTACGTACGGTGCGGGGCACGACCAGGTCCGCTTGATAGCGGCGAACCGGCTCGGAACCGTACCGGCTGTTGGTGGCCCCGACCGCGCTGGCGACGAAGCGGCCGGTCAGCACGCTGGTCATCCGCTTGAGCCCGATCTGCGCGGCGTAGCTGCCGTCGTAGTCGGCGACCCCGGCCACCACCTTGTCGGCGAGCAGGAGATCGAGCGCGTGCTCGAGCACGTCCGTCGGCTCATCCGCGTACGTGCCCGCGACGTCGGCGCACAGCTCCGCCCGCTCGGATGGATCTTCCAGCAGCAACCGCAGCGAGAGGTATCCGCCGTGTATTCCGTCCTCCACGTCGTGCACCGAGTACGCGACGTCGTCCGCCCAGTCCATCACCTGCGCCTCCAGGCAGCGCCGCTCGCCGGCCGGTGAGTCCCGCCGCAGCCATTCGAAGACCGGCTGGTCGTCGGCGTACACCCCGAACTTGCGGCGGCCGGGCGCGCGCGTCCACGGGTACTTGCAGGTGGCGTCCAGCGAGGCCCGGGTCAGATTCAGTCCGGCGCCATGGACCTTGGCCTCCAGCCGGGTCAGCACCCGCAGCGTCTGCGCGTTGCCCTCGAACCCGCCGCACGGCCCGGCGACCATGTCCAGGGCAGCCTCGCCGTTGTGCCCGAACGGCGGGTGGCCGAGGTCGTGAGCGAGGCCGGCGACGTCCACCACGTCCGGGTCGCAGCCGAGCCGGGCGCCCATCTCCCGGGAGATCTGGGCGACCTCGAGCGAGTGGGTCAGGCGCGTACGCAGGAAGTCGTCGGAACCGGCGGTGTGCACCTGGGTCTTGGTCGCCAGCCGCCGGAAGCCGGCCGAGTGCAGCACGCGGGCGCGGTCACGCTGGAACTGGGTGCGCCCGTACCCGCTGTCCTTCGCGGGCTCGGTGACCCAGCGCTCGGCGTCGGCCGTCATGGCACCAACCCTAAGGCGTGTGGCGCCGGCGACGAGGGCGACAGGGCTTCCCGGCTAGCCGTCCTTCTTCGAGGCCAGCACGCAGAATTCATTGCCCTCCGGGTCGGCCAGCACCACCCAGCCGACGTCGTGCTGGCCGATGTCGACCGGCCGCGCGCCCATGTCGACCAGGCGCTCCACTTCCGCCTCCTGGTCATCCGGACGCAGGTCGATGTGCAGCCGGTTCTTCACCGTCTTGGCGTCTGGCACGGGCGTGAAAAGCAGGCCGGGCATCTCGTCCGGGTGACGCCGGATCTCCACCTCGTCGGGTGCCTCGTAGATGATCTGATACCCCAGCGCCTCCGCCCACCAGCGGGCCAGGCGGGCCGGGTCCTCGGCATCGACCACGATCTGTTCCCAGCGGCTTGCCATCCGGCCCCCTTGGTCATCGAAAGGTGACGATGATGTTACTTGCCACGGGCGGGTGGGTTACCGGCGGAACAACGCACCTCCCGTGCGTCGAGGCGGCACGACGCGTCCCAGGATGACGAAAAGTGACGGGACGGCCCTGTTGCTACGACGACCAGCCGATGTCACCTCATCCAAGGAGCCGACGTGAACTCCACGTCCCTGCGCCGCCTGCTGAACGAGCTCGGCAAGTCCCGCTGGACCGGCGCACTGCACATCGATGGCACGCCCGGTGGCGTGCTCTACCTGGTGTCCGGGCAGATCACCCATGCCGAGTCGCCGGCCTGCCCCGGGTTGGGCGAGCGGCTGGTCGCCTCCGGCCGGCTCTCCGCGGCGAACTGGACGGCCGCATACGAGGAAGGCCGGGCACAGCACCGGGTCGGCCGGACGCTGATCCGCGATGGTCACCTCGGCCAGAACGAGCTGGCGTGCCGGGTCATCGCCACGATCTGCGACACCACCCACGCGGTGCTGCAAAGCGACGACGCGGCGGTGCGCCTGGTACCCGGCGAGCGGCACTGGCTCGGCGTGATCGCCCAGGTCTCGCTCGGCGCGCTGATTCAGCAGACGGCCAAGCGTCTGCGTACGGTGCCGGCCCCGCGTGAGGAGCGGGATCTGCCGTGGGCCGGCCGGACCCATCCGGCATGGCCGAAGCGGAACGTTCGGCCGGATTACGCGGCCTTGAAACGGATCCGCCGCAGCTTGACGCAGGCCACGTGAAGCCAATTCATCATGACGCACACGGGGTGCGACTGGTTGTGGCGCGCTCGCCGCAGGATGGCCCACGGTGACGGCACGGGAACGCGGGACCGTACGCAACTCCGCCACCGTACGGGAGCAGTTCCGCCAACCGTGGCAATGAGGCCCGGAACACCGCCCGCTCACGGCCCGGCACGGCGAACGGCGGGAGGACGCAGCGCTGAGGAGAGAAGTGCCCGGCGTCGACCAATGTCTACAGGAGGCCATGGCGATCCCCGGCGCCATCGGGGCGAGCATCGTCGACTACACCACCGGTTTCCCGGTCGCCACGACGGGCGCCGCACCCAACTCGGACCACGAGGCCGCGGCGGCCGGCACCGCCGACGTGGTACAGGCCGCGAACAGCCGTTCGCTGTTCGTCTCGGCCCTGCCGCACGACCTGCTGGAAGACCTGATCATCACCACCTCGGGTGGCTATCACCTGCTGCGCCTCGTGCAGACCGACTTCGACAGTCGCCTGGTGCTCTACCTGTGGCTGGACCGGATACACGGCAACCTCGCCGTGGCCCGGCGCCGCATGCAGACCCTGGCCGACCAACTGGTCGCCACCTAGCGCCGGAACCTGCCCCTCAGCGTCGTTCACGGAAGGAATCCCAGTGAGTCCCTCGAAGGCCGCGGCACCCGAATGCCTGCTCACGCAGGTCGCGGGCGAGCGGCAGACCGGCGCGCTGGTGGTGGACGGCCACGCGCACGGCGTGCCCGGGGGAACCGTGTACCTGCTCGAGGGAGCCGTGATCTACGCGGAGTCGCCGGCCGCACCGGGTGTGGGCGAACTGCTCACCGCGTCCGGGCGGCTCGCCGGGCGAACCTGGCAGGCGGCGATGGACGCCGGAACCGCACAGGCCCAGGTCGGGCGGCTGCTTGTCGATCAGGGCCACTTGACCCAGGGCGAACTCGAACTGTGCGTGCTGGGCGCCATCTATGACGCCGGCTACTTCGCGCTGTCCCCCACCTTCGCGCCGGCGGAGTTCCTGGACGGCGCGACGCACTGGCTGGGCCCGGTGGTCCGGGTGGACCCGGCCGCGGTGACCCGGGAGGCCCGCCGGCGGGCCCGGCTGCTGGACCAGATCTATCCACTCGCGCAAGTGGACTCGGCGCCGGTCATCCCGGTGCCGCGGCCGCCGGTGGAGCGGGTTGCGCTGACCGCACAGCAGTGGGAGCTGATCGTGCACGCGGACGGCCAGCGCACCCCGGCCGACCTGGCCCAATTGCTCGGCCGGGCCGGTTACGCGACCGTCCAGGAGCTGCGCCGGCTGGCCGCGCTGGGACTCATCGAACCGCCTACCGGGCGCGAGCGCACCGGCGACGACCGCGGCTTCGTACGCCTGCCGCGGGCCCGGGGCACCGCGGTGGACGTACACCGGCCGGTGGTCACCCTGGACGACGGACCCCTCGTGCCGGTGGTCAGCCGCGGTGCGACCGCCCCCGATGATCCCCCGCTGGAAGCCTTGCCGACCACGGGCAACGGCACGGTGTACCGGCCGCCCCGGCTGGCCCGCCGAAAACCGGGCGCGAAGCTGCCGAAGGACATCGCCGCCGAGCCGCCGCCGGAGCATCCCGGTGCCGACGAGGTCCTGCTGAAACGCATTCGGACCGCTCTGAGGGCACTGCGGTGACGCGCGCACCCCCACTTCGAGAGAAGAGAGACCGAGGATGACGGTGGATCCGGCGGTACTGGAAGAGCTCGGCAACCTCCGCACCAGGTTGCCGGAACTCTCCGGCAGTGTGCTTGCCACCACCGACGGGATGGTGGTCGCGCACGACGCACACGGCATCGAACCGGACAGCCTCGCCGCCCTGGCCGCAGCTCATCTGGCGCTCGCCCGCCGGTTCGCGCACGCGGTCGGCCACGGCGAGCTGCGGGAGTCGGTGGTGGAGTGCGACGGCGGTTACATCACGTCGTACATCGCCGGGCCGAACGCCCTGCTCACCCTGGTGACAACCGGGAGCGCCAACCTGGCCATGGTGCACCTCGAGGCCCGTCGCAGCCTGCGTCGGCTGGTATCGATGCTGACCCTCGAGGCCGCCACCCCGGTCCACCCGGACATCCCGGTACAGGCCGGAACCTCGACGCCGCTGGCCCGGCGGACGCCGATGGCCACCCTGTCCAGCAGCATCCGGCGCCGGCAAGCCGCCGGCTGACCGCCCTTTATCGCAATACGGAGGAAGCTTTCCATGGTCGACATGGACACCGCACTCAAAGAGATCATGAACATGGACGGCGCCATCGGCGTGGCGCTCGTGGACCACACGAGCGGCATGGCGCTCGGCACCGCCGGCGGCGGGAAGGAGATCGACCTGACCGTCGCGGCCGCCGGCAACACGGACGTGGTCCGGGCCAAGCTGCGCGCGATGGAGATGCTCAACCTGTCCGAGAAGATCGAGGACATCCTGATCACGCTGGACACCCAGTACCACATGATCCGGCCACTGACCAGCCGGTCCGGCAAGGGCCTTTTCCTGTACGTGGCACTGCGGCGCGATCGCTCGAACCTGGCGATGGCTCGGCACCAGCTCAAGCGGATCGAGAACGACCTCGACGTCTGACGGTGACCGGGACCGTGGCGGGAGGGCCGACGCGGCTCTCCCGCCTTCACCGGAGTCGCTAACCGCCGGAGTTCTCCATCTCGGCGGCTTCCGGGACGGTGTCGTCGTCGCGGCTGTCCAGCCAGCCGTACGGCAGCGACACCTTCCCCGGCGCGTTGATCCGGCCGCGGGGCTGTCCCAGCGACTCGGCCGGGAACGGGACGTCCGGCTCCAGCCTGCCGAGCAGGTCGTCCAGCTCGGCCAGCGACGAGATCATCGCCAGGCGGCGACGCAGGTCGCCACCGACCGGGAAGCCTTTCAGATACCAGGCGACGTGCTTGCGGAAGTCGGCGCAGCCGTGGTGCTCGTCCCGCAGCGCCTCGACCAGCAGGTACGCGTGCCGCGCCATGATCGCGGCGACCTCGCCGAGCGTCGGCAACGTCAGCGAAGGCGTCCCGGCGAACGCCGCTTCGAGGTCGGCGAACAGCCACGGCCGGCCCAGGCACCCGCGACCGACCACCACGCCGTCCACGCCGGTGTGGTCCACCATCCGCAGCGCGTCGGACGCTTCCCAGATGTCTCCGTTGCCCAGCACGGGCACGTCCAGCGCCTGTTTCAGCGTGGCGATCGCGTCCCAGTCCGCCTGGCCGGAGTAGCGCTGCGCGGCGGTACGCGCGTGCAACGCGACCGCCGCGACCCCGGCGTCCTGCGCGATCAGCCCGGCCTCGACGTACGTGAGGTGGTCGTCGTCGATGCCCTTACGCATCTTCACGGTGACCGGAATGCCGGCCGGCGCGGCCGCCTCCACCGCCTGGGCCACGATGCGGCCGAACAGCTTGCGGCGCCAGGGCAGCGCCGCACCGCCCCCGCGCCGGGTCACCTTGGGCACCGGGCAGCCGAAGTTGAGGTCGACGTGGTCGGCGAGGCCGTCCTCGGCGACCATCCGGACCGCGGCCGCCGTCACGTCCGGGTCGACGCCGTAGAGCTGCAGGCTGCGGAACTCCTCGTCCTCGGCGAAGGAGATCATCTTGAGCGTCCTGGGGATCCGCTCGACCAACGCCCGAGTGGTGATCATCTCGCACACGTAGACGCCGCCGCCCTGCTCACGGCAGAGGCGACGGAACGCGACGTTGGTGATGCCGGCCATCGGTGCGAGCACCACCGGCGGCGTCACGTCGTACGTGCCGAGCTTCAAAGTCACGATGTCATCGAATCTTCTGTGCGGTGTAGCAAGCCGCCTTGGTAACTCAGCCTGCCACGCGGAGTTGTGGGAAGGTGTCGGGGTGGTCCCGAGGAAGCTTGTCGCGGTGTTCCAGAGTCCGGTGTCCGACTTCCTGCTGCGGCTCGGCACCGAGCTGGGCTTCCATTCGGTGCTGGTGGAACCCGACCCGACCAAGCTGCCCGCGGCGCCGAAGCCGCACGGCGACCAGGTGGTCGCCGACTTGGCCGCGGCCGGCCTGGACGAGCAGACCGATGTGGTGCTCACCGACCATCACCGGCCGGAGATCGGCGCTCTGCTGAAGGAGGCGCTCGAGGCGCCGACCCGGTGGATCGGGATCATGGGCAACCCGCAACACGAGGGCCCGCACGTCGCCGCGCTCAGGGACCTGGGCGTCCCGGACGATCAGATCGCCCGGGTGCACCGCCCGATCGGCCTCAACATCGGCAGTCGCACACCGGCCGAGATCGCCGTGGCGACCCTGGCCGGCCTGATCGCCGACCGCAACGACCGCCCCGGCGGCTTCGCCTTCTAGCCACCCCACCCACCCACGCCCTCTCCCCCGCCCGCCCACTCCCGCCCGCTCCCCCGCCGATCTTGGACTTATGGTGGGCCACAAATGCCGCCTGCTGCCCATACCGCCCACCACAAGTCCAAGATCGCGGAGGTTCAGCAGCCGGGGAGGCGGTCGATGAGGTAGCGCTCGACCGCGGCGAGGGGGACGCGCTCCTGCTTCATGGTGTCGCGGGCGCGCACCGTGACAGCGTCGTCGGTGAGTGTGTCGAAGTCGACAGTGACGCAGTACGGCGTACCGATCTCGTCCTGACGCCGGTACCTGCGCCCGATCGCTTGCGAGTCGTCGAACTCCACCACCCACCGCTTGCGCAGCTCGGCGGACAACTCGCGAGCCTTCGGCGACAGCTCCGGGTTGCGCGAGAGCGGGAGCACCGCGACCTTGATCGGGGCCAGCCGAGGATCGAAGCGCATCACCGTACGCTTGTCGACGCCGCCCTTGGTGTTCGGCGCCTCATCCTCGTCGTACGCCTCGAGCAAGAACGCCAACACCGCCCGAGTCAGGCCGGCCGCCGGCTCGATCACGTAGGGCACCCAGCGCTCCTGCTTCTCCTGGTCGAAGTAGGACAGGTCGACGCCGGAGTGCTTGGAATGCGTGGTGAGGTCGAAGTCGGTGCGGTTGGCGATGCCTTCGAGTTCGGCGAACTCGGCGCCGCCGAACTGGAAGCGGTACTCGATGTCCACCGTCCGCTTGGAGTAGTGCGACAGCTTCTCCTTGGGATGTTCGTAGAAGCGCAGGTTCGACTCGGTCAGGCCCAGGTCGAGGTACCAGTTCCAGCGCTGCTCCAGCCAGTACTCGTGCCACTTCTCGTCGGTGCCCGGCTCGACGAAGAACTCCATCTCCATCTGCTCGAACTCCCGCGTACGGAAGATGAAGTTGCCCGGGGTGATCTCGTTGCGGAACGACTTACCGACCTGAGCGATGCCGAACGGCGGCTTCTTGCGCGCGGCCGTCGCCACGTTGTTGTAGTTCACGAAGATGCCCTGCGCGGTCTCGGGCCGCAGGTATTGCAGGCCCTCGGCATTCTCGGTCGGGCCCAGGAACGTCTTCATCAGGCCGTTGAACATCTTCGGTTCGGTGAAGGTGCCCTTGTTGCCGCAGTTGGGACAGTTCAGCTCCTGCAACGAGGACGGCAGCGTCCCGTGCTTGGCCTCGTACGCCTCTTCCAGGTGGTCGGCGCGGAACCGCTTGTGGCACGACTGGCACTCGGTCAGCGGGTCGACGAACGCGTCCAGGTGGCCGGAGGCCACCCACACGTCGCGGGCCAGGATCACGGCGGAATCCAGTCCGACGATGTCGTCCCGCTGCTGGACCATCGCCTTCCACCACTGCCGGCGGATGTTCTCCTTCAGCTCCACGCCGAGTGGGCCGTAGTCCCACGCCGAACGGGTGCCTCCGTAGATCTCGCTGGAGGGGAAGACGAAGCCCCGGCGCTTGGCCAGGCTGACGACGGCGTCGATACGGTCGGCGGGCATGTTCCTCCTACGCCGGCTGGTTTGTCGGCGGGGCTGAGTTGTGATCGGATCGGCGAAATGCGGAAAAGGGACAGCTCCGCAGGTTACTCCTCGACGCTACAGACCTGGAACTCGCCCGTCTCGTTTTGCCCGAGGTATGCCTTGAGCCGGCCGGTGCCGCCGTCCGAGTAGGTCACATCCACCGGTACGGGCAGATCCATGCTGGTCAGGTCGATCTCGCCGACCCGGTACGAGGCGATCGGCTCCTGCTGTGCCTGCCGGCTGGTGAACTCGGCCTCGCTGAGCTGCGCCTTGGTCCGGTCGCAGAGCGAGTTGTACGCATCGGCGTACCGCCGCGCGTTCACGTCGTCCAGGTACTCGCCGACCACGACGTGGGCCTGTTCGTTGAGCGCGCGGCTCATCACGGCGAACAGGCCGATCACCGCGGCCAGGCCGCCAGCGCAGACCAGCAGCACGACCGCCGCCCCGATGCCCAGCCCCCAGCCGACCCGTAGCCGGCGGCCCTCGGTGGGCGGCACCGGGAACGGTACGACGACGCCGGGCCCCTGCGGCGGGGCTGTCCCGCTGCCGCTGCCCGGTCCGTCGGATGGCGGTGCGAACGCGAGCCGATCGGGAGCCTCAGGCATGCTTGCAGGCCTCGGTCATCCATCCAGAGTAGTGCTCAGCGCCACGGTTCCGGGGCCCGGTCGCTGGCCGCCACCACCACCTCGCCGCCCGGCGCCGCTTCGGCCAGCGTCTCGAACGCGGACGGACCGTCCACCGACTCGGACAGAAACGGGGCGGCGTGCACCTTCACGTCGAAGCCGCCCAGCGCCCGCCGGTAGGCTCCGACGGACTCCCACTCGGTAACGAGGGTCCAGCACGACGGGTCGTCCAACGCGCGTGTGAGCCGCCCGGACAGGTATCCGGGCCGGTCGGCCAGCGCGGCCAGTGCGACGTGCGCTCGTTCGGCGAACGCGTCCTGAGTGTCGGGCGGGATGACGAAGCGGTTGAGCACCAGCATGGAATCGAGCCTACGCATAGGGAGAACGCACACCGTGACACCGTCTGACAACCTGATGCGCAGGCTCGCTCGGGTCAGCCCGACGGCGGCCTTCGTCGTCGCCCTGGGAATCCTGCTGGCCGGGCTCTTCCTACCCGGCATCATCGGCGCCGCATTGCTCCTCCTGCTCGGTGCGGTGCTGGCGGCGCTGACCTTCACGACGTGGCCGATCCAGGCGCCGGCTACCCGGACCACGCGGGTGGTCCTGCTCCTCCTGCTCTTCGCCGCCGCCGTCGCCAAGGCGATGTGAGGGCGCCCGAGGGCGACGCGTGACGCATGCGCTTTTGACAATCATTGTCATTGTCGGCCACAGTTGGTGGTATGCCCTTCCGTCTGCTCGCGGCGCTCCTCGCACTCGGTGTTACCACGGGGTGTGCCGAAGTGGCCGCCGCCGACGACCCGCCGACCGTGGTCACCGCGTTCTATCCGCTGGAGTTCCTCAGCCGGCGGCTCGGCGGTGACCGGATCACGGTCACCAACCTGACGAAGCCGGGCGCCGAGCCGCACGACCTCGAGCTGAACCCGCGCCAGGCCGGCGAGATCAACGACGGCGCGCTGGTGGTCTACCTCAAAGGCTTCCAGCCCGCCGTGGACGAGGCGGTCCAGCAGGGGGCGGCGGACCGCGCGTTCGACGTCGGCTCCACTGTGGAGCTGCTGCCGGTTGCCGGGACCGAGGCCCACCAAGAGGCGCCGGGCGAGACGGAGAACGCCGAGGCGGCCGGTGGCCGGGACCCGCACGTATGGCTCGATCCGGTGCGGTTCGCGGCGATCACCGACGCGCTGGGCGAGCGGCTGGCCGAGATGGATTCGGCGCGCGCCGCCGACTACCGAGCCCGGGCGGTGGCCGTGCACCGCGAGCTCGAGACGCTGAATGCCGAGTTCGCCACCGGCTTGCGGAACTGCGCCCGCCGCGAGATCGTGACCGGCCACGCGGCCTTCAACTACCTGGCCCGGCGGTACGGCCTCACCGAAGTCGGCATCACCGGGGTCACCCCGGAGGCCGAGCCGGCGCCGCAGCGGCTGGCCGAGGTAGCGCGCGAAGCGCGGGCGACCGGTGCCACCACCATCTTCTTCGAGACGCTGGTCAGCCCGAAGGTCGCCGACACCATCGCCCGCGAGGTCGGCGCGCGGACCGCGGTGCTGGACCCGCTGGAAGGGCTGACCGACCCGGCCGGAGACTATTTCTCGGTGATGCGGAGCAATCTCGCCGCTCTACGCACGGCCCTCGGATGTGCGTGATGAGCAGCGTCATCAGGGTTCGTCATGCGGCCGTCTCGTACGCCGGCCGGGAAGTCCTGCGCGACGTGTCGCTGGACCTGCCCGCCGGCGAGATGTGGGCAGTCCTCGGGTCCAACGGTTCGGGCAAGTCCACGTTGATCCGTGCCGTGCTGGGGCTGGTGCCGCTGGCGCGAGGTGAGATCGAGCTGTTCGGCGTCGCGCAGCGCCGGTTCCGGAACTGGTCGCGGATCGGCTACGTGCCGCAGCGGATCGGCGCCGGCAGCGGTGTGCCGGCCACGGTGGGCGAGGTGGTCGCATCCGGGCGGCTGGCCCGGCGCGGCGCCTTCCGACCGACCCGCGCGGGTGACCGCGCCGCGGTCCGGAAAGCCCTGGTGGACGTCGGGCTGGCCGATCGGATCGGCGACCCGGTGGCCGTGCTCTCCGGCGGCCAGCAGCAGCGCACACTCATCGCCCGGGCCCTGGCGGGCGAACCCGACCTGCTCATCCTCGACGAGCCGACGGCCGGGGTGGACGCGGACAGCCAGGAGGCGTTCGCCGGCACGCTACGGCGGTTCCAGCGCCGCGGCGGCACGGTGTTGCTGGTGGCGCACGAGTTGGGCCCGCTGGAGCCGCTGATCGATCGGGCGGTGGTGATCCACGAGGGACTGATCGCGTACCAGGGTGTGGTGCCGGAACCGGCCGGGTACCACGCCGAGCCGGGTCACGACCACGTGCACCCGCACGCCGCCGAGGAAAGACCGGGCATCTGCGTGGCGCCGACCGACCGGGTGGCGAACTGATGGACCTCTTCCAGTACGACTTCATGGTCCGCGCGCTGGCCGGCGCCCTGATCATCGGCGTCACCGCACCGGCGCTGGGCATCTACCTGGTACAGCGGCGCCTGTCACTCATCGGCGACGGCATCGGGCACGTGGCGCTCACCGGAGTCGGCGTCGGCCTGCTGTTCCAGCAGTCACCGGCGATCACCGCGGTGATCGTCGCGGCGGTCGGCGCGGTGGGCGTCGAGCTGATCCGCGAGCGCGGTCGCACGTCTGGCGACCTGGCCCTGGCGCTGCTGTTCTACGGCGGCATCGCGGGCGGCGTGGTGCTGGTCGGGCTCTCCCCGAACCGCGGCAACGCCAACCTGGTCCAGTACCTGTTCGGCTCGCTGACCACCACCTCGGGCGGGGACCTGCTGGTGATCGCGATCCTCGGCGTCGCCGTGCTGGTCGCCATGCTGGTGCTGCGCCCGGCCCTGTTCGCGGTGTGCAACGACGAGGAGTACGCACGGGTGTCCGGACTGCCCGTACGGACGTTGAATCTCCTGCTCGCGGTGACCACCGCGGTGACCGTCACGATCGCCATGCGCACCGTGGGGTTGCTGCTGATCAGCGCGCTGATGGTGGTGCCGGTCGCGGCCGCCCAACAGGTCACCCGCGGGTTCCGTACCACGATGGCGGCGGCCATGGTGATCGGCGTGGTCGCGGCGACCTCCGGCGTGGTCGCGGCGGCCGAGATGAACACCGCGCCCGGCGCGACCATCGTGATCCTGGCGCTGGCCGTCTTCATCGCGCTCGCCGTCGGCGGGGCGATGCGGCGCAAGGCGCGTACCGGTGCACGCGACCCGGTGGCCACCGAGCCGACGGATGTGGTGTTACATGGCTGAGGTGACGACCGGCTACGAGGCGTACGAGAGTGCCGGGGAGCTGCTGCGGGCGCTGTCCGCGCCGATCCGGGTGGCGATCGTCGCCGAGCTCGGCGCCGGCGAGCGTTGTGTGCACGAGCTGGTGGAGAAGCTGGGCGCGCCGCAGCCGCTGGTCTCGCAGCATCTGCGCGTTCTCCGGGGCGCCGGCGTGGTGCGCGGGGCACGTCGTGGCCGCGAGATTGCATACTCGCTGGTGGACGAACATGTCGCGCACATCGTCGCGGACGCGGTGAGCCACGCGAGGGAGGCCCGCTTGTGAACGAGCTCGTTCGCAACACCAAGCAGCGCAGCGCGGTCAGTGCGGTGCTGGCCGAGGCCGAGGGCTTCCACAGCGCCCAGGATCTGCACGCCATGCTGCGTGACCGCGGTGAGCGGGTGGGCCTGACCACCGTGTACCGCACCCTGCAGGGGCTTGCCGACGCAGGCGAGATCGACGTCATGCGGCTGCCCGGTGGCGAGCACATGTACCGCCGCTGCAGCCAGGGCCACCATCATCATCTGGTCTGCCGGTCGTGCGGGCGTACCGTCGAGGTCGAAGGCCCGGCCGTCGAGAGCTGGGCCGACAAGGTGGCCGGCAAGCACGGTTTCGTCGACGTCTCGCACACTCTGGAGATCTTCGGCACGTGTCCGGAGTGCGCGGGAAGATCCTGAATGGAACGCTGTCGCCCGTGAAGATCTACGCCGACCGGCTGCCCGCCGCGATCCGCCAGGTGCTGACCGACATCGCCGTGGTGATCTGGGTGTACGCCTGGATCCGCGCCGGCCTGTGGACGTACGACATGGTGCTCAAGCTCGGCGTGCCCGGGCAGAAGCTCGAGGGCGCGGGCACCGGCATCGCCGACAACCTGGCCGACGCGGGCGGCAAGGTGGGCCGGGTGCCGCTGGTCGGCGACGATCTGACCGTCCCGTTCACCCGTGCCGCGCAGGCCGCCCGGTCGCTTGCCGAGGCGGGCCGTGACCAGCAGGAGATAGTCGGAAATCTGGCGCTGATCCTCGGGCTGCTTCTGGTGGCCGTACCGCTGGGTGTGGTGCTGTTCGGTTGGCTGCCGTGGCGCCTGCGGTGGATGCGCCGGGCCGCCGTGGCCGTCCGGGTGCGGGACGTTCCGGCCGGACGTGACCTGCTGGCGCTGCGCGCGCTGGCGAGCCGTCCCCTCAGCGAGCTGACCAGGCTGGGGCCGGACATCGCGCAATCGTGGCGGAACGGCGACGCGTCGGCTGTGGACGCGCTGGCCACGCTGGAGCTCAACGAACTAGGCTTGCGTCCTTGGGGGCGTCGTCGATGATGCCGTCCTCGTCACCCCAGTTGCTCCGGACGAACGGCAGCACCGCCCACAGGGTCAGGAACCACGCGCCGGTGACCACCGTCAGAATCACCGCCACCCAGATGTGGAGCAGGTAGTCGGTGATCAGCAGGACACTGCTGATCATCGAAATGAGCATGAACACCAGGCCGCCGGTGGCCATCCGGTGGGCGAAGCGGACCAACTCCGGCTTGCGGCCCTGGCGGAACAGTGCGCGGTGGAACGCGACCGGTGAGATGATCATCGCCGTGGCGAACGCCGCGGAGATCAACGCGACGACGTAGGTGTTCCGCTGAAATGCGGTCGCCTTCGGGAAGCCGCTGCTGAACGGGAGGGTCAGCAGGAAAGCGAAGAGGATCTGCACACCCGTTTGGGCGACGCGCAGCTCTTGCAGCAGGTCGGCGAAGTTGCGATCCCACCGTTCCTTCTCCGACTCGTCAGGCATCCGCCGCTTCTCGGCCGCCACATCGCCTCCCGGCGTTCATCCAGTGGGGCAGCGGTTCCCGGATCGGCGTTCGGTCAAACTCCGATGCGGGCCAGCACGGCGTCGGCGAGCGTCTTCGGCGACTCCTCCGGCACCCAGTGGCTCACCCCCTTGATCGCGACCAGCTGATAATCCGCCTCGACCCAGTCCGCGGTACGCAGCGCCGCGGTGAGGCTGACCACCGGGTCCTTGTCGCTCCACACGTACGTGGTCGGGACGGCGATGCTGTCGACACCCTTCAGCTGCTCGCGGGACAACGCCCGGTACCAGTTCAACGCCGCGGTCAGCCGGCCCGGCTCGGCCATCGCGTCCGCGTACCGGCCGGCCCGGTCGCCGATCTGCGCCATCATCTGGCGAAGCATCCTGCCGTCGCGAGCCAGCAGCAGGCGCTCCGCGACCGCGGACCGGAGGACGCCCATGTACGCGAAGCGCAGCCGCTGCGACGGCCGTGAGCGCAGGGCGAATCCCAGGGCACGCGGGTGCGGCACCGAGACGGCGGTCAGCGTACGGACCCGATCCGCGTGATTCGCGGCGAGCTGCCAGCCCACGTGCGCGCCCCAGTCATGCCCGATAACGTGTGCCGACCCGAGATTCAGCGCATCCATGATCGCCACCGCGTCCCGGGTCGGCTCAGCGAGCCGGTACGCCGACACTTCGGCGGGCCGGGCACCGCGCGCGTAGCCACGCTGGTCGTATGCGAAGGTCCGCAGACCGGCGTCATGCAACCGGGGTCTGACCAGCTCGAACTCGCGGTGATCCTGCGGAAACCCGTGCAGCATCAGCACCGGCTGACCATCGGCCGGGCCGCCCTCGCTGACCTCGAAGGTGAACCCCCGAGCCTCAACCCGCATTTGTGACCACTCCCTCGCTTTCCCGTACGGCTGTACGGTGTTAGCGTCATCGAAACACATAGCAAACGAGAATTCTTCACGACGGTGTCGAAGGTCGTGAAGGGCCCTCGTCCGACAGGGGAGCGCACAGCGCTGAGAGTGCGGGGTGGACACCCCGCAGACCCTCGAACCTGATCTGGGTAATGCCAGCGCAGGGAGTTCGGTCTTTCTCCGGCCTTCGCAAGAAGGCGTGCGTCTCCTCCCGGTACCCGCTGGGAGGCACTCATGAGCAACCACCGCTGGCGCACGATCGACATCGTGATCGCCTCGATCATCGCCGTCGCGTTCGGCGTGATCTTCTGGGCCTGGAACATCGTCTGGGGCGCGACCGAGGGCGCGTTCGCCTTCTTCCCGCCCGCGCAGACGCTGCTCTACGGCGTTTGGCTGATTCCGGCTGTGCTGGCCGGCCTGATCATCCGCAAGCCGGGCGCGGCGCTGTTCACCGAGGTGGTCGCCGCCACCATCTCCGCACTGCTCGGCGCGAAATGGGGCGCCACCGTGATTCCGCAGGGCCTGGTGCAGGGCCTGGGCGCCGAGTTGGCGTTCGCGCTGCTGTTCTACCGCTCGTGGCGGCTGCCGGCCGCCCTGCTCGCCGGGCTGCTGACCGGCATCAGCGCCGCGTTGTTCGACTTCTTCGCCTGGAACGCCGCGTACGACCTGTGGAGCTACCGGATCCCGTACGCCCTGCTCACCGTCGTCAGCAGCACCGTGGTCGCGGGGGCCGGAAGCTGGGCGCTGGTCCGCGCGCTCGCACCGACCGGGGTGCTGGACCGGTTCGGCGCCGGGCGCGATCGAGCGCTCGTCTGAGGATCCATGAGCGAAGTCGTCCTTCGCGGGTACGGCTGGCGGCACGCCGGCCGCCGCGCCTGGGCCCTACGCGATGTCGATCTGCGTATCCCGCACGGCCAGCGGGTGCTCCTGCTGGGCCCGTCCGGGGCCGGCAAGAGCACCCTGCTCGCCGCGCTGGCCGGTCTGCTTCCGGAGGACTCGGGCGAGTCCGAGGGCGAGGTGGAGGTCGACGGGCTCGAGCCGCGCAAGGCCCGCGAACGGGTCGGTGTCCTGTTCCAGGACCCGCAGACCCAGTTGGTGATGGCGCGCAGCGGCGACGACGTGGCGTTCGGGCTGGAGAACCGCGGTGTGCCGGCCGAGGACATCTGGCGGCAGGTGGGCGACGCGTTGGACCGCGTCGGGTTCCCGTACGCCCTCGACCGGCCCACTGCCGCGCTCTCCGGCGGCGAGGCGCAGCGTCTCGCCCTGGCCGGCGTCCTGGCCCTGCGCCCGGGCCTGCTGCTGCTCGACGAGCCGACCGCCAACCTGGACCCGTCCGGCGCCGCGCTGGTGCGGGGCGCGATCGCCCGCGGCTTCTCCGCGAGGTCCGACGGATCCGGTGGCGGTCCGGACGGCACGCTGATCCTGGTCGAGCACCGGGTCGCCGAGGCGCTGCCGCTGGTCGATCGGGTCGTCGTGCTCGAGCCCGGCGGCGGAATCAGCGCGGACGGGCCGCCCGCGGAGGTCTTCCACCTGGCCGGGGACCGCCTCGCGGCGGCGGGGGTCTGGGTGCCGGGTCACCCGATCACCCCGCGCAAGGCCGTTTCCCCGCCGTCAGAGCTCCTGGTACGAGCACGGGACGTCACGGTGGTCACCCGGCTCCCGCAGATCTCGATGGACGCCCGGGCCGGCGAGGTTCTGGCGGTGACCGGTCCCAACGGCGCCGGGAAGTCCACGTTGGCGCTCGTGCTCGGTGGTCTCCTGCGTCCGTCGC
>Ga0081539_10002109_pt1 | contig 29481 bp, 19 predicted proteins | sample TabmetS4T2R2_FD_71023 | JGI IMG/M metagenome (GOLD analysis project Ga0081539, IMG submission 71023) | Tabebuia heterophylla rhizosphere microbial communities from the University of Puerto Rico - S4T2R2 | ecosystem: Host-associated > Plants > Roots > Rhizosphere ... | reverse complement strand
GCCGTGCACGGTGTTGCCACTGTAGAGGCTGTTAATTCTGCCGGCCGCGTCAGTGGTCACGCGCGTGGTGCCGAAGAAATTGCGCACGACGTGGAGCGTGCGAGCGGAATATCCAGTGTAGAAAACACTGGCGAGCATCACTGCGCCGAGGCCCAAGCCAAAGCGTACCGGCCGCTCGCGAAAGAAATGGTTGATGATAATTAGAGGAACGCCGAGCACGACGACCAGATTGATGATGGAAGAGTTTCCCCGGAAGTAGGTGACCAGTATTCCCAGGCTGACGGTGAGAACATAAAGACCGAGGGGATAAACGACGTCGAGATAGTTATTTCGATCGTTCGCTCGGGGCTGACGAGGTAACAGCATGCAGGCCAGCACGATTGCCAGCGGATACTCGAGCACCGACGTGAACAACTTCGGCGCCACCAGCACGTTGAAAACGCTGCCGAGCGCACCGCCGACCCCAATCCAGAGATAGTATTCCGCAAGATGCGTGACTGATGGTCTGTCGTCAGCCAGTTGCCTGTGACACATCAGCGCGGCAACAAAGAAAAAACCGAGATTCGCCAGGATCAGCAGCCATGCAGGTTCTGTCGCGCCGGCGGCAAGGATCAACGTCACCACCAGCGCCGCCACAATCACCGGACGATTCAGCGATGTCGGCGAGCCAAATTGCTTTTGGGAAAACGCTAAAACAAAAGTGAGCAGATAAAGCCCTAACGGTATGACCCACAGCAGCGGCACCGCGGCGACGTCGGCCGTTATGTAGGTTGTGACTCCGATCATCAGACTCGATGGCACAAACGCCAGCGCCAGCCAACGCAGACGGCGAACTACGGATAGCGTACCGGGAGCACGTTCAATCACTGTTTCATTTGACACGAGGCCGAATGATTTCAAACCCAAAGCAATCACGCACGCTAACGCAACCAAAACCGCAAACCCCACGCGCCACCAGTGGTACTGCTGATTCAAACCGAGGCTTGGCTCAAGTACCAACGGGAATGCGATGAGCGCGAGCAAGCTGCCTGCGTTGCTGGCGGCGAATAGAAAATACGGATCAGCCGCCCGTTGATGTCGCAGCTTCGAAAACCAACTTTGGAGTAAGGGATTGCTCGCGGAAAGGATGAAGAATGGCGGCCCGATTGAAACCAGAAGGTTCTCGAGCAGCCAGCGAGTCGGGCTTGCCTGTTGTAAGGCGCCGAGATTGGGTGCGTGAACCGGAGCCCGGAAAACGTAAACGGCAATCAACAGTAACAGCACTACGTGCACTGCCGCCTGCGCTCTTAGCCTGAGCCATCTGGACGATGCGAGCGCATAAAGATAGCCCAGCAGCAGCATCGTCTGAAAAAAGAGTAGACACGTATTCCAGACTGCCGGCGCTCCGCCCAGAAGTGGTAACAGACTTTTGGCAATCAGCGGCTGAATCCAAAACAGCAGACCGGCACTGAGACAAAGTGTGACGGAAAACAGTCGCGGCGCCACGAATTGACTAGGTCTTCCTCGCTCGGATCACGTTGCCGTTCGGCAGCGTCACCACAATCCCCGTTACCTTTCCAGCGGCATCTCGTTCGAAGCTCACCGAGCCGCCCACTGGTTGCGGCACGAACTTATCCGCGGTGGTCGCGTCCGGAACAAGCTCGATGCGTTGGCCGCCCGGATCAAGCGCGAATAACTTTTCACCTTCCTGCCTGATAACCAGATTGCCTAAGGCGCCGCCGTCGTAACTGCCAACGAACGCCGCAAACTTATTGTTAGCCGGCGGCAGCGTTGGCGTCGGACCCGGCTTGGGCGGAACCGGCGGAAATTCCGAACCCACCTCCGGCAGCGTAGCGACTGTTGGTCCGATCGACGGCGCGACGCTTTGTTCGCCCGGATGGATCGGAAAAGCAGGACGCTTCGGAGTGACTGGCTGGAGTTTCGACACCTGTGCCAGCGCAACCTCCACTGCTTTTTCCAGTTGCGGATCGCGTCCGGCGATTACATCGGCGGGAGTGATTTCAACGTCGAAATCAGGCGCGACGCCCATGTTCTCGATGCCCCAGGTCGTCCCGCTTGGATCGTAGGCCGCGCGATTCGGCAACTGCACGCGGCCACCGTCGATCAGATTGGGCGTGAAGTAATAAGGCCCAATGCCGCCGCCGAAGGTGCGTTTGCCGACGATTGGCCCAACCTTCGCGAGCTTGAACATAAAAGCGCCCGTCTCAGCGGCTGAGCCATTCAGCTCATTAATGATCAGCACCTTGACCGGTGGCGCCGGATTCACGGGAGTCGCGATGTCTTCACCGCCGCGAAACATGTAGTAGTAAAGCGGCTTGCGCTGCAGCCATTCGATCAGGTAGTCAGGCGTGATGCCGCCGCCGTTAAAACGCTGATCGACGATGACGCCTTGCTTGTCGGCGTAGCCGGTAAGGCCGCGAATTGCGTTCAGGATGCCGTCGGGACCGTAGCCTTCGATAAAGATGTAACCGAGGCTTCCGCCGGAAAGCTTTTCTACCAGCTTGCGGTTCGCTTCGGCCCAGTTTGCGCGACGCAAACGGTTCTCTCCCTGAGCCGGAAAGACGGTGTACGTGCGTGCGTCAGTACCGTCCGCACTTGCAGAGACGGTGATCTTCGTGGGACGACCAACAGTGTTCTCGAAGTAGCTGAGCAGGTTCTTTTCTGCTTCGACAGTCTGGCCGTTGACCTGGAGCAAATAATCGCCTTCGCGAACGTTGACGCCGGCCTGACCAAGCGGCGCGGTAAACGAACCGGCCGGTGAAGAGTAGGGCGTCGAGCGATAGATCTTTTTGAAACGATACTTGCCGTTAGCGATCTCGTAGTCAGCGCCCAACAGCCCGATACGATTGCCGCTGCCTGCCGGAGGCGGAGTATCACCGCCACCAACGCCAAGGTGACTAACGGAGACGGAGCCGAGCATCTGCTGCATCAGGCGATTGAGATCGTTGCGGCGAACGATCGTCGGTAAGTAAGCGGCGTATTCGTTTTCGAGTGCGATAAGGTTCCGGCCGTGATAATTCGGATCGTAAAACCAGTCGCGCATGATCCGCATCGACTCGTGAAACATCTGCCGCCATTCCTCAGCCGGAACCACGCGCACTTCCATCTTGCTGAAATCCTGCCGGCCTTCGTCGGCTTTCACCGGAGCATCAGTTGAAGCGAGAAAGTAATTCCTTCCTTTGCGATAGAGAATCTTCTTGCCGTCCGCGGTTATGTCTACCGCGTTAATCTGGTCGACGATCTTTTGCATTTGGCCGCCGGCGCCGAGATCGAATGAATAGACCGCCTGCGATTGCGTCGGCGAATTAAAGTCTCCCGGAGCGGCCGACCACTCGCTGATTTGAAAAATCAACTTTCCGGGCTGTCCAACTGCGAGCTGCGAATAGTCGCGCTGCGGTAACGGCAGATTTACAAAGCGTGATTGCACATCTTCAAAATCAATCTTCACCTGCGGCGAGACCTCAGCGACCTTTGTCTCAGGATTGGGCTGTCCGTTTGGCAGCAGCGGAGCTGGCTGGTCCTTCGACAAAACGAGCGCGTGAACTCGCCGGACGACGAGCGGCGTCGCAAACACTCCGTTCAGCACGCCCCAGCTAAACTCGGTCGTACCGGCATTGAGACTCGAAACAAAGTAGAGATACTTCCCGTTCGGATCGAACACCGGCATCTGCGTGTGGGTGATGCCGTCCGTGATCTGAAACGACTTCTTCGCCGCGATGTCGTAAATGAAGATGGTGCCGGCGCGATTCTTCAAACGTTTCGCGTAAGCAAGGAAACGCGAATCGGGCGAAAAGTTTGGCGTCCAGGAATCCTGCGCGGAATACGGAGAGCTGTCGATCTTCGTTGCCGTGCCGGTAGCAACGTCAACCAGCCAAAGACCGAGTCGTCTGTCGGGGAACGTGATCTTTCGCGAATCGGGTGACCAGACGAGGCCCCAGTAAAACGATGGCTTCTGTTCGATTTGGATCTTTTTGACTGAATCGTTTTCGAGAGAGCGAACGTGCAGTGCGTATTCGCCGGACTCGTCTGACATGTACGCGACGGATTTGTTGTCGGGCGAGATTATCGGATAGCGTTCGGCAATTCCCGGCGTGTTGGTCAGGTTCTTATAAGAACCGTTAGCAGAATCAAAAATGAGCACTTCACCGCGGGCGCCGAAAGCGATCCGGTCGCCGGTCATTGAGGGAAGAATTTGCTCGAGCGTGCGCATGGCGCTCGCGCTGTGCGGCGCGAGCTCGGACGTATCCGGAGTCACTGAAACATCGATCACGCGATCGCGGTTGTTGTTGAACTCGAGCAGATGTAAATGCCCGGCTTGAACATAAACGGCCGCATCGTTGGTGGCTGACGCCGTTCGCACGCCTTCGCCCGCAAATTTTGTCAGTTGCTCGGTTTTTTTAGCTTTGGTGTCGTAGGCGAATAGATTGAAGATCCCCGTGCGATCCGAAATGAAGAAGATCTTGTCGTTCACCCACACCGGATTCCTGTCGTTGTACGTTCCGTTCGAGAGCTTCTCGAGCGAGCCCGTCTTCAACTCAGCGATCCAGAGCTGTCCGGCATAGCCGCCGCGGTAGTAACGCCAATCGCCTGCACCCGTTCTGGGGTTGTAAACGATCCGGTTGCCGTCGGGCGAGATTGAACCGGAATAGCTTTGGTGCAGCGGGAGTGCGGTCGCGAGCGCGAGGCGATCAGCGGAAGTTTTATAAAGACGAGTAAGCGATTCTTCGTCGCGCGTCGTTTCGAAGATGACCTCTTTCCCATCCGGTGACCAGCCAGTGACCATATCGTCTTCCGGCATCATCGTGATTCGTGTCGGTTCGCCGGAGCCGTCGGCGCGCGCGACAAAGACGTCCCAATCATTTCCGTTTGACCGCGAAAATGCGATCCGCTGGCCGTCGGGTGAAAAGACGGGGTTAGTCTCGTCATTTGGAGTGTTGCTTAACCGTCGGGCCGTCCCGCCAGTTCGTTCAACCAGCCAGATCTTTCCGGCGTAAGTGAAGGCTACGTGTGTTTGATTGAGCGACACACGGCCTATCAACAGCGGCGGGTTAGCGGGTTGTTGGGCAAGTGTGCCGCTAGTAATAAAGAGGCAGACGGAAAGGAGCGAAATGGTGCGGAACATAGAAGTACCTCGCGAGTGAAGAGTGACCACGGTTGCCGAGCTTGCTGCTGCTGACGTCGATTAGATCAGCAAAGTGTTAGATTGACAAGCGGATTACGAGGGTCCGGCAGAATAGGTTCACTATCATTTGGAGTTGTCAGGCACTAAGGCCTGCGGGACGCGGGGCGCCCTGAATGTGTATTGGAAGTTGGGGCGCGCAACAGATCTTCACCAGCCGTTGGCGATCGCGCTGCATTTCCTGATCGCTGGCTAACCACGACAGCACGTTCTTCAATACGCGCGCGGCGTCGACGTCGCTGGGTTCGACGATACGATAGTGCATCCAGGGACCTTCTCTTCGCGCGCCGACAATTCCCGCTCGCCTCAAGTACGCCAGGTGCCGGCTGATCTTTGGCTGGTTTGTTTTCAGGATCTCCACGAACAAGCAGACACATACCTCGTCAGTGCCCATCAGATTCAGCAATCGCAGACGAGTGCGGTCGGCGAGGGCGCGAAAGAAGACTTCCTTGTCGAACGTTTTCGGCTTCCTGCTCATAGCATGACGCAGCTTACCACATACGGCTTGACATATATAGATGCGCGAGCGATACTCCGGGATATGCGCGTAAGCGTATATGAAAGGAGCAAGAGATGGCTGAACAGAAACACGTGACAGCGTTAAAGGCGCACCTGGCGTTGAATGTCCACAGCGTTGAGCGAAGTATCGAGTTTTACCAGAAGCTGCTCGGGATCGGGCCGAGCAAGGTCAGGACGGGTTACGCGAAGTTCGACGTGCAAAACCCGCCGTTGAATCTGACACTGAATGAACACGACTTTGCTGAGCGAGGCGCGCTATCACACCTCGGGATTCAAGTGGCGACCACTGACGACGTCGTGGCGACTCGCGCTCGTTGGCTCGAAGCCGGGCTTTTAACGCGCGACGAGATGCAGACGAACTGTTGCTACGCGTTGCAGGACAAGACCTGGGTAACAGATCCAGACGGCAACGAGTGGGAAGTCTTCGTCGTGTTGGAAGATAATCTCGCCGAAACCGCGCCTTGTGAATGCGGCACCGAGGTTGAAGCGACGGACGCAGCGAGTGCCTGCTGCGCACCAGCAACAGTGACGCGTGAATCAGCCGCTGCCGAAACGCGTTGTTGCTGAAGCAGCCGGCACGTTACTTCTCATAACGCACATGCTCAATCGCCCGCAGTTGAAAGGCTGCGGGCGATCTCTTGGGCGCACTCAGCTTTGGACGCTGAAAGTTGAAGTATCCCGGCGTATGTTACTTCCGGCGACGAAGGCGACGGATCGTGCCCGCAGCCCCCAGTAGTCCGGAACCAAACAACAGCAAGGTTGCCGGTTCGGGCACGTTTGCGGCGGCGCCGGAGATTCGCGGCTGACGGAGGTCAGTAAAACCACCAGGCGCATTGATGGTGACGGAAGATAACCTGGTGCCCGGGTCTGCCACGATCGTCAGAAAGTTGTTTCCGTTAGCCAGCGTGTAGGAGAAGGTGAACGTTTGATTGTTGGCCGTCAATACCGTGACTGTAGCGGTGCCACTGCCGAAGAACGGATTGAGAATTATGTCCCCGAACGTACCGTTGGGAACAGAGATCGTGATGTTGTTGAGCAGGGCATCGAGTGCTTCAACGCGCGCTTGACCGCTCGACGGCTCGACCAGAGTGTCAGTGGTTGAACTGAAACGGACTTGAAGCTGCGTCTGGTTGGTTAATCCAAAGACGGTCGTTCCCTGCGCGCCGCTATTCAGCAGAACGTTTTCTTCGTTCGGCTGCGGATTGTTTCCGATAGTAAACGTCACTGAATCTGCTTTGGCAGCAGTGCTCGAGAAGGTAATGATTGCGATCAGGAGTAAAAATGGAACAGCGATTCTGTGGATTGACATCGGAAACCTCCCAGGCTCGTTTGGTGGAATTAAAGGTAGGTGGTTTTTAGTGGAAACGCATTGCGAACGGGTTGACACCTCGTTGCGTTTTCATCACGAGCTGTGCGGAATTAATTAACTCACTACAAACATCGTTTCGGTTAACAGTCTGCCCGCCGAATGCGTACGACAGCGTACTGAGTTGCAGGGTTTGTACTGTGAAGAAGTCCGCGGTCTCACTACTTCCGTGGCCGGCGCCGCACCGGCGTCCGATCCTTGAGCAAGTCTTCATGTCTGGTATTCAGCATGTAAGCGAGGGATTGATACGAGATACCGAGCATGCGGGCGGCGTCGGTCACGCTACCGTTAGCCTGGCGCAGCGCGAGCCGGATCGCATGATGCTCCATCGACTTTTTCTCGTGACCGAGTCCGTGGCCGGAAACAAGCTGCCCTTTTTCCACGGCCGCCAGATGTTCTCCCAACTCCTGAAACGCGGCGAGCGCGGCCTCGGCCGCGCGAATGCTGGTGCCGATGTGTTGAGCCAAGTCGATGGCGCGGCGAAACGTGGACAGCGAAGCGCCGTAGTTCTTGAGCCGTGCCAGCGCTCGGCCGTGTGTTACCAGCGCTTCGGCCAACGTGTCGTGTCTACCGCTTCGTTCGAGGGTCCGCACGGCCGATCGCGCGACTCGTTCAGCTTCGATAACGCGGCCTTGTTGCAGAAACACAGAGGCGCGAGTGTCATCCACTTGCGCAATCGAGCCTGAGTCTTTGAGTCTCGCAAAGACGCGGCGGGCGTGATCTAAGTGTTCGTGTGCCTCGTCAAAACGATTGATCGTGAAGTAGAGCAGACCGAGGTTGTTTTCAACACTGGCGAGATAACACCTGTGCTCCGCTTTTTGAAAGTAGTAACTGGCGGCGGCATACTCGACCAGCGCGCGATCGAGATACTCTGTCTTACGTTCTGTCTCCCACATCCGTTCGAGCACGTTGGCGAGAGTTGAGTAGTAGCTGCCTTTGAGTGTCTGATTATTAATCTTGTGAAACAGCGTCGCGTAGTCGGTGAGGATACTGAGCGCCTTGTGACGCTCGGTCGCTTCGAGCTCCACGATGGCCAGTCGCAAGACGGCTTTGGCCTTTACCTCGTTATCGACCGTCAGCCGTGAGAGAGCGTCTTCGAGAACATCGCGGGCCTCATTGATCTCACCGGTACGCCAATAGCAGAGCGCGAGTTCTGTTTGTGCTTCGGCAATCTTCTTTCGATAGTTGCTTGACTGGAAGATGGTCAGGCTTTCGCTGATTAAATTCTTTGCTGTTTCCTGCGCTTCGGCGATCTGCTGTTTGCTGCCGATGGCTTCGGTGAGCACGCCAACGCGCAACAGCACCTCGCCCGCGGCATTCGCTTCCAATCCTTTCAGCTTCGGACGCTCGCCGATGCGCCGCCAGTAATCAGCAAGCACCTTTCGTGCTTCGTCATACTCGCCTTTGTTCTCGAGTTCCTTCGCCAGTTCACAGCAAAGTTCGGCACGACTGCTCACACTAAGACTGGGGTTGTCTAATTCGCGCAAGAGTGAGGCCCGTAAGGTCAAGTGAGAAGCTGCCCTTTCAGACTGATTGCAAGGAAGAACTACAGGACGAGGCGAAATCTTACGCGCTCCGTTTAGCTCTTGCAAGAAGAATCACCGTGCTCTAGTTTGTAGATGCAAAATTTTTGCATCTCACCCTAGGAGGCACCTGAAAGTGAAACCCTTACTCGCCGCGATCCTTACGTTGACGGTGGCCATGTCTGCATTGGCTGGCCAGATACAAACACCCGGCGCCGCCTCGAGCGGCAGCACAACGCCCGTTACCACTACGGTCGTTCTCGTAGTGGTCAACCTGATTTACGGGTAGCTGGCTAATTCTGCTTCAACTCAATAAGACCTCACCTTTGGGGCGGGGTGGCCGAAGTGTGCGTATTTACGCATAGCAAAATCCTTGCATGGATCGAGTGATTTTGATTGCTACGGGAATTGTTGTGTGAGGCGTTGGCGCTAAATATAAACGCGCCTGACTGCAAAGTTCTGAGACGTGAAAGAACTTTCGCAGCGCCACACATCAGCCCAGAGGTGTGCGGACGGGGCGTCACTGACTTCTGAGAGGGGGTGACGCCCCCATCCCGTCAAATTAACGGTCGATTGACCACTCACAATCAGCGCTGACCCTCATTCGGCATCCTTTGCGCGTTTACAGCTAACGAATACCGAGAGGTTGCCAAGTTCCGCAACCTCATCGGTGGCTGTGTCAACATGTTCGAAGGAGAAACTATGTACCGCACGAAAATCACTCTCACGCTTCAATCCCTTCTGCTAATGACGTTGATGAGCTTCGCAGTCAGACCGGCGCTCGCGTTCGGTAACCCGAACGGTCCGGAGCTGCCGCAACAGTGCAGCAGCATCCGCGTCGGTGAAGGAAACAAGCTCGCGTTTCACGCTTACGCGCGCGGCGTGCAGGTGTATCGCTGGAACGCCAACACTTTCAAATGGGACTTCGTGGCGCCGGTCGCGACCCTGTTCGCAGAGGAGAACTATTTCGGTGAGGTTGGCACTCACTACGTTGGTCCAACCTGGGAGAGCAAGAGCGGCAGTAAAGTCGAAGGTCGTCGCGTGCTCGGCACGGGCTGTGCGCCGGATCCAACTGCAATCCCGTGGATATTACTCAGCAAGTTTCGCACGGAAGGTTCGGGGATTCTTGCTTCAGTAACCTTCATTCAGCGCGTGAATACGACCGGCGGTCTCGAGCCGTCGACTCCGGGCACGACGCACGGAGAACAGCGGGAAGTTCCGTACACGGCGGAGTATTACTTCTACCGCGCTGAAAACCCGAACGGAAACTAATCACCTCACCGCAAACGAATACGGCTGCCTACGTTGGCAGCCGTAGCAGTTCCCGGCTCAACGCCTGCGCCAGAAGATCGACCGCTTCTCTTGTTTGCACTGCAAGACGCAAGTAACGCTCGGATGAACCGATCTTGTTGCTGCACTCTCGGACCATCAAACCATACTGTTCCAACAATCGATCTCTCAGCCTTCGCCCTGACACCATCGGCGGCAACTCAACGTAAAGAAAATTCGCCTTCGAAGGAAACACTCTGAGCCCGCGAATCCGCTCGAGTTGGTGCAGCATGTACAGTCTGTCCTCGGCAACCAGCGCGAGGCTTTGCTCGAATTCGTCCTTAAACTCCGACAGCGTTTTGAGAATGTATGCCGCTAACCCGTTAACGTTCCAGAACGGAAGTTGGGACCTCAGCAGTTCCGCAGCTCGAGCGTTCATCGCGGCGTAACCGAGCCGCACGCCATGCCAGCCTAACGACTTACCAAGACTCTTAACCACCACCAGATTCTGAGCCTTCGGGATCAACGTCACCGCGCTGCCGAGACCCGCGAAGTCAACAAACGACTCGTCAATTACAATCAACTCTACTTGCGGCAAGCTAAACACGAGCTCTTCAATCTCCTCGGTCTCGAACCAGGCGCCGGTTGGATTGTTAGGATTCGAAATCACCAACATTCTGATATCCAACTCGACGGCGCGCGCGACCAGTTCTGCAACTTCGAGACGAAAATTCCGGCCGACGTCATGTTCGATCGTATGGAGTGGAAGGCCGAGTTCGTTCGGCAAGTCGGTCCAACGGCTAAACGTGGGAATCGGTGTCAGTATCGGGCCGCGAGTGAGATGACACAGACGAGTAATGATCTCTGTCGAGCCGTTTGCCGGTACGATACACTCCGGCGGAACTCCCGCGATTTCTCCGATGTGTTTCGCGTGCACCTCAGCATAGTCCGGATAGTACCTGAGAATTTCCGGTAGACGCTCGCTGATGCGCTGGACCATTTGCGGAGGAGGGAAGTGCAAATTAACGGGGATGCAGAAATCGAGCAGTGGACCTTTGTTAACGGCGCTTTCTTTGACCGAAAAAAAGGACGGGTTATGCGAACGCACGTCAAAGAGGCCGGCGACTGTACTGTTGCTCATGATGCACTCTCCTTTAATTGGACGTAGTACCAGACAATTTCTTCCGTCGAAGTGCTGGTCGATTGGTTTGGCGTAACCGAGGAGAGCCGTGATGCTGATCTTGAACGCGTGACAAAGCGCCGGCTTGCACGCAAAAATGAGACACGAGATGCAAACAGTTCCCACACACGACGGACGGACTGCGGCGCCGCTGGTCCGACCTTCCAGCGAGGCTCAGGCAAACTTCTGGCGACGGCTGGGCGCAGCACTTTTCGAACCAGTCGATATCTCGTTCCTGGTTTTCTTCCGCGTCGTCTTCGGCGGGATCATGCTGTGGGAAGCTTATCGCTACTTCACTCACGGCTGGATCGCGCGTTACTACGTCGAACCAGCGATCACTTTTACGTACTACGGCTTCAGTTGGGTGAAGCCATGGCCGGGCTCGGGGATGTACATCCACTTTTTTGTGCTGGGACTCGCCGCGGCTTGTGTGATGGCGGGATTCCTTTACCGCCTCGCAGCGCCGGTTCTCTTTCTTGCTTTCACCTACTTTTTTCTGCTGGACCAAACACGCTATCTGAATCACTTCTACCTGGTCTGCCTGATCAGCTTTCTGATGTTTTTCCTGCCGGCCGAACGGGCTTTTTCGCTTGATGCGTTGCTGCGTCGGAAAATCCGCTTGGCGGTAGTTCCGGCGTGGACGTTGTGGCTGCTGCGAGCACAAATCGGCATTCCATATTTCTACGGCGGGATTGCGAAGTTGAATCGCGATTGGATACAGGGTGGCGAGCCGATGCGCACCTGGCTGCGTCCTTTGACGAAGATGCCGGCGCTTGGCTTTATCTTCGGTTCGGAGTGGGTAGTTTACAGTTTCGTGATCGGCGGGTTGCTGCTCGACCTGCTCGTGGTGCCGCTCCTGCTGTGGCGACGCACGCGGCCGTTCGCGTTCGCCGCGGCAGTTGCATTCAATCTCATCAACGCTGTGATCTTCGAGATCGGGATCTTTCCCTGGTTGATGCTGGGCGCACTGTTGATTTTCTTTCCGCCTGATCGGCTGCGACGTTGGGCCCGCGCGTTCATGTCGCCGGCAGACGAGTTGGTCGACGTGAAGCCAGTGCCTGTCAAACTCGAGATAGTTGCGGAGACGAGCCAGCCGTTCTCGGCCTCGCAAAAAGTAGTTGCCGGAGTTTTGGCGACGTACCTGCTCGTGCAGTTAGTTCTGCCGCTGCGCCATTACCTCTATCCCGGCGACGTAAATTGGACCGAAGAAGGCCACAATTTTTCGTGGCACATGAAATTGCGCACCAAGGTTGGCGAGGCAATCTTCAATGTCACACATCCTCTCAGTGGACAAACGTGGACCATCAAGCCGGAAGCCTATCTAAAAGCTCACCAGGTGATGAAGATGACTACGAAGCCGGAACTGATCCTGCTCTTCGCGCATCATCTGGCGGAAGAGAAGAGGCGTGAAGGCTACGAGAATGTTGAAGTGCGCGCTCGCGTGATGGTTTCTCTCAACGGCCGCGAACCGCAGTTGCTAGTCGATCCCGAGGTTGACTTGACGAAAGAGCAAGTAAGCTTGTTACCGGCTCCATGGATCGTGCCGCTGACGACCCCACTCACACCCAATAAACAGCAAGAGTCAGAACTGTCGAGTGACAGTCCTGACTCTCGAGGCAAAGCGTTTTCAGAAGATCCAGACTAACTAAAACGCCGTCCGTTGCATCCCGCCTTTCAAAGCCTCATCGATCCGGGCGATGGATTCATTCAGGTGCGCCCGAGTCTCAAGAGACGTTGACATCCCCGGTCTTGCAACGGTTCGCTGCAACTGCCCGCGCAGCGTGATCAGGCTTTGACGCGCCAACGTGCGTGCGTCTTCCGGCACGGCGGCGTCTCGCAAAACCATACTGATCATTTTGCGCAGGTGCTCGCGCTGCAAGGAACGACGGTAACTATTGATGTTGACCGACGCACCGGCGTTCTTTGTTTCCGCCCAGACCGAGTCCTGAATTTCCGTAAACAGCAGACCCAACGTAAACGGCTCGGCCGGCGCCGCGACCCGCAATTCGGAATCCTGAATGCGAGCCAGGACCGTCGGCAGGAAAATTCGATCCAGCACTTGCCGTTGCAGATTGAGAACTATCTGGTGGACTGGAACATCCATCCGTCCCGGCGTGAAGTTGTTGAAATCAATAAAGCGCTCGTTTTCGAGCTTGTTGAGCAGTTGCGGCTTGAATTGAAAAGCCGTCGGCGCAAACAAATTATCGCGCAGCAATTGCAGCGCTTGCTTTTGCTTTTCTGCCGGCACCGGTTGGAACGGTAAATGATTGCCGGGATCGCCGACGAAGCTGCGGTAATGGTACATGCCGCCGATGTACTTCGAAGCCAGTATTAGCGACGAGCCCGTTTGGCCCAGCGCCGAATTGAAGCTGCGCCTCAATACCTGATAGCCCTCGCCCGGTTTCTCCAGCCGTTGCTCCATGTTGCTCCAGATCTCACGCGCGAGACCGACACGATGCGCGTAATACTTCAGCGGATCGCTGCCCATGTCGAAGCGGTTGACTACCGGATCCATATCGAGTCCCGGACCAAAGCCGGCGTCTTCGTCGGTGTCGTAAGCGAGTTGTGGCTCGGCGGCCCGCGATGCGATTTTGCGCAACTCAGTTTGCTCGCCTTCGACAGTCGGCGAGTCGATTGGTTTGTAAGCGTATTCAATGGCCCAGTAGTCATACGGGCCGAGCGTGGATTGGTGGTATTCGCCCTGCCGGGCGCCACGGGATGCGATGTTGCTCGGAATGTAATCCATTACCGAGCCGGTGAGTCCATCGCGTGACGTAATGCTCGGGTCCTGTGCCTCATCGAAAGTGTGAATCGTGCTGGCGCGGAAGTTGTGACGGAGTCCCAACGTGTGGCCCACTTCGTGAGCAGCGATTTCGCGCAGGAAATCCTTGATGAACTTGTCGGCCTCGGCGCCGTTCGGATCCATTCCGCGGCCCACCAGAAGATCGAAGGCAAACTCCGCGTCTTTCACCGCAGCGTCGGCGAAATCGCAAAGATAATGAGCGTTGCCCACACTCCACGGCGCGACGAATGCTCGCGGCTGGTTGTACTCCCAGGGCATCGCGAGCGGAACGAGCTGCTCGTTCACTTCGCGCCGGGAGAACCTGGTCATCGATTCCGAAAAACGAATGTCGGCGTCGTAGATCTGACCGGTTACGGGATCGGTTCGTGAAGGTCCCTGGGCGAAGCCGGGATCCGGGTAGCCGGCAAACCAGCGAATCGTGCTGTAACGAACGTCGCCGGGATCCCAATCCGCATCATCCGGCTGCTGCTTTACTTCGATGGCGTTCTGAAATCCGATCCGCTCGAATGCTTTGTTCCACATCAGTATCCCATCGCGGATCGCATCGCGATACTTCACCGGGATCGTGTTCTCCAGCCAGAAAACGATTGGTTGTTTCGGAGGCGAGAGCGCCGCCGACGCGTCCTGTTTCTCCAGGTGCCAACGATTGATGAAGCGCTTCGTGGTGCTGGAACGATTGTCGTCGCTGTAGTCTTCGATCGAATTCACGAAGTGGCCGACGCGCGCGTCTGCCAGCCGCGGCCGGTAACCTGTCTGCGGTCTTTCACTGAAGCTGTAGCGCAAATGAAAGAGCATGCTGCGCACGTCCGGAAGATTTCCCGGCGGTTGCGGCAACGGCGGCGCCGGTTGGCCCGGCAAAAGAATCGGCGGCAGCGGCGGACGTTCGGTGGCGTAATGCGCGATCGTTTCCACCTCGACGTTTTGCGGGAACGACTTGACGGTGCCGAAGACACTGTTCTTCGGATCGAAGCGATAAGGGATGCGGAACGTCGCTTCCAGATCGTAACTGAGCAGCGGCAGGTCAGTGAGCATAAAAGCGCCGAGGTCGATCAAGATACTCTTGCGTTCGGGATGCGGCAGGCTCTCGATCTTGGTGATGCCCAGGATCGAGTCGCTGAAGGATCTCGCGACGGCGCGGCTCATCGGACCGTTCTCCGCCCAGAAGCGAGTGTTCTTCACCATCAGCTGCACATTTTTTCCCTGCTTGTGGAAAACAATGGGCGCCTCACCGGCCATCGCGGCGGCATAGAAGCCCCGCTCGCCGATACCGGAATCAATGGTCATCGACACGAGATAAATCTTCTCGAGTTGCTCGGGCAGGATCTCGAGAAACACTTTGTCCTCGGTGCGATACAACGTAAAGAGGCCCTTAATCACCTGGGCATCTTTGACGACCTCCGCAAAGGGTTTGTCTTTCGGCGGCTCAGGTGGTTTTTCGGCTGGTTTCTTTGCATCAGTCGCTGGGGCAGCCGCCGGGGTAGCCGGGCTCGTCTGGGGTTGAGGCTGTTGCGGCTGCTGCGCGTAAAGCATTGAGGTACACAGGAACAGTAATGAGAAAAGGGAAACGGTTCGGTTTGTCATGTCTACTCCTTTGACCGAATGGGGATAAAGATCAGTGTCTTGAAAACCCGGTGGGGACACTCGGAACCATCAGGGTCGGAGGTTCGCCCCTCGGGAGTGGAAGCAAATTAGAGCAGCCGCAGTGAAAAAAACTAATTCGAAGCAAATACTTCTGCTTGAGCGAGTAGGTTCCGAATTATTACCGGTTAACCATAAAAAGGTAAAGCAAAGTTTGTGAGACTCATGGTCGGTTCCGGCTACCGTTTGACGCCGGGCGTAAGAGTAAGGGTCGCAGCGGCGGTAAACACTTTGTCCATTCCGGCCTTACGCGTAGGGTCGAAATCAACGCCGACATTCACTGAAAAATCGAGCGCGCGCCAGCGCATGCCCACGCCTACATTGACCTCCGCTCCGAGCTCCTGATTCGAGCCACTGGTAGCGATACCGGCGCCGGCCGCGAGCGAACCATACGGACCTCCCTGATTACCCGGGTCCAATCGCAGCGCCGCCATCAGATTGATCAGCTGGCTACTTCCGGAGATGTCCTTCGGCTGCCCGCTTTCGGTTTCGCCGATATAGGACAAAGCGATACCGGCAGAGAAGTCCAGGTAACTGGCTATCCAACGGCGTTTCTCGAAGCCGGCGTAGACGCGAAAATATCTGGTGGGCGTCTGACTGCCGGCAAAGCCGACGCCGGCGGAAAGACTGACAAACGGCAGCCTGCCTCGCTCATATTTGCAGCCTGACGCTGTTCCTCGGTGAGGTTCATCCGAACCCGGGAAACACGCCTCCTGACAGTCCCACGAAAGATAACCATGAGGTTCGAATGGCGACTGGATCAGATGGACTGATTCGTGAAATATAGTGGCCGCTAACTGTGACGGACACTTGTTCGTCATTAAGGCCGTCTTGTAGAGGTTGATGGTGTGGGCGCCGCGAGCTTCGGCACAGCTGTTCTCCGGGGCGTCCTGGCTACAGACGATTTTGATGCCGTCATACGCGTCGAGTAAGTCGTCCTTCAACGTTTGGTTCTGAACACAGTCGCCATTCTGAATTTGATCGAAGGCCGTCCGCACAGCTTGCCTGACCTTGGCCTCATCGTGCGGCAACTCGTTGCAACCCTCGTAAGAGTCTCGCAGTTGATGCTGTTTGCCAGCGGTCGGAGCTGAACCGGCTGTTTGTCGTTGCACGACCGCCGGCGCCGCTGCGGTTGCAGCCGTAGTTTGTAAGACGCGCTGCATCGCCTGATTGCTCAGTGTGCTTTGGAATTCCATGCCCGGCCGTGCCGGGCTGCGCCTCAACGTACCCGGCGAAGTCGAATTCTCCGTGGCGCGGCGGCAGGATGTTTCCTGGCAGTTTGCGTATGTACGCATCGTTGCTGATCAGCTAGTATTTGCGCCGAACCATATTCCCGCACGATCGAAAAGTCAATAAAGCCACGCACGAATGAGGTCCATCATGGAAACCATAATCAAAGACGTTCGTTACGGCATTCGCGGCTTGAGAAAGCGCCCGGGATTTACCATCGTGGCGGTGCTCACACTGGCGCTCGGCATCGGCGCCAACAGCGCCATCTTCAGCGTGCTGAACGCTGTCCTGCTGCGTCCGCTGCCTTACGCAAACGCCGATCGAATCGTGCGCATCGACGAGACTGAAGGCAAAGGCCGAATGGGAGTATCACCGCCGAACCTGCTGGATTTTCAACAACAGAACCAGACATTCGAAAGCGTGGCCGGCTACACTGCCGGCAGTTTTATTTTGACGGGCGCGGGCGAACCGCTGCGCGTCCAGAGCTCGGCGATCTCTGCCGATCTCTTCTCGGTCGTGGGCGTCAAACCTCTGATCGGCCGCAGCTTTTCCAAGACTGACGAAAAGCCCGAACAGGCTCGCGTCGCGCTGATCAGTTACGGCCTGTGGCAGCGCCGCTTTGGCGGAGACCACGCCCTGCTCGATAAGCAAATCACTCTCGACGGCCTGAGCTACACGGTCGTTGGCGTGATGCCAAACGATTTCGAGTTTCCCATTCAACCCGAGCGCGCCGAGATTTGGACCCCGCTCGAGCAACCGGAAGATCTGGCCCAACTGAGAAGCGCCCACTATCTCGACGTCGTCGGTCGACTCAAGCCAAACGTTTCGCTGGCGCAGGCACGCGCGGACATCGAGACTATCGCCTCGCGCATCGCGCAGCAGTATCCGAATGAACTGAGCGGCAAGCCAATCGTCGTGCCGTTGAAAGAAGATCTGGTGGGCCAGGCCCGACCTTACCTGTTGATGCTCGCGGGCGCTGTGCTGCTTGTTTTGCTGATTGCCGTCGCGAACGTGGCGAGTTTGACGCTCGCCCGCGCCGCCGAGCGACAGAAAGAGATCGCGTTGCGCACGGCGCTGGGCGCGAGCAAGGCGCGCGTTGTTCGTCAGTTGCTGACCGAGAGTTTGCTTCTGAGCTTTGCCGGCGGACTTGCGGGACTGACGCTCGCCGGTTGGGGCACCGGTTTTCTCGCCGCGATTGCGCCCGGAGATTTGCCGCGGTTGCAATCGGCCCACGTCGATGGCCGCGTGCTGCTGTTTGCGCTCGCGGTTTCAGCCGTCAGTGGAATTCTGCTGGGCTTGATACCTGCCTGGCGCTCTACGAAAGCGGATATTCAGCTACAGCTCAAAGAAGGCGAGACGAGAAGCGCCTCGGCGCCGCGCCAGGCATTGCGCAAGGCGCTCGTCGTCAGCGAAGTGACTCTGGCGCTGGTGTTGTTGTGTGGCGCGGGTCTCTTGATTAGGACGCTTTGGAAATTGAACTCAGTAAACCCCGGGTTCGATCCGGATAATGTTATGGTCGCCGAACTGGTGCTGCCACAAACTAAGTATCCCGACGCCAAGCGGCAAACGATCTTCTTCCAGCAACTGATCGAGCGCATCAAGGCGTCGCCTGCGATCGAGTCGGCCGGCGGCACGAACAATCTGCCGTTGGGTGGAACGAAGATGATGTTTGTGGCGTCGATCGAGGGCCGGCCCAATCTTCCCGCCAGCTTTAGCGCCGTGAGTAACGACTACTTTCGGACGATGCGCATCCCGCTGCTGAAAGGCCGCTGGTTTGACGACCACGATACCGCGCAGAGTCAACCCGTGGTGGTCATCAACGAAACGATGGCCCGCCAGATCTCGCCCAATTACGAAGAGGCGCTCGGAAAGCACGTCAAGCACGGATTCAAGAACCAGGTCACGGAAGTAATCGGCGTGATTGGCGACGTCAAGTACGCCGGACTCGATCAGCAAACCAAGCCGGAAATGTATGCGCCATTCGCGCAGCGACCCTGGCCTTTCATGCGGATCGTGGCGCGCTCGAAATCGGATTCATCAGTCGCTGCCGCCGCTATCCGCGAAGCCGTCAGGGCTATCGACAAAGATCAACCCGTCGACAAGCTGACGACAATGTCGTCGGTGGTGAGCGCATCGATCGTCGACCGCAGTTTCTACATGCAGTTGTTGGGAACGTTTGCGGCGCTCGCATTCATTCTGGCGTCGGTGGGGATTTACGGCGTGGTCTCTTATTCAGTAGCGCAGCGGACGCGCGAAATCGGAATTCGCGTGGCGCTCGGCGCGCGCCGGCGCGACGTGATGGGACTGGTGTTGAAAGAGGCAGTACGTTTGACGGCGCTGGGAGTGGGATTAGGTCTGGTTGGCGCGTTTGCGGCCACGCGCGTCTTGCGTAGCCTGCTGTTCGAAGTGAAGCCGACGGATCCGCTGACGTTCATTTGTCTTTCGCTGCTGTTGGCACTGGTGGCGTTATTAGCGAGTTACATTCCGGCGCGCCGCGCGACGAAAGTCGACCCCTTGATCGCACTGCGATATGAATAGGCCACTGATCCTACCCGTCTTGCTGTTCATAACTGCGCTGGCGATTCCGCAGGAGCGTCCGCGCCGGGCCGAACCACCAACGACGACTTCTACTCGGAAGACTGCGCCAGTGTCAGAAGAGATCGGCGACGACAACGTCATCCGCGTGGACACTGCTCTCGTGACGGTCCCCGTCAGCGTAATGGACCGGCAGGGAAGATTTGTTTTCGACCTCGGCAAAGACGATTTTCGCATCTTCGAAAACGACGTCGAGCAGGAGATTGCCTTCTTCGAATCGGTTGAGGCGCCGTTCACGGTCGTTCTCATGCTGGACACGAGCAGCTCAGTTTGGAAGAAGCTGGACCGTATCAAAGATGCGGCGGTCGCCTTCGTCGATCAGTTGCGGCCGGCCGACCGCGTGATGGTCGTCTCGTTCGCCAAAGACCTGACCGTACATTGCCAGCCGACTGACGATCGCGAACGCGTAAAGAAGACGATTCACAGCATCGGCAAAGGGATGAGCACGCGTTTGTATCACGCAGTGAGCAAGGTGATGACGAATGAATTACCCGCGATTAAAGGTCGAAAGGCGGTCATCGTTTTCACTGACGGGGTTGACTCGACGAACGAAAAGACAGCAAAGAAGACTCTTCATTACGCGGAAGAGCTCGACGCCCTGATCTACACAATCCGTTTCGACACCTACGACGTGAAGATGGAGGTCGTGATGCAGGCGGAGAAGGGAATCGCGGGATTTCCGAGCGTCTTCGGCCGCGTGCCAGCGCCTCCTACGAAGAACGGCCGAGGTGAGACGCTCCACGACATGTACGACCGTGCGAAGCAGTATCTGCAAGCGTTGGCAACGGTGACGGGAGGGCGTTACTTCGAGGCGAGCCGCGACCTGCACGATCTCAACCAGTCGTTCGCGGAAATAGCCGAGGAACTGCGCCGCCAGTATCGGCTCGGCTATTATCCGGCGCTTCGCGGCACGAGCTCAGAGCGCAGACAGCTACGCGTGCGTATTCGCCGCGGCGATCTGGCGGTGCGCGCACGCGCCAGTTACGTTTACGTCCCGTTTACCGGCGACGCCCAAACGCAGCCTCAATCCGCTGCGCCTCATGAGCGTTGGAAATTCGAGACCGGCGGTTGAATCTTTTCGGTGCCCGCGGTCGCGGGCGACCTGGTTTACATCGGATCCTGCGCCGGAAAGTTCTACGCACTCGATAAGATGACGGGCGCGCTGCGCTGGAGTTACGACATTAAGCAGGACGGCAATCAGCAGAGCTTTCACGGCAATCCACTGTTCGCCGGTGATCTGATTCTGATCGGGACCGACAAGAGTTGTACGCCGGATGGCATCGGCCACGTTTACGCGTTTGATAAGAACACGGGCGCGATTCGTTGGAAATTCCGAACCACCAGCGCGTCGACGGACATCATTCGCGTAGGCTCGAGAGTTTACTTCGGAAGTATTCCCGGCAACTGGACGGCGCTGAATCTCAACGACGGCAGCGTAGCGTGGAGTTTCTCGCCAAACGTATCAAACCCTGACTGTACCCTCCCGAAAGCGCCCGTTGCTGACGAGAAGCACGTTTACGTCGCGGCGCTTGACGGGCTTATCTATTCACTCGACGCAACGTCGGGACAAGTTACGTGGAAACGAAAACTGCCGGCTCCGCCGTCAACGGCGTTGGTGCTGAAAGATAAATCGCTGTTTCTCGGGACGAGCGACAGTCACGTCTATCAGCTCAAGGCGGATTCCGGAGAAGTCAAAGCTGACCTCGCCGTGGCGGCGAAGCCAGTGGGCCGGCCGATGATTGCGGACGACTCGGTCTTCTTCTTTTTGGAAGACAAGTCTCAACACGCCGGATACATCGTCTCTCTTACCAAGGATCTTAAGGGTGTTAGCTGGACGCAGCGATCGTCGCCGGACTGGGCTTCTGAGCGCCCTTATTTTTCTAAAGGATTAGTGATTGCGGGAAATTGTCGCGGAGACTTAACGGCGTACCGCGCTTCCGACGGCGCGCCGCAATGGACGCTTAATCTCAAAGGCTGCATTCGAAGCGTCAACGATGCCGGCGATACCCTTTTCGCCGGCACACAGGAAGGCACCATTTACGCGCTGCGTTACTAATTGAACCGAGTCACGGTGCCGTTGCGGAGTTTCTGCGGCTCGGTTACTAAAATACTGCGGTACATGAGCCGCAACACGCCGTCGTCCTCCAACTCTTTCAGGGCTTGCCAGGTCTTCTGCCGGGACGCTCCGATTAAATTCGCCAGATCCTGCTGCGTGATCCTAATACTGACCGGCTGATCCGGATGCAACTCTGATTCAGAAGCTATCAGGTCGAGCAAAGCCTCCCTGACCCTGGTGGAAACGTCATTACAAATGACCTTCAATAATTGCGCTTCGGCCTTTTTTAATCTCCGGCCCACTGATTTGAGCAACTGCAACGACAACTCCGGATTCGCAATTAAAAGCGATTCGAAATCCTTTCGCCGTATTTCACAAAGCAGCGAAGCGTCCAGCGCCTGAGCGGAAGTCGTGCGCGGGATGCCGAGGATGGTGCTTGTCTCGCCGAAAATCTCACCCGGGCCGAGGATCTCATGCAGGACTTCATGACCATCCTCGCTCAAAGCAGTGATCTTCATCCGCCCTTTTTCGAGGACGTAGATGCTATTGGCGGGATCGCCATGCACGAAGACCCACTCACCGCGCCGGCGTTTTGTTTTCCGCATCATCGCGTTAAAGCGATGCACCGTCTCCTGACTCATTCCCTGGAGCAGTTTGAGTCGACCTGTAAACCAAACTTGCGGAACACCGCGAGCAACTTCTGTTGATGGGAGCATGCAACAACTTCCTGACAAAACCCAAAATTGACTTGCAGTCAGTGACTCCGTTGCAAGGTGCTGGGTTCCTTACAGGAATTACAGTTAAGTAAATTAACTTGTATCACGCGAGGGGGGAGTGCGAGGGCAGCAGTATAGGCGGAATAGAGAAAGTTGGCAAATTGTAAAGCTGGTGACATTCCCTGATTACCACCCCGTTGTATTCTCACGATCCCAGCGAATTGCATCGTTAGTTAGCCCTGTGACGGACTCAAAAAACTTCTCGTCACTTAGAACGACACATTACAAGCCACGCGGGTCCATTGGATCTAAATAGGTACGCGTTGCTGGAACGCCACACTTCCACCGTTCCGCTCCAACCAAATACCTTTGAGATTTTTGTGTACCAGCAAAGGAGAAACAGATGTCTGATAGCAACTTCTTTTTGTCTCCAAAGGCCTCCAAGGCTCGCTTGCGCGAAGCTGAGCAGGCACGAAGGAACCGGTGGGACATTATCAAATCACACTCTCATGGACAGGTCTCACGTCGTGACCTGATCAAAATGGGAGTACTTACAGGAGCAGGCTTATTAGTTCCAGTCAGCGGCCTTAGTCCATTTGCGCGCAGCGCATTCGCCTCCTCCAACATTCCGACCGGAGTGCCGCCGAGTCCGTTGTTCGGAGTGCAGCCATTTTCTACGCCGATGCCGCGTTTCGACGTGTTGCCGCGCAATCCAGTTTCCGTCTTGAATCCCGCGCCGACGGCCGAGGCGAACACCACCGACCAGCCAGTTGATGTCGCATTGGGCGGCGGTAGAGGTCCGATCGAAGGACGACCACCGGGAGCAATCTGGGCGCACCAGCAGTTCACCCAGCTCCCGCCCGTGATAGCCATCCAGGCCTCGATGGAGGGCGCCAAAACCAATAATGTTTACAATCCCGGCGTGCCGTCGCTCCAGAATTCCGGCATCAACCCGGCCACTCCTATTCCTTATAAGTTTCACCCGGGTCTGCCCACGCAGAGCGCTCTGAAGGATTGGACTTACAACGGAACCATTCCGCCCAAGCTCATGATGGTCCGGTATGGAGAGCCGGTTCTCTTCCGTCTCAGCAACAAACTCCCCGTGAACCAAAACGACAACGGCGACTTCGGCATCCATACGATTTCTACCCACGAACACAACGGGCATCACGGGGCGGAGAACGACGGTTTTACCGGCGCCTACTTCTTCCCGAACCAGTTTTACGATTATCACTATCCCATCGTGCTCGCAGGCCGCAATACCATCAATACGACAGCCACAGATAATCGCGCCTCTGGTCCCACTGATGCCGGCGGCTTGAACAAGATCCCCGGTGACTGGCATGAGACGATGAGCACCCACTGGTTCCACGATCACATGTTCAGCTTCACCGCGCAGAACGTCTACAAGGGCATGGCCGGAATGTTCAATATCTACAGCGGCCTTGATCGCGGCGCCGAAGACATCGTCGACGGCGTCAACCTGAGATTGCCGAGCGGACGAGCCAGCGTCAGCGGCAAATCGTGGGGTAACCTCGATTACGACGTAAACCTCATGCTTGCCGATAAGGCTTGGGATGCGAATGGGCAGCTTGCGTTTGATAAGTTTCAATTCGACGGGTTCCTGGGCGATCAGATGACCGTGAACCTGACTTACAAACCGTTCATGGAAGTCGAGCGGCGCAAGTATCGCTTCCGCATCCTGAATGGATCAGTCTCGCGGTTCTTCAAGATCGCGCTGAGTGACGGTTCGCCGATGATCCAGATCGGCAACGACGGTAATTTGCTGCCGCAGCCCGTGGTGCTCACCCAATTGGACGAGCAAGGCATCGCCGAGCGTTACGACATCGTCATCGATTTCTCTCGTTACACCATTGGCCAGAAGGTTTGGATGGTGAACCTGGCTGAGCATCAGGACGGCAAGATGGTTTCGAAGGACCTGACTATCTCGGAAGCGCTCTCAGGTAATTCGCCCGATCCGGCGGTAGGAAAATTCCTCGAGTTTCGGATCGCTCGTAATCCCGCGCAGCCGGATATCAGCCAGGTGCCTGCGACGCTGATTCCGAATCCGGACCTGACTGCTATTCCCGTGGCCCGCGAACGCGTTTTCGAGTTCAACCGCGGCGCTGGCCAGACCACCAACGATCCGGTCACGACATTTTTCGGACCGTGGGGAATCCAGACCGACAACCAGGGCGGAACGCTTGCAGCCGACTATGGCCGTATCTCAGCGGCGCCACGTTTCGGTACCCGCGAGATTTGGACCTTGAAGAACGGTGGCGGTGGCTGGGATCACCCGATCCATATTCACTTCGAGGAATGTCAGACTCTCGCTCGCGACGGAAGTGCTGCCAACGTTCCCGCCTGGGAGAAAGGGCGTAAGGACGTCTGGCGGCTGAGACCTGGCGGTGAAGTGAAGATCACGCTCCAGTTCCGCGACTTTGGCGGCATGTTCATGGAGCACTGCCACAACACCATGCACGAAGACAACGCGATGCTCTTGCGGTGGGAAATCGACGATGGCGGCGCCCCATTCCTGCGACCGCTGCCGACTCCGATCCCGAAACCGCAGGGAGTCACGTTTATTCCGCCGGACGACATTCTTCCGACTGCTTTCTGAGGCGACCGTAGAAAGGAGACAACATGAATACACAAGTAAATATAAAGGCGCGGCGACTGCTGTTCAGCCCGACCTTCGTAACGCTTTTGATTGCTGTCGTAGGGATGCTGGTTCTGGGTGGTCCATCCGTCCAGGCGCAGACCGCCACGGCGGCGCCGCCGCCGGCGCCCGCGCCGGGTGCGGCTACGGTCGACAGTAGCATCACGATTAAGACACAAGGCGTGATCAGCGATCCCAACGGCTCCGTCAAGATCAGCGGAAACGTGACTATTAAGGCTAGACGGGTGGTCGATACCACCACGACTACACTCCCTCCGGTGGTCCTGCTCGATTTCGATTTTTCGCAGTTGACGGGAACAACCGGGAGCGGGAAAACGCTGGTGACCTATGTCACCGGAGGTAATCACGCGACCGAACTGAGGCCGTTCCAGGCCACCGATACAGTAGTCGTCACTGTCCCGTACTTCGACAGTACCAAGGATGCGCTGTCGTCCAGCTCATTCATGGCTACGGCTACACTAAACTTCGACGTCACTACGGGGACACTGGTGAGTGGAACGCTCACATACGGGGACAACGTGTTTAAGTCCACGGGTGTTGGCACCTTCACTCCAGCGATGTAATCGCACTTCGCGGCCTGACATTGAGGCTGAGCGATCCTCTTGATGCCTATCTCGGGTGAGCGTCAGAGGGTTGCTCAGCTCAATGCCGGCTTAGACAAGGAGAAGTAAAGAAATATGAAATTCAAATACGCGAAGCTGCTGTTGCTCGGAGTGCTGATGTTCAGCATACCGGTATTAATCAATTCTCATCTGCCGGCGGGTGTCAGTTTCGCCCAGCAGCAGCAAGAGGTTGAATACAGTTGCCCGATGCATCCGGAGGTCAGGTCAAAGACCGGCGGCTCTTGTCCGAAATGCGGCATGACATTGAAGCAGGTATCGAAACCGGATGCGCAGGCCGCAACGGCAAGCTCGCACGGGGACGCAAGCCACTTCCCGAATGTCGAACTAATCACGCAGGATGGGAAGAAAGTCCGCTTCTACGACGATCTAATCAAGGGTAAGGTGGTGGCTATCGACCTAATCTATACCACCTGCAAGTACAACTGCCCGCTCGAGACCGCCCGGCTGGTCCAACTCCAGAAACTGCTGGGCAATCGGATGGGGAAAGACGTCTTCTTCTACTCGATCTCGATCGAGCCGGAACACGATACACCGGAGGTGCTCAAAGAGTATGCGGAGAAGTATCACGTCGGACCGGGCTGGTTGTTCCTGACTGGGAAAGCGGCGGACATCAAGCTCATCAGCCACAAGTTAGGACTGGATGCTCCTCCGGGCGCAGGCGATCTCGACGGCCATACACCGAGTCTGTTGATCGGCAACGAAGCAACCGGACTGTGGATGAGAAACTCAGCCCTCGACAACACGCGGTTCCTGGCGATTAAGATCGAGCAGATGATGGGTTACGGCGCGCCCAGTCTCGACACCGTAAAAAACAGCACGACTGCTACCAAACTCAACCTCGACATGGGGCAGTATCTTTTCTCGACCCGCTGTGCCGCCTGCCACAGCATTGGAAACGGCGACAAGATCGGACCAGACCTGCTCGGCGTCACAAACGTGCGCGATCGCGCCTGGCTGGTGAGAATCATCTCTGACTCCAACAAACTGATCGAGGAGAAGGATCCGATCGCCACTGCGCTGTTTCAGAAGTACAAGGGCATCAGGATGCCCAAACTGGATTTGCCCGAAACGGACGTGAACACGTTGATTGAGTACATGAAAACTCAAACCGCCCGCTTGGGAAGCCCAGAGAAGACCGGAATGCAGAAATAACCAAAGAACAAGAGGAGATTTTTCAGGATGACAAGATTTTCGTTTAAGTGGTTGGCGGCGCTCGCAGCCCTCAGCCTTTTATCCGTCGCTGCCCTCGCGCAGCCGGCGGGACCTGCTGCCGCCCAACTATCGCTGGGCGTAACCCCAACTACGGTCAGTGCCGGTGGCACTGTGACGGTGTTCGGTTCTATCACCAACACTTCCTCCAAGACGGAGAAAGTGACCGTCACTTACGACGTGGTCGGACCGTGCAACTATACCGACACCTATTCGGTTAAGCTCACGCTGAACGCGGGTGAGACCCGCACTTCCAGCAACAGTTACACGGTGCCCGCCTGCGCGGGAGACTACACCGTCACGGCCACTGCCACCTCCGGCGGGTCGGTGCTGGACGTCAAATCAGTCACGGTCACAGCTCAGTGAATCGTGTGTTCGTCCGGGACGCACCCTCTGCGTCCCGGACAGTTTACGTACTTGAAAACTTTTACTGTTTTAGGGTATACACTAAATCCCGACCGAAATTTCCCCCAGATAAAATTTATTAGTAGCGGCGAGCACCCTTCCCAGCTGGGTGGTCCTCGGCATCCTGTCGATCATGGGAGGTGTGTTTATGAAATTCGGAATATCTGTCCGGCCCTGTCTCACGCTCTTATTCGCTATCATCGTATGTGTCAGTGCTGCCGGCCGGGCCTTCGCAGTTGCCCCGCCCGCACCATCAGCAGTCTCTCCGGCGGACGGCGCGAGCGTTATCGAGCCGTTCACAATTTCCTGGACGGCGGTCAGCGACCCGACCGGGATCATCGGTTATAACTGGCAGGTCGGCTCGTCTTCCACCTTCACGTCCGTGCTCCTGCAAAACTCGACGAACGGCGCGACGCAGGCTTCCGTCAGCGGTCTTGCCAACGGCAGCTACTTCTGGCGCGTGCAGGCAGTCAACGGGGCGTTCGAGCAAGGCGCCTGGTCGCAACCCCGCAGCTTCACAGTCACGAGCGCGGGCACCGGCGCGCCCAGCCTCGCACCGCCGCAAGGCTACTCGACATTCCATCCGTCGGAGGTGATGACTTTCACCTGGAGCGCGGTCCCCGGAGCAGCTACTTATCTGCTCCAGTATTCGACTGACTCGACCTTCCCCGTGTTATCGACGGGTCAGTTCGACAATATTCTCGATCCGACGTTCTCATTCGCCATCTCTAACCCCGAAGGTAATTACTTCGCGCGCGTCTTCGCCGCGGACTCGGCCGGCAACTTCAGTGCGCCGTCGAACGTCATCAGTTTTTCCGTCTTCTACAACAACCCGATTCCGCCGCCGCCCGCAATCGTATCTCCCGTCAATAATCCGACGCTGACTCTGCCGGTGACTCTCACTTGGCAGCATGTCGCCAACCCGCAGCCGAGCGGCTACGAGATTCAGATCGCCAAGGACTCCGCGTTCCAGACGATTGAGACTGACGACCCGCAACTGAACGGCCCGACGCGACAGATTCTGTCGCTCACTCCGGGCCCGAAGTTCTGGCGCGTGCGCTCGGCGCAGGGCGACTCCTCGCCGACGACAGCCGCGGTGACCGCGTGGTCTGCCGCCGGCTCGTTCACGATCAGTTCTGCACCGCCGACGCCGGTGTCTGTAACGCTCGCGAAGGACCCGCTCTTCAGCGGCGAGACGACCTTCGTCGCGATCCAGCTCACGGCGGCCGTTCCGGCTGGCGGCGCCACGATCAGTCTGAGCAGTTCGAACCCGAACGCGCTGCCCGTTCCGGCGACGATCACGATGCCCGGCAATACCGCCTGGACGCAGTTCCAGGTGCAGGCCGGACAGGTGACCGCGCCGACGCCCGTGACGCTCACGGCGACGCTCAACGGGGGTTCCGCGTCCGCGCAGTTCACGTTGCAGCCGCCTTCGTTGAAGTCGTTCACGATCTCGCCGGCGACCATCAGCGGCGGCGCGCAGCCGCAGGGCATCGTCACGCTCAACGGGCAGGCGCCTGCCGGCGGAGCCGTCGTGAGTCTCGCGAGCAACTCACCAGCGGTTAGCCCGCCCGCATCGGTGACGGTCGCGCCCGGCAGCTTCTCAGCCTCGTTCCCGATTCCGACCAGCGGCGTTACAACGAACACCACCGCCACCGTCACGGCGAGCTACAACGGCGCTACTTCGCAGGCGCAGGTCACGCTCACGCCGCAGCAGCCGCCCTCGTCATTGACGCTTAGTCCGACCGCCACGACGGGGACGGGCGGTAGCTCCTTCGGCACCGTCACGATCGCGTCGCCGACTTCGACCGACGAAGTGCTACAGGTTGCCAGCAGCAACCCGGCCGTCGCGTCCGTGCCGAATGGCGTGACAATTCCCGCCGGCTCAACAACCGGCGGCTTCAACATCTCTACGACTACCGTCAGCGTTCAGACCATCGTGACGATCTCCGTCTCCGGCGGCGGCGTAACCAAGACCGCGAACCTGACGGTTAACCCTGACGCGTCGCCTGCGCCTGCGCCCGGACCGCAGCCTACACCCGCGGCGCCGGCACTGTTGTCGCCCGCAACCAACGCGACTGTCGCGCAGCCGATCAACTTCGATTGGTCGGACGTTACTGGCGCGGCGAGTTACGAGCTACAGATTGACGACTCGAAGAATTTCACTGCGCCGCTGACGCTGAGTCAGGTGGTGAGCGTGTCGCAGGCGACAGTTACGGGCCTGCCCGCGCAACGGCTCTTCTGGCGCGTGCGCGCGTTCAACTCGGCGGGCGCCGCAGGTCCCTTCTCGGCATCGGGCCGGTTCACCGCCCAAGCCCCGTCACCGACGACCACGCCGGCCAGTCTGTCCGCGGTGAGTGTGAGCCCGAGTTCTGTCGTTGGTGGAAACACGGCGCAGGGTACGGTTACGTTGACGGGCGCAGCGCCGAGCGGTGGGGCGGTAGTGACGCTGAGCAGCGCGAACACGTCGGTTGTCTCAGTGCCTGCCAG
>Ga0081539_10002108_pt1 | contig 29485 bp, 22 predicted proteins | sample TabmetS4T2R2_FD_71023 | JGI IMG/M metagenome (GOLD analysis project Ga0081539, IMG submission 71023) | Tabebuia heterophylla rhizosphere microbial communities from the University of Puerto Rico - S4T2R2 | ecosystem: Host-associated > Plants > Roots > Rhizosphere ... | reverse complement strand
GCCGTCGCGGTGGCCTGCGCTTGCCGGTGGCCGGCCGGTGACGTTGGCGTCGCGACCACATGCGGACGGGGAAACGGTACCAAGATTCGGCGGGCGCGGCCGGGGCTGGCGCGGTGACCTGCGCTTGCCGCCGGCCGGCCGGTGACGTTGGCGTCGCGACCACATGCGGACGGGGAAACGCACCAAGATTCGGCCAGCGCCACCTACGCCCGACCGCCGCCCGAGGATCGACTGGCACCGGGGCGCCGGCGGCGACGCCGAAGCGCGAACGGGAGGGAAAGTGCCCGTCGCGCCGGCGGAGGCCTGCGCGACGGTCCTCGCCGGTGCGTCGTCCCGCCGTGGTCCCGGATCGAGATCCCGATACGCTCGCGGCGTGTGACGGCCGGGCGGGAGCAGCTCCCGCCCGGCCGTGCGGTGGAGGAGCGATCAGGACTGGGAGATCGCCGGCTGGTCGGTGGTCGACCCCTCGACGACCCGCTTGTCGCGGCCGGCGGTGATCTCGATGCGGCGCGGCTTCGCCGCCTCGGCCACCGGGATGCTCAGGGTCAGGACGCCGTCCTGCCAGGTGGCGGTGATCTTGTCGAGGTCGAGCCCGTCGCCGAGCGCGACGCGGCGCTCGAACGTGCCGGTCGCCCGTTCCCGGCGGACCCATTGGATGCCGTCGTCGGTGCGCGGAGTTCGCTCGGCCCGGATCGTCAGGACCCGGTTGTCGACGTCGACCTGGACCGAGCCCGGGTTGACGCCGGCCAGGTCGCAGTGCAGGACGAAGTGGTCACCGGAGCGGTACAGGTCCATCGGCATCGCCAGGGCGGCGGTACCGGCGACAGCGGCGCCGGTGCCGAACATCTGATCGGCCAGGCGGTCGAACTCGCGGAAAGGATCGAAAGTCAGCACCACGGGAGCCACCTCCTCATCACTACCCGCCGGCCCCTCCGGCGGGATGCGTGGCGCTCGGCTAATGATCGGTTCTGCCGAGGTCACCGGCCGCGAGCGGCGGTGACAGTTCGTTTTTTAGCACTCTCCTCGATGGAGTGCCAAGAGATCCGGCAAGATTTTCTGGCAAGGTGGAGCACCATGAAGCTACTGCTGCCGGACAGCGTCGAACTCCAGCCCCACCTGCCCACGGACGTGCACGCCGTCCGCTACGCCGTCGGCCGGCCGGTACCCGGCGAGCACACCGACGCGGACGCGCTGGTGGTCTGGGGCAACAGCGCCGACCAGCTCCGGGACACCGCCGCCCGGCTGCCGCGCCTGCGCTGGGTGCAGACGCTCGCGGCCGGTCCGGACGCCGTCCTGCAGGCCGGGTTCGCGCCGGGCGTGGTGGTCACCTCGGGCGCCGGGCTGCACGACCGGACGGTCGCCGAGCACGCCCTGGCGCTGGTCCTGGCCGCGGCGCGCCGGCTGCACCTGCTGGTACGCGCGCAGATCGGGCACCGCTGGGCGCAGGAGTGGGGTGGCCTGCAGCCGCTGCGCGAGCCGGACTCCTTCCGTACGCTGCGGGACGCGCACGTCGTGATCTGGGGCTTCGGTGGCATCGCCGGGACCCTGGCCCCGCTGCTCGCCGCGCTCGGCGCCCGGATCACCGGCGTGGCGCGGGCCGCGGGCACCCGGCACGGGTTTCCCGTCGTGACTGCCGGCGACTTCCCCGAGATCCTGCCCGCCGCCGATGTGCTGATCATGATTCTGCCGGCCGCCGCCGACACCGACCACGCGCTCGACGCCCGCGTCCTCGACCTGCTGCCCGATCACGCCTGGGTCGTCAACGTGGGCCGGGGCAGCACGGTCGACGAGGCCGCGCTGCTCGCCGCGATCCGCGCGGGCCGGCTCGGCGGCGCGGCTCTCGACGTCACCGAGACCGAACCGCTGCCGCCCGGCTCGGGCCTGTGGGACGAGCCGAACGTGATCATCAGCCCGCACGCCGCCGGCGGCCGCCCCCTGGGCGCGGACGAGCTGGTGAGCGAGAACCTCGCGGCGCTGCTCGGCGGGCGGCCGCTGCGCAACGTCGTCGAGCGCGGGAACTGATCGGCGGCGGTAGGGTCGGCGCCGTGGGTGATGAAGCGGAGGAGAGCGTCGCGCCGCACGTGCGACGGTTGCGCCAGCGGGCGCTGAGCGACCGGCTCCGGGAGAGCCTGCTCTTCCTGCCGCTGGTGCTGCTCGTCGGCGCGGTGCTGCTGGAGGCGGCGGCCCAGGCGATCGACAGGCGGGTGACGATCGGCTGGCTGTCCATGTTCGCCCTGGCGCCGGACGCCGCGATCACCCTGCTCTCCACGGTCGCCGGCGCCACGATCACCACCGCCGGCGTGGTCTTCTCGCTGCTGGTCGTCTCCCTGCAGCTGGCGAGCGGGCAGTTCTCGCCGCGGGTGCTGCGGACCTTCTGGCGGGACCGGTTCGGCCAGGTGCTCATCGGGCTGCTGCTGGCCACGTTCGCCTTCTGCGTGCTCGCGCTGAGCCAGCTGGACACCGGCGCGGAGCACGCACCCACGCTCACCATGACCCTGGCCATCGCGCTCGCCCTCGCGTCCATCCTGGCCATCGTCGGCTACCTCAACCGGATCACCCGGCAGCAGTACGTCGGCCGGATCATGGAGCGGATCCAGCTCGAGGCCGACGTGCTGATCCGGGACCTGCCGTACGGGTCGCGCCTCGGCCAGCACTGCGGTGAGCCGATTTCGCCGCCGGACCCGGATGCGGCCGGCTCGCCGCTGCTCGTCCGTTCCCACATGGACGGCTGGGTGCAGCAGATCAGCGCCCGGGCGGTGCTCGCCGCCGTGCCGCCGGGCAGCATCGTGCGCCTGGAGACCCGGGTCGGGGCGTACGTCGTCCGGGAGGAACCGCTGGCCCGGATCTGGCCGGCGCCGGACCGCACCACCGGGCTGGAGGCCGCGCGGCTGATCGGCGAGGCGGTCATCGTCGGGCCCACCCGCACCATGCAGCAGGACATCGACTTCGCGCTGCGCCAGCTCAACGACATCGGGCTGCGTGCCCTCTCGCCCGCGGTGAACGATCCCACCACGGCGATCGAGGTGGTCATGCGGGTCTCCTCGATCCTGCGGCCGCTGCTGCTGGCCGACCTGCCCGCCCAGGCGCAACGCGACGAGGAGGGTCGGGTGCTGCTCACGCCGTGGGATCTCGACCACGCCGAGTACGTCCGGCACGCGTACGGTCAGATCCGGATCTATGCCGGGCCGCACCCGCAGGTGGCCCTCGCGCTGGTCCGCTCGCTGCGAATGCTCTGCGACGCGGCGGCGGGAGTCGGCGCCACGCGGGACGCCGCCGTGCGGGAACTGGAACGGCAGCTCGCCGCCGTACTGGACGACGTGCGCCGGGCCGGCCTGCCGGACGCCGAGCTGGGCCCGCTGATCGCCGCGGCCGGCCCGGTCGCCGGGGACGGCCGTGCGGGCGGTTCCGGAACCGGGGTGAGTTGACCCGATAGCTACCGATCCGCGGGGCGGTCCCTCTTGACATCCGCTGCTGTCTATTGCCTGCTGTCCTCACGCCTGTTGCCAACCGTCACGGGAAAGGACCCTCCCAGCATGTCGCTACCCGCCGGGCGGCCCGTCCGCCGGCTGCTCGCCATCGGTCTCGCCGTGGTGACCGCCGGCTCGCTCACCGCCGCCGCCGCGACCTCCGCGACCGCCGCCTCGCCGGCCCCGCCGGACCTCGGCGTCAACGTCACCGTCTTCGACCCGGGCATGCCGGTGGACGAGATCCAGGAGACGCTCGACGCGGCGTACGTCAAGCAGGTCGCCAACGAGATGGGCACCAGCCGCTACGCCTTCTTCTTCAAGCCGGGCACGTACGGCACCGACGCCCAGCCGTTGCAGGTCAAGGTCGGCTACTACACCGAGATCGCCGGCCTCGGCGCCGCTCCGGGCGACGTGGTGATCAACGGCAAAGTCGAGGTCTACAACCGCTGCCTCGCCGGCGGCGGCACCAGCAACTGCGTCGCCCTGGTCAACTTCTGGCGCACGCTGTCCAACCTGTCCATCCACATCAACGCGGCGGGCCAGGACGGCTGCCGCGCCTCGGCGAACTTCTGGGCCGTGTCGCAGGCGGTGTCGCTGCGCCGGATACAGATCAGCGGCGGCAACCTGTCGCTGATGGACTACTGCACCGCCGGCCCGCAGTACGCCAGCGGCGGCTTCATCGCCGACTCCGCGCTGCCCTTCGTGATCAACGGCTCGCAGCAGCAGTGGCTCACCCGCAACAGCACGGTGCAGGGCTGGAGCAACGCGGTGTGGAACCAGGTGTTCGCCGGGGTGGAAGGCGCGCCGAGCGAGGCGTCGTTCCCGAACCCGCCGTACACCACGCTGGCCACCACCCCGGTCAGCCGGGAGAAGCCGTACCTGTTCGTCGACGCGGACGGCAAGTTCAACGTCCGGGTGCCGGCCGCGCGGCAGAACACGAGGGGCGTATCCTGGGCGTCGGGTCCGACCGCGGGCCGCACAGTGCCGCTGAAGGACTTCTTCATCGCCAAGCCGTCCCAGCCGGTGCAGCTGATCAGGGCGCAGCTGCGCGCCGGCAAGAACGTGTTGCTGACTCCCGGCGTGTACGCCATCGACCGGAGCCTGCGGGTGGTGCGCCCGAACCAGGTCGTGCTGGGCATCGGCCACGCCACGCTCACCGCGGTGAACGGCGTCACCCCGCTCAAGGTCGCCGATGTCCCGGGGGCGATCGTAGCCGGCGTCACGATCGACGCCGGCCTCACCGAGTCGAAGACCCTGCTGCAGGTCGGCGACGCGGCCGGCCGGCGGGTCAGCTCGGCGGCCAACCCGACGACCCTGAACGACGTCTACTTCCGGGTGGGCGGCCCGCACGTCGGCAAGACCGACACGGCGCTCGAGGTGAACAGCGACAACGTGCTCATCGACCACACCTGGGTGTGGCGCGCCGACCACGGCGTCGAGGGCTTCACCGACACTCAGCGGTGGAACACCAACACCGGCCGCTACGGCGCCGTGATCAACGGCGACGACGTCACCGCGACCGGCCTGTTCGTCGAGCACTTCCAGCGGTACAACACGGTCTGGAACGGCGACGGCGGCACCACGGTCCTCTACCAGAACGAGCTGCCGTACGACCCGCCGACGCAGGCGGACTGGATGAACGGCGACGTCGAGGGCTACGCCGGGTACAAGGTGGGCGATCAGGTCACGACCCACCGGCTGTACGGCGGTGGCGTGTACGTGTTCAACCAGAACAACCCGTCGATCCACACCGAGAACGGCTTCGAGGTGCCGGTGACCCCGGGTGTGCGGCTGCACCACATCATGACCGTCAACCTCAGCGCCGGCACGATCGACCACGTCGTCAACGGCGTGGGCGCCGCGGCCGACACGACGAGGATCGGCGTGCCGGTCTACGTGACCGACTATCCCGCCCCGTAACCGCCACCGGGGCCGTCCGACGGGCCGGAGCCGATCGGCTCCGGCCCGTCGTCGTCGCGGGCCAGGGCCGCACCGATGGCCCGCATCCCGTCGATCACCGAGGCCGTTGCGGTGACGGCCCGGTGGTCCCACTCGGCCAGCACGGCGTACGCGATCGCGCCGAGATACCCGACGTCCGCCCGGATGCCGTCGTCGGTGCCGGTTTTGTTCCGGATACCGGACGGATGGGCCAGCGGATCGGCACGGAATCCGGACGCGACCATCGACAGGTCCGTGCTCGTCGCCAGCCAGCCGTCCAGGCGCCGGGACACCGCGGCCGAAACCAGCTCGCCGCGGGCCAGGCGGCGCATCAGGCCGGCCAGCTCTCGCGCCGACCCGGTGGACAGGGTGGCCGGGTCCTGCGGGCCGCGGCCGGGGCGGACCCGGTCGTACAGGGCCGTCCGGCGCAGCCCGAGCGAGGCGCCCAGCCGCGCCACGGCGTTCAGCCCGATCCGCTCGAGCAGGACGTTCGTGGCGTAGTTGTCGCTCACCGCGGCGATCAGCACGGCCAGGTCCACGACGGGCAGCGCCTGCACCGCGAGGTGCTGCCACAGCCCCGAGTCGGCGATCGCCAGGTGGGGATCCTTGGGCAGCGGCTCGGCGGGATCGAGCTCCCGCGCCTCGATCCGGCGGGCCGTCTCGGCCAGCAGCAGGAGCTTGCCGACGCTGGCGGTGCGCAGTGTCCGGTCGGGCTCGCGCTCGGCGGCCGCCGGACCGGTGAGGAGGATCGACCACCGTACGCCCGGGGTGGCGGCGACGACGCCGTCGACGATCCGCTGGAGTGCCATGTGGCCATCCTCGCGGACGAGGTGGGACCGGTCACCCGGCGGCGCGGGCCACCCGGCTCAGGAACTCGGCGTTCGAGGCCGTGCCGCGCAGCTGGTCGAGCAGGTGGCGCAGGGTGTCCGGGCGGTCCCGTCCGCCGAGGGCGCGGCGCAAGTGGGCGGTGACGGCGCGTTCCGCCGGCTCGAGCAGCGCCTCGTCGTGGCGGGTTCCGCTGCCGGTGACGTCGATCGCGGGATAGAGGCGGGCCTCGGCGAGCGAGCGGTCGAGCCGCAGTTCCGCGTTCCCGGTGCTCTTCAGCTCCTCGAAGATCATGGTATCCATCGCCGACCCGTTCTCGACCAGCGCGGTCGCCACGATGGTGAGCGAACCGCCCTCCTCGAGGCTGCGGGCCGCGCCGAGGAACCGCTTCGGCGGGTGCAGGGCGGTGGAGTCGAGCCCGCCGGTCAGGGTCCGCCCGCGGCCGGGCGCCAACAGGTTGTACGCGCGGGCCAGGCGGGTCAGCGAGTCCAGCAGGACGACCACGTCGGCGCCGCGCTCGGCGAGCCGCTTGGCCCGCTCGATCGCGAGCTCGGCGACCGTGGTGTGGTCCTGCGGCGGCCGGTCGAACGTGGCCGCGACGACCTCGCCCTTGACCGAGCGCCGCATGTCGGTGACCTCTTCGGGCCGCTCGTCGACCAGCACGACCATGAGGTGGCACTCCGGGTGGTTGCGGGTGATCGCGTTGGCGATCGCCTGCAGGACCATCGTCTTGCCCGCCTTCGGCGGCGCGACGATCAGCGCGCGCTGGCCCTTGCCGATCGGCATGACCAGGTCGATGACCCGGGTGGTGAGGATGTGCGGCTCGGTCTCGAGCCGCAGCCGGTCGCGGGGGTGCAGCGCGGTGCGGTCGTAGAAGTCCGGCCGCCGCCCGGGCGGCCGGCCGTCGACCGTCTCCACCTGCAGGGTGGCCGGCCCGCGGCCGGGGGCGAGCCGGGCGAAGCCGGTGACCCGGTCGCCGCGGCGCAGGCCGAACCGCCGGATCTGGCCGGCGGCCACCGGGATGTCGCCGGTGCCCGGCAGGTATCCGTCGGCGCGCAGCCAGGCGGCGTCGCCGGCGATGTCGAGCAGGGCGTCGACGGCGACGTCGGCCGGTGGTCCGGCAGCGTGGTTTCGGGCTTTTTGCGGGCGTTTGTCCGCACGGGGGATCGCAAGATCTGTCATGGAGGGACTCCTCGGGAGGCCGGGACCAGCGCCGGCGGCACGGAGGCGGCAATCGGCGCGTGAGGGCTGAGGGAAACGCTGGCCGGCGGTGCCTGCTCACATTGGGGCCGGCTCAGATGGGGAAGGCCTCCAGGCGGGCGACTGCCACGGCATCCGGAAACCCAACTGGGACCAAGGTAGCACACCGCCGCCGCGTCTTCGGTTCGATGGTTCGGCAGGGCAGACCCGTGCCTAAGATCGCTGGGTGAGCCCGCCGCTGGACCTCTTCGTCCCGGGTGTCGTCTACCTGGACATCGTGTTCACCGGCCTGACCCGGCTGCCCGGGCCGGGCACCGAGGTGTGGGCGCCGGGCATGGGATCCTCGCCCGGAGGCGTGGCGAACCTCGCCGTGGCCGCCGCCCGGCTCGGCCTGCACACCGGTCTGGGCACCGCGCTCAACACCGACGCCTACGGCGACTTCTGCGCCGAGGTGCTGCGTATCGAGGAGGGGATCGACCTGTCCGGCTCCCGCCGGCTCGACGACGGGCACTCGCCGGTCACCGTCTCGCTCGCGTACGACCGGGACCGCAGCATGATCACGCACGGGCACCCGCTGCCGCTGAACTCCGACGGCCTGGTGGCGGACCTCCCCGCGGCGCGGGCGGCCTCGGTCAGCCTGACCCGGAACCGGTTGCCCTGGGTACGCCGGGCCAAGGAGGCCGGCACGCTGGTCTTCGCCGACGTGGGCTGGGACGCCAGCGCGGAGTGGCCGGCCGAGGTGCTGGAGATGCTCGACGACTGCCACGCCTTCCTGCCGAACGCCGTCGAGGCGATGCAGTACACCCGCACCCGGACTCCCGAGGAGGCGCTGCGCCGGCTGGCCGGGCTGGTCCCGTTGGTGGTCATCACCTGCGGGACGGACGGGGTGCTGGCCTTCGACGCCGAGCGCGGCGAGACCGTCCGGGTCGCGGCCGTACCCGTGGAGGCGCTCGACCCGACCGGCGCCGGTGACGTCTTCACCGCCGGTTTCATCCTGGGCACGCTGCAAGGCTGGCCGGTCGCGCAGCGGCTGGCCTTCGGGAACCTCACCGCCGCGCTGTCGGTGCGGCACTTCGGCGGATCGCTGTCGGCACCCGGGTGGGGCGACATCGCCGACTGGTGGCGGGTCGTCCGCGCGTCCTCGTCCGAGCTGGCCGGCAGGTACGGCTTCCTCGACGAGGTCATCCCGGAAGGCGAGCCGCGCACGGTCCGCCGGGCCGGCGCCACGATCGCCCGCCTCTCGGACGCCCATGTCCGCCGGTGACCGGCGCCCGCCGGGCTTCGCCCGCGGCGGACGACCGGCGACCACCCGAAGACTCGTCATCCTCGGCGGGGGCGGCTTCCGGGTGCCGCTCGTGTACGGTGCCCTGCTCGCCGGCGAGTCCCCGGTCGGCGAGGTGGTCCTGCACGACGTCGACCACGCCCGGCTCGCCGCGATCGGCCGGGTTCTCGCCGCGCAGGCGCGCGGCGTCCCGGGCGCACCGCCGGTGGCGGCCACCACCGACCTCACCGAGGCGCTGACCGGCGCCGACTTCGTGTTCAGCGCGATCCGGGTGCACGGGCTCGAGGGCCGCGTGATCGACGAGCGTGTCGCGCTGGCCGAGGGGGTGCTCGGCCAGGAGACGGTCGGCGCGGGCGGCGTCTCCTACGGCCTGCGCACCGTGCCGGTGGCGTCCGCGATCGCCCGGCGGATCGCGCTGGTGGCGCCGGACGCCTGGGTCATCAACTTCACCAACCCGGCCGGCCTGGTCACCGAGGCGATGGCGGGGTACCTGCGGGACCGCGTGATCGGCATCTGCGATTCGCCTGTGGCGCTGGGGCGGCGGGTGATCCGGGCGCTCGGCGCCGACCCGGACCGGGCGCGTGTCGCCTACGCCGGGCTCAACCACCTGGGCTGGCTCACCGCCGTCCGGCTCGACGGCGACGACCTGCTGCCCCGCCTGCTGGCCGACGACGACGCGATCGCGTCCTTCGAGGAGGGACGCCTGTTCGGCGCCGAGCGGCTGCGCGCTCTCGGCGCCGTGCCGAACGAGTATCTGCACTATTACTACGACGAGCCGGAGCTGGTCCGGGCGGCGCGGAACGCCCGGGAGACCCGCGGCGAGTTCCTCCTGCACCAGCAGCGGGCCTGCTACGACCTGCTGGCCGAACCGGGCCGGGACCCGCTCGCCGCGTGGAACGCCGCCCGCCGCCACCGCGACGCGACGTACCTGACGGCCGAGGGCCTGGGGGAGCGGGACGACGCCGAAGGCGGCGGCTACGAGGCGGTCGCGCTGGCCCTGATGACCGCGATCGCGCGGGACGAGCCGGCCGAGCTGATCCTCGACGTGCGCAACCGCGGCACCCTGCCGGAACTGGACGACGAGGCGGTGGTCGAGGTGCCGTGCGTGGTGACCGGCGACGGTGCGCGCCCGCTTCCCGGCGCGACCCTGCCGGCGCACGGCGCCACCCTGGTACGCCGCATCAAGGCGACCGAACGCGCGATCCTCGAGGCCGCCGCCACCGGCTCCCGCGCGGTCGCGATCCGCGCGATGGCGTGCCACCCGCTGATCGACTCGGTTCCCCTGGGCCGCCGGCTGATCGCCGCCTACCAGGAGCGCTTCCCCGAGCTGGACTACCTGCGATAGACCGCGCGCGCGGCAGCGCGGCGCGCGGTGTGGGGATCTGCGCCGTCCCACACGTCGAAACTCATCACACTGCGCCGGAGCGCATCGCTAGGATCCGACCCATGCGCCGATTCGTCACCCCGCCACCCCGCTCCTGAGCGGGGCGGTCCAGACCACCGCCGCGCCCTGCTGCTGATCGCCGGGCGCGCGCGTTCGTGCGTACCGCCGAGTCCGGCACGTCCCGCTTCCGCGACCCGTCCCTTCGTCGCAGGAGCGATTTCCTTGCTGGTCACCGAGCTTCCCGCGGCCGCCACCCGGCGGACCGTCACCGGCCTGTGGTTCCTCGTCCTCGCCGGCGCCCTCTGGGGCACCGGCGGCCTCACCGGCAGCCTGCTCGCCCGGGCGAGCGGCCTGTCCCCGCTCGCCGTCGCCACCTACCGGCTCGCCTGCGGCGGCGTGCTGCTCGTGGCCTTCATCGTCGCGACCCGCCGGGGACTCCCGCGCGGTCGGGCCGCCTGGCGGCGGATCGGCGTGCTGGGCCTGCTCGCGGCGACCTTCCAGGCCGGCTACTTCGCCGCCGTCGCGCAGGTCTCGGTCAGCCTGGCCACGCTGTTCACGATCGGCGCGTCGCCGTTGCTCGTCCTGCTCGCCGAGACCGCCGCCGGCCGGCGGCGGATCACCGGGCCCACCGTGGTCACGGCCGCCCTGGCGGTGACCGGGTTGACCCTGCTCGTCGGCGTACCGTCCGGCGGCCGCACGCTCGCCGCCACGCTGGCCGGCGCCGGCTTCGCCCTGCTCGCCGCCGGCGGCTTCGCCGTCCTGACGCTGGTCGGCGCCCGGCCGGTGACCGGCCTGGACGACGTCGCCGCGACCGGCCTCGGCTTCACCGCCGGCGCGCTGGTGCTCGCCCCGCTCGCCGCGACGGCCGGCGGCGGGCTCGGCTTCGCGCCCGGCCCGGCGGCGCTCGGCCTGCTGTTCCTGCTCGGCGCCGGACCGACGGCGATCGCGTACGCGGCGTACTTCCGCGGCCTGCGTACCACGCCGGCCGGCACCGCCGCGCTGCTGGCGCTGCTGGAACCGCTGGTCGGCACCGCCCTGGCCGCGCTGATCCTCGGCGACCGGCTCGGCCCGGCCGGTGTCGCCGGCGCCGTGCTGCTGGTCGCCGCGCTCGCCCGCGCCGCCACCGGTCGGGGGTGATCAGCCGCAGGCGGCCAGGCCCTGCAGGACGCCCTTGCGATACGAGCCGATCCGGTCGAACGCGGAGGGACCGCTGTTGCTGGCGTCCTTGGCCCGGCCGAAGGCGAGCAACGCCGTCACGGCCTCGTCCAGGTCACCGGGCGACAGCCGGATGTCCTGGCTCTGCTGGCCCCGGACCAGCAGGTCGTTGGTCCACGACCCGGCCAGGCAGTCCACCGCCAGCTGGCCGGCGCGGGTGCTGGTCGGCTGGCCGCGGCGGTCCTGGGCCGCCCGGGCGAAGAGGTCACCGACCAGCATGCCCACCGCGAAGTCGCCGATGCGTTCGTGCAGCGTGGGGCCGAGGCGCCGGTTGTCGAAGGCGACGTAGTCGCCGTCCGGGCAGTAGAACGCGCCGCCCTCGGCGGCCGGCTCCGGCGCTCGGCAGGACGGCGGGGAGGCTGGATCGTACGGCTGCACCCGCAGCGTCTGCCACGTGCCGCCGGCCAGCCGCGGGAAGGTGCGACCCCAGTACTGCTGCGCGTTCTCGGTGAGCAGGCTGACCGCCTCGTCGTACGGGAGATCGCCGCCGGTCGCCGCCTCCTCCTCGGTGGTGAACGGCACCTCGGTGACCGGCAGGTTGTCGGCCCGGTATCCGGCGCACGTCCGCACGTCCTTCTCCACCCCGTCCTGCAGGGCGCGGACCCGGTCGAACGCGTTGCCGTGCGCGCCCTCCGCCTCGGCGGACGTGCCGGGCTGGTCGCGCAGCAGCAGCACGCCGGCCACGGTGTCGTCGAGCTGGTCCGGGCTGACGTCCTTGAAGGCGGTGGACCGGCCGGCGAGCACGTCGGCCACCCACGCGCCGGCGTAGCAGTCGGCCTGCTGCTCGAGCACCACGGTCTGCTGCCGCATGACGCCCAGCCGGGCCTGGATGGCGTGCCCGAACTCGTGCGCCATCACGACGCCGACCAGCAGCGGTCCGAACTCCTGCCGCAGCTGCGGGATGAGTTTCTGCGCGTCCCACGCGATGAAGTCGTCGACCGGGCAGTAGAACGCGTTCGGCTGGTACTCACCCCGCTGTGGGCCGCAGTCCGGCGGCGGGTCGGCCTCCGTGTACGGGTGGTAGCCGCCCTGGATCGGCGTGAACTCCTTGCCGCCGGACACCTCGGGGTAGTTGGCGCCCCAGAACCGCTCGACGTCCCTGAGCGACCGCTCGACCAGCGTGGCGGACTCCGGGTCGGGAGCGACGTCCGGCTCCTCGGGCTGCGGCGCGAAGCCGCAGGCGGCGACCACGAGCAGGAACAGGGCCAAGAGGACGTTACGCACCCGGGCGGCGCGACCTCGCATGGTGCGTCTCCTTCCGGCACCGGTCGGGATCAGCCCGCCGGCGCCACCAGCGTGCCGTCCAGGTGGGCGATGTCCAGGACCATCCGGATCATCGGGCCGGGCTCGCGCAGCATCAGCGTGGTGCCTTTGACCGCGGCGGCACGCTGGGCCGCCACCAGCATCCCGATCCCGGAGGAGTCGAGGAAGGTCACCGACCGCATGTCGATGTCGATGCGGCCACCCTCGTGGTTCTCGATCACCTTGCGCAGCACCTCGCGGAGGACCGCGGTGTTCTCCATGCCGATGTCGCCCTCCGGCACCACGGTGATCCGGTCGCCGTTCCGCTCGATCTCACATTCAAACGACATGACCGGCCGTCGTCTCCTTCCGTCTGATGCCGCCGTGGCCTACCCAACCCGGGGATCGATGAAACACCGGCGCGGACCGGCGATGGCGCCGCCACGCCGGGGGTTGGATGATGGGCTGGTGCCCGAGCCGATGGAAGCGGTCCGCCGGCTGCTCGGCCTGCGGCACCGCGGCCGGGCCGAGGATCTGCCCACGGTGCTCACCGAGGCCGCGCCGCTGCTGGACGCCGACGCCGCCCTGGTGCTGCTGATCGATTACGGGCAGATCGAGCTGTGCCCCCTGCGCGGGACCGATCCGCGCTCGGGTACGCCGTACACGGTGGAGGGTACGGCGGCCGGGCACGCGTTCCGGACCGCCCGCCAGACCCGGGAGGACGACGGGCTCTGGCTGCCGCTGCTGCACGGCGCCGAGCGGCTCGGCGTGCTCGAGCTGCGGATGAAGGAGGATCCGGACGAGGCGCTGCGCCGCGACCTCGAGGTGATCGCCGCGCTCGTGGCCGAGCTCATCGCGAGCCGGCGGTTCTACGGCGACGCGGTGGAGTACACCCGGCGCCGGCTGCCCATGCAGCTCGCCGCCGAGATCATCTGGAACCAGCTGCCGCCGCTCACCTTCGCGGTCGACGGTACGGTGGTCACTGCTGTGCTCGAGCCCTGCTACGACGTCGGCGGCGACGCGTTCGACTACGCGGCGAACGGCGACGTGCTGCACGTCGGCCTCTTCGACACGGTCGGGCACGGGATCAGCGCCAGCGCGCTCACCACGCTGACGCTCAACACGTACCGCAACGCCCGCCGCTCCGGGCTCGGACTGGCGGACACCTGCCGCTCGATCGACAAGTGGATCCACGCGCAGTACCCCGGCAGCTTCGTCACCGCGATCGTCGCCGAGTTGGACACCGCTACCGGCGCGTACCGGCGGGTCAGCGCCGGTCATCCGGCGGAGCTGCACCTGCGTGGCGGGCGCGCGCTGCCGCCGCTGCCGACGCCGACCGCGCTGCCGCTCGGCCTCGGCCACATGCTCTCCCGGCCTCCGCGGGTGACCACCCGCCAGCTCGCCCCGGGCGACACGCTGGTGCTCTACACCGACGGCATCACCGAGGCGCGCGGCCGGGACGGTGCGCTGTTCGGTCTGGACCGGCTGACCCGTTTCGTGGCCGAGAACCTGGCCGCCGCGATACCGGCGCCCGAGATGATGCGCCGGCTCATCCACACGATCGTCTCCTACGAGGAGGGCGAGCTGCGCGACGACGCCACCGCCGCGATGCTGCAGTGGCGCGCCGTTCCTGTCGTACCTTCCGCTTAGTCTCAGTCGGTGGCCCCGCACCTGCTGTCCCGCACCGATGCGCGCCGCCTCGCGGTGCGCGCCCAGCTGCTCGACGCCTGCCGACCGGCCGGGATGTTCGAGGTGGTCCGCCGGTTGACGCTGGTGCAGCACGATCTGACCGCGGCGGTGGCGCCCAGCGCCGACCTGGTCCTGTGGAGCCGCCTCGGCTCGTCGTATTCGCCCGCCCAGCTGCGCGACGCGCTCGACGAGCAGGCCCTGCTGGAGTTGCACGGCATGGTCCGGCCGCCGGAGGACCTCGCGCTGTACCGGGCGGAGATGGCCGAGTGGCCCGGCCGTCCGCCGCTGCGCGAGTGGCAGGAGAGCCTGCGCGACTGGGTGGCCGCCAACAACGGCTGCCGGCTGGACATCCTCGCCCGGCTGCGCGCCGACGGACCGCTGACCGCGCGCGACTTGCCGGACACCTGCGTGGTGCCGTGGCGCTCGTCCGGCTGGACCGACAACCGCAACGTGCGCAAGCTGCTCGACCTGCTGGTCCAGCGGGGCGAGGTCGCGGCCGCCGGCCGCTGCGCCGCCGGCCGGCTTTGGGACCTGGCCGAACGGATCTACCCCGACGAGGTGGTGCCGTACGACGAGGCGTTGCGGATCCGTGCCGAGCGCCGGCTGCGGGCGCTCGGCATCGCGCGCGACCGGGCCGCGAAGGAACCGGCCGAGCCGGACCACGTGAGGCCGGCGGGCGAGCCCGCGGTCGTCGACGGGGTCAAGGGCCGGTGGCGGGTCGACCCGGAGCTGCTGGATCAGGCGTTCACCGGCCGAGCCGCGTTGCTCTCCCCGCTGGACCGGCTGGTCTTCGACCGCAAGCGGGTGGCCGAGCTGTTCGAGTACGACTACCAGCTGGAGATGTACAAGCCGGCCGCCCAGCGCCGCTGGGGGTACTGGGCGATGCCGATCCTGTACGGGGACCGCCTGGTCGGCAAGCTCGACGCCACCGCCGACCGCGGGGCCGGTGTGCTCCGGGTGGACGCGATCCACGAGGACGTTGCGTTCACGAAGGCGATGAGCGTCGCGGTGTGGCACGAGATCGAGGACCTGGCGGACTGGCTGCGTCTCACCCCGGTGCCGGCGGCCTGAGGCGGGTCTGGTGCGCTGCGAGCCGGTCGATCTCGGCGAGAACGGCGTCCACGTGCGGGCGCACCCCGTTCCGGAGCTCGTCGGTCCAGCTCTCGTCGTCGTACCGGCAGGTCAGATACAGCCGGCGGGCGTGTTCGAGAACCGGCCGGTGCCGCGCGGGCAGGCGGCCGAGGCACCAGTCGGCCGCGGCGTCCTTGGCTCTGATCTCGCCCGTGGCGAGGGTCGTCCAGATGCGCGCCAGCGTCAGGATCACGTTGCGCGTGTCGTGCGGAAGGTCGTCGAGCAGGGCGGGGATGCCGGCCAGGCTGGCGCGTCGCACGTCGCGGGCGGGCACCGGATCGAGCAGCTCGCCCGGCGGCGGGCCGGCGAGGGCCCGGTCACCGGCGAGCGCCACCGGGATCTCGATGGCGAGGCCGGTCATCGGCGCCGGCCGTGGCGGACCGCCGGCGGCGATCTCGTCGCGCAGCCAGTCGCCGTACAGGAAGTCCGCGGTGGGCGGGAATCGCCACGGCCGGACCCGGCCCTGAACCACCACGGTGAGCTCGAGGGAGCGGCTCTCCGGTCCGGGGCCGGAGAGCCGCAGCAGGCCCTCGGTCAGCAGGCGGCGCTCGCGGTCGTCGAGGCTCCGCTCGCAGACGACCAGGAGGTCCAGGTCGCTGGCCGGTCGCAGGCCACCCCGCACCGCCGATCCGTGGAGATAGACGCCCAACGCGTTCCGACCGAGGGTGTCGCCGATCAACCGGGTGACCCGCTCAATCTGCTCCATCCCCGACATTGTCCATCGACGTCCCGGACGTCAGCCCTTGACCCCGCCGGCGGTCATGCCCGCCACGATCTGGCGGTTGAAGATCAGGAACATGATCAAGGGCGGGATCGTGATCAGCAGGATGTCCATGAACAGCAGGTTGTACTGGCTGGAGAACTGGCTGGAGAAGTTGTAGACGGTCAGCTGCACGGTGGGTTCGCCGGGCAGGAAGTACAGCGGGTGCTGGAAGTCGTTGAAGATGTTCACCGCCTGCACCACGATCACGGTGATCGCGACGGGACGCAGCAGGGGGAAGATGACGCGGAAGAACAGCCGGACGGAGCCGGCCCCGTCGATGGTGGCGGCCTCGTCGATGTCGCGGGGGATGGAGGAGATGAACGCGCGGAACAGCAGGATGCAGAACGAGACGCCGAACGCCACCTCGACCAGGATGAGGCCGGGCATGGTGCGGAACAGGCCGAGCCCCTGCAGCACCCAGATGGTCGGCACGACGGCCGGCGGCATGATCAGCCCGGACAGCACCAGGAAGTTGATCAGCGGGTTCCAGCGGCTGCGGCGGCGCTGGAGCACGTAGGCGACCATCGCGGACAGCACGACCAGGATGGCCACGCTGGCCACGGTGAGGATCGCGCTGTTGATGAACGCGATGATCAGCATGTAGTCCCGGGACGTGATCACCTCCTGGAAGTTCTCCACGAACCGGACCTGCGCCGGCCAGGAGAACTGCAGGTCCGAGGCGTCCTGCCGGGTCTTCAACGCGTTGACGATCATGAACAGGAACGGGACTACGAAGATCACGAACGACACGATGATCGCGAGCAGGCTGAGCACGTAGTTCGGTCGGGGCTTGCGGTGCCTGACCGCGGGTGCCGGGGCGGTGACGGCGGTCACAGGTCGACCTCCTTGCGGGACAGGAACCAGAACAGCGGCAGCACGATCCCCGTGACCAGCAGGAAGAGGATCACGTTGCCCGCGGTGGACAGGCCGTAGAAGCCGGCCTGGTACTGCTTGTAGATCACCGAGGCGATGACGTCGGAGCTGAACCCGGGACCGCCGCGGGTGGTGGCCCAGATCAGGTCGAAGGAGCGCAGGCCGCCGATCAACGACAGGATGATCACGGTGACCGTGGCCGGGCGGGCCAGCGGCAGGATGATGTGCCAGAAGCTGGACGACGGGCCGGCGCCGTCCACCTTGGCCGCCTCGAAGTACTCCTGCGGAATGGACACGATCCCGGCGATGTAGATCAGCGTGGCCAGCCCGACGCCCTTCCAGACGTCCACCAGCGCGACCGACAGCAGGGCCAGCTGCGGATCGGTGAGCCAGGCCGGCCCGTCGACGCCGATCAGCGCGAGGGACTTGTTGATCAGGCCGCGGTCGGGGTTCATCAGGACCTGGAACATGATGCCCACCCCGATGCCGGACAGCAGCACCGGGAAGAACACCACCGAGCGCAGGTAGCCGCGGGCGACGATCCGGGACGTGAGCAGCACCGCCAGCAGCATGCCCAGCACGACCTTGAGCCCCGACGTGACCACACCGTAGATCAGCGTGTTGGTCAGGCCCTTGACGAGCGCCGGTTCCTGGAAGAACGAGATGAAGTTGCCGAAGCCGATGAACTTCGATTCGAAGATGCTCCAGCGGGTCAGGCTGAAGTAGAACGCCGCGAACGTCGGCAGCAGGAACAGCGTGCCGTAGATGACCGCGGTCGGAAGGTAGAACCAGTACGGGTACGGGCTGCGCATGCGCGCGCCCCGCGGTGCCGGCGCGGTCGCCACACTCGGCGTCGTGCCTCGGTTTACGGTGGTCGTCGCCATGAATGCCTCCCTGCCGGGGCGCGGCCCGGCCCGCCGGTGCCGGCGGGCCGGGCGACGCCGACGGTCCTACCAGCCGGGCAGGCCGAGCTGCTGGGCCTGCTTCTTGACGTCCTGGTCGTACAGCGCGGCGCCGTCCTTGGCGCTGCGGATCCCCGAGCCCACCTCGACGGTGATCTGCTCCAACGCCGGGCCCTTGATCGGCGACACGAACTCGAGCGCCAGGCTGGAGGCGCCGGGCTTGTCGATGTACGACTGGATGTCCTTGGCCACCTGCGACACGTCGGCCGGCAGCTGGCAGCCCTTGACGCCGTACGGGCCGGTCGGCGTGGACGCCGCGGTCTGCGAGTCGCACCCGTCGGGGCTGGCGATGTACGTGACGAACTTCTTGGCCGCGTCCAGCTTGGCGCCCTCGGTCGAGGTGGGGATGTAGACGCCGGCCGGGGTCCAGACGGTCATCCCGTTCTTGGCCGCGTCGTCGCCCGGCAGCGGGAACATGCCGATGTCGTTGGTCTTGTCCGGGTAGTTGGCGGCGAGCTCGGCCAGGACGCCGGACAGGATCGGGTAGTGCGCGCCCTCGGCGTTGGCGAGCTTCTTGAGCCCGTCACTGACCTTGAGTGAGGCGAAGTCCTTGTTGAAGTAGCCCGCGTCGTAGGCGTCCTGCTGGTGCTGGAAGCCCTTGAGCGCGGCGGCCGACGTGGCGTACTTGGCCTGGTTCTTCGTGTACCGCTCGGCGAAGTCGGGTTCGGCCGCCGAGACGTTGTGGAAGTCGCCCAGCACGAACAGCTGGGAGGTCCAGGTGTCCTGGTAGGTCTGGATCACCGGGGCCTTGCCGGCCGCCTTGATCTTGGCGTTGTTCGCCATGAACTCGGCCCAGGTCTTCGGCACCTGCAGGCCCAGATCCGAGTAGATCTTCCGGTTGTACATGACCGCGCCGGCGCTGAACGTGCCCCACGGCGCCCCGTACGCCTTGCCCTCGGCGCTCACCGTGGTCTTGAAGTTCTCGACCAGTTGCCCGACCCACGGCTGGTCGTCGAGCGGCACCAGATTCTTGGTGGGGGCGATGGCCTGGAACAGCGAACCGGAGTTGTACATGAACACGTCGGACATCTCGCCGGTCGACAGGCGCGTCTTGACCAGGTTGTCGCCCTCGCCGCCGCCGGGCCGGGTCTCCACCTTGACGGTGATGTCCGGGTTCTTCGCGGTGAAGTCCTTGGCGACCTGTTCGGCGGCCTTGACGGTGTCCTCGCTGTTGTCGACGAGGAACGACAACGTGACCTTGCCGCCGCCGCTCTTGTCCTCGCTGGAACCCAGGTCACCGGCGCTGCACGCGCTCACGGCGAGCGCGCAGGCCGCCAGCGCGGCGAGCGTTATCGATCGGATTCTCATGCATTGCCTCCAGGGGTGATCAACGGAGCGGGGAGTATCGGTTCGAGCCGGGCGCGCATGGCCTCGGCCCCGGGGATGAAGCCGCCGGCGGTGGCGGCGTCGACGAATTGGCTCGCCGGCATGTCGAGGAAGCGTTCGAGCCGGGCGGCGAGCGCCGTGTCGTCGTCGGCGACGTCGGCCTCGCGTGCCGCGGCGACGACCGTGTCCCAGCTGGGTTCGTGGTCCATGAGCTGCCGGATGGTGGCGTCGGCGGGCAGCGGCTCGTCGCGGACCGGGTCGGCGGCCGTCCACTCGTGGTCACCGTGCCCGACGACGACCGGGTCGGCCCGGCCGGGCACGTGCACGGTGGCGGAGGCGCCGACCGGGACGGTGACGCGCAGGCCGAACCAGCCGTCGCCCCGATCCCAGGAGACCGCGGCCTCGCCGTACGGCGTGAGATGGCGCGCCGATGCGGAGGTGAGGTGTGCGGTGGGCACCGGCCGCACCTCGATCGCCCGGTAGCCGGGTGCGGCTGGTGCCAGCCCGGCCACCCGGCGGTGCATCCAGTCCGCGACCGCACCGAGCGCGTAGTGGTTGAACGAGGTCATCTCGCCGGGGTTGATGCTGCCGTCGGGCAGCATGCTGTCCCAGCGCTCCCAGACCGTCGTCGCGCCCATCGTCACCGGGTACAGCCAGGACGGGCAGCCGGTCTGCAGCAGCAGCCGGTACGCCAGACCGGGCTCGCCCGCGTCGGTCAGCGCGTCGGTCATCAGCGGCGTGCCGACGAAGCCGGTGCTGATCCGGAACGCGGAACCGCGTACCAGGTCGGCCAGCCGGCGCCCGGCACGGCGCCGCTGGTCCTCGGCCGGCAGCAGCGCCCACTGCAGGGCCAGCGCGTACGTGGTGGCGGCGTCGCTGATCACCCGTCCGCCGGTGGTGGTGTACTCCGCGGCGAACGCCTGGCGCACCCGGGCGGCGAGGTCGGCGTACTCACGGGCCCGGTCGGTGTCGCCGACGAGTTCGGCGGCCTGCGACACGATCTCCGCCGATCGGGCGAAGTGCGCGGTGGCGATGACGTCGGGGTCGGCCTTGGCCTGAGCCGGCCGGTCCGGCGGCGCGGTCGGGTCGAGCCAGTCGCCGAACTGGAATCCGCCGGCCCAGAGCAGGTCGTCGCCGGCCAGGTCGGCCATCTTGTCCACCCAGGCGCGCATGCTGGGCAGTTGGCGGGTCAGCAGGGCGACGTCGCCGGTGCGCTGGTAGATCACCCAGGGCACGATCGTGGCCGCGTCACCCCAGGCCGCGGTGGCCGGGCCGGGCCGCCGGATGACGTCCGGCACCACGAACGGGACCGAGCCGTCCTTCTGCTGCTCGGCGGCGAGGTCGGCGAGCCAGCCGGTGAGAAAGCCGGCGCTGTCGAACAGGAAGCTCGCCGTGGGGGCGAACACCTGGATGTCGCCGGTCCAGCCGAGCCGCTCGTCGCGCTGCGGGCAGTCGGTCGGCACGTCGACGAAGTTGCCGCGCATGCCCCAGACCACGTTCTCGTGGAACCGGTCGAGCAGCTGGTGCGAGGAGGAGAACCAGCCGGTCCGGCGCAGGTCGGAGCCGACCACGACGGCCTCGAGGTCCTCCGCTCGCAGGCCCGGCACGCCGGTGACCTCGGCGTACCGGAAGCCGTGGAACGTCAGGCTCGGCTCCAGCGTGACCTCGTCCGGGCCGGCCAGCACGTACGAATCGGTGGCCCGGGCCGTGCGCAGCGGGCGTACGCCCAGCTCGCCGTCCTCGAGCACCTCGGCGTGCCGCACCGTCACCTCGTCGCCCGCCGCCCCGCCGGATACCCGCAGCCGTACCCAGCCCACGACGTTCTGCCCGAAATCGATCAGCGTCTTGCCGACCGGCGAGGTGCTCACGGACACCGCCGGCAGCACGTCGGTGATCCGCACCGGCGGGCCGTCCGGCGCCACCAGCAGGCTCAGGTCGGCGTCGAGCACGTCGACCGGGCCGGCCGCTCCGGGCGCGCGGCGCAGGTCGGTGCGCTGGCCGTCGTAGAGGTCGTCGGCGACGATCCCGCTCTCCCGGGCGGTCCACGAGCCGTCCGTGGCCAGCACCAGCACGGTCCCGTCGGCGGTGGTCACCTCGAGCTGGGCGAGCGCGGCCAGCCGGTCGCCGTACAGGGCGTGCCGGCCCTGGAAGCCGAGCCGGCCGCGGTACCAGCCGTTGCCGAGCAGGATCTCGAGACGGTTGGCGCCGGCCTGGACGAGATCGGTGACGTCGTGGGTGCGGTAGCGCAGCCGGTGGCGGTACGCCGTCCAGCCGGGGGCGAGCTGCTCGTCGCCGATCCGGTGACCGTTGAGGTGGGCGACGGCGAGGCCGTGCGCGGTGGCGTACAGGCGGGCGCGGACCACGCCGTCGGGCAGGTCGACGGTGCCGGCCACGATCGGGGCGGGGCTGCCGTACGCGCCCACCTCGCGCGGGCTGACGAAGCGTGCGGTCCAGTCGGCGGGGGAGAGCAGGCCCGCCTCGACGGTGGCCGGGTCGCTCCAGTCGCTCCACGTCGCGTCGTCGCCGACGCGGACCCGTACGGTGGCGGTCTCGCGCGCCGCCAGCGCGGCGCCCGGCCAGGGCACCAGCACCTGGTCGCCGGACGACACCGGAAAGACCTCGGGGGCCGCGTCGCCCCGGCTGATCTCGACCTCGTACCGGCTCTGCGCGTAGCCCTCGGGCGCCGCCGGCACCTGCCAGGACAGCCGCGGGGTGCCGGTACCGACGCCCAGCACCGGACGGTCGGCGGGATGGTGGTCGAAGCGGAGGGCGACAGGTGCGGCGAGCTCAGTCATGGCGCTCCAGTGCTTGGCGCCCCGGGTGAAACGATTCAAGAACCGCACCCAGGAACGGCTGTCCAGCTGTTTCGGCTTGATGGCGAAGACGTTTCGGTTGACCCCGATCCTGCGTTTCGGTGTGGCGCCCGACATAGCCCGCAGTGCACCCGAGGTAGCACGAAATTCACCTGGGCAGTACGGTGTGGCATGGTCGAGTTGCCGGTGGAGACCATCCGGACGCTGCTCCACATCGTCGATGGATCGCTGGCCTTCGCCGGACATTACCTGCACGACGGCTCACATCCGGTGCACACGCACAGCTTCGTCGAAGTGGCCGTGGTGGTGTCCGGCGACGGCACCCACCACAGCCTGGCCGGCCGGCAGGTGCTGCGGCCGGGCGACATCATGGTGCTGCGGCCGGGCGTCTGGCACGGGTACGAGGACTGCCACCGGCTCGACGTCTACAACTGCTGCTTCTCCACCGAGCTGCTGCGCCGCGAACTGGCCTGGACCCGGGAGGATCCGCAGCTCGGCCACCTGCTGTGGACCGGCCCGTTCTCCGGGCAGCGGCGCGGCATCCTCACCGCGCACCTGACCGGCGACGCGTACGCCCAGTGCATCGAGCACCTGGACGGGCTGCGGGACCTGCGCGGCTGTTCGCTGAGCACACACCGCGGCGATTTCGTCGGCCGGCTGTGCCTCTTCCTGAGCGGCCTGGCCCGGGCGGTGGCCGAGGCGGACCAGGTGGGCGGCGGGCCGGCCGAGATCCACCCGGCGGTGCTGGACGCGATGCGGATGATGGAGGAGCGCCCGTCCCACCAGTGGACGCTCACCGAGCTGGCCGCCGGGCTGCATCTGGCACCCGGTTACCTGGTCCGGCTGTTCAAGGCGGCGACCGGCCTGCCGCCGATGGCGTACCTGTCGCGGCACCGCGTGGAACTCGCCGCCGCCCGGCTGCTGCACACCGACTCGCCGATCAACCGGATCGGGGAGTCGGTCGGCTGGCCGGACCAGAACTACTTCGCGCGGCGGTTCAAGTCGCACTACGGGCTGAGCGCGTCGACGTACCGGGCCCGCTTCACCCACACCCTGAAACGCTGATCACGGGACGCGCGCCGCCGGCCCGGCCGGCGAGGAGACGTACATCCGACCGAGCACGGCCTTTACAGGCCGAAACTCTGCCCTGAGCATGGTTCGCGTGACGGTTGGGTGGGGTGCGCCGGCGCACGCGGCGGCGGTCGCCTGCGTCGCGTTCCGCGCCGACGGCCGCCGGCTCGCCAGCGGTTCGGCCGACGGCAGCGTCCTGGTCTGGGACACCTCGCCGGCGCACCTGCCCGTCGTGGCGACCGAGCTCGGCAACCGCTCGGCGATCACCGCGCTCGCCTGGAATCCGGCCGCCGCGGACCTGCTCGCCGCCGGGTCGGCGGACGGCACGGTCGCCGTCTGGCGCGTGGTCGACGACCGCCCGCCGGCCCTGCTGCGGGTCCTCCCCGGGCACGGCGGCGACGTGACGGCGGTCGCCTGGCTGCCGGACGGCCGGCACGTGCTCTGCCTGGCGGGCGGCGCCGTCGCGGTGTGGCACGCCTTCGACGAGGTCCGCCGCGGCGAGCTGCCGGACTGCGTACGCCTGTGCGTGAGTTCCGCCGGCCTGGTCGCCACCGCCGGGCCGGACGGCATGGTCGCGGTGCGCGACCTCTGGCGCGATCCCAGCCCGATGAGCCGGCGGCACAACGCCGCCATCGAGGAGTGCGCCTGGTCGCCCGACTCCAGCATGCTGGCGCTGGCGCGCTCCGACGGCTCGCTCCAGCTGCTCACCGCGGAGCTCGTGACCATCCGTACCATCCCGCTCGGCGACGGTCCGTTGCGGACCGTCGCCTGGTCGGCCGACGGGAGCCACCTGCTGGTCGGGGCGTACGACGCGGTGGTGCTCGACGTCCGGCCGCCGGACCGCCTGCTCTGGCGGCGCGCCGACCCGCTGGTGTGGACGCGGTCGCTGGCGTCCGGCGGCACGGTCGTCGCGGCCGGTTCCTACGGCGACCATCCGCACGTCTTCGACCTGCACAGCGGGGACACCGTCCTGGCACCGCCGCCCGCTGCCGCCGTGCTGCCGGCCGCGCCGCCGTCGGTCCCGTTCCGGAACGGGACCGTCGCGGCGACCGGCCGGCAGGTGACCGCCAGGCGGCCCGGTGCCGGGTGGGTGCTCTGGGAGCACGACGTCCGGGTCGGCGCGGTGGCGGTGCTCGCCGACCGGGTCGTCGCGTCGGCCGCGCACCGGCTGATCCGCCTGCTGCTGATCGCCCGCGGCGGGCTCGCCACCGAGCGGGGCCTCACGCTGCACGCCCCCGAGCCGGTCAAGCACGTCGCGCTGCTCGGCTCGGCGGCCGCGCCGGTGGTCGTCGCCGCCGCGTACGACCTGCGCCTCTGGGCCTGGACGGTGGACTGGTCCCGGACGCCGGCGGCGCCCCGGCTGGTCACCCGGCTGGACAGCGGCGTCGCCACGCTGACCCGGCTGGACGACCGGCACGTGGTCGCCGCCGATCACCACGGGCGGCTGACCACCCTGGCCCTGGGCCGGGACGGCGCGGTGGCCCTGCCCGCCGCGCCGGCCTGACCGGCCGACTGCGCCCGGCGCTCAGAACAGCGCCAGCTGGCCGGGCGTCGGATCGCGGCGGGCGGACAGGCCGCCGCGGAACACCCACGGCCGGAACTCGGGGGTGGGGTCGGCGTCGTCGGGCGGGGGAGAGCCGCCGACCAGTGCCCACAGCGACGGGCCCAGGTTGATGCCGCCGGCGCGCAGCGCGCCCCGCAGCACCGGGAAGCTCAGCGGTAGCCGGGCCGCCTGGAGGTCGGGCAGCGGCAGGTCGTCGCGCATCCGCATGAGCCGGCGGTTGCGGTCGACGATCTGGCGGGCCTCAGGGGCCGCGAAATGCCCGGCGGCGTGCTCGCCGATCGCCTCGCGGACCAGCTCGAGCCCGGCGGCCCAGGCCGCCTCGACGCTGCCGAACGCGGACAGCAGTTTGGCCGCGGTGCCGGCCCCGAACCGGCGTACGCCGTGCAGGTTGTCGGACGGGTCGCCGCGCAGCGCCGCGAAGTCCCGGTACTGCGTGGGGTGCACCCCATAGAGGGCGGGCAGGCCGGCCTCGTCGACGAGGACCGCCTCGTCGAAGCCGCCGTTGCGCACCCGCAGCACCGAGGTGACGCCGTCGATCAGGGCGAACGCGTCCCGGTCGCTGGTCATCAGCACCGACCGCCAGCCCGCGCGGCGGGCCGCCGCGGCCGAGCTGGCCAGCACGTCGTCCGCCTCGTACGCCGGCGGCACCACGGTGCAGACGCCGCCGGCACGCAGCAGCCCGGGAGCGCGCAGCAACTGGTCGGTGAGGTCGGCGGGCTTCTCCGGGCGGTGCGCCTTGTAGTCCGGGTACTCGGTGCGGCGGGCGGAGTCGACCGGGCAGTCGAAGCCGACCAGCACCGCGTCCGGCCGCAGGTGTGCCGCGGCCCGGGCCAGGTAGCCGATCAGGCCGCGCAGCGCCCAGATCGGCCGTCCCTCCGCGTCCACCCAGCCGTCGCCGGAGCCCGCGTGGTACGCGCGGTGCAGCAGGCTGTTCCCGTCGAGCACGAGCAGCAGCGGGGCGGAGGGCACGCGACGAGCGTACGCGCGGTCCGCGCCGCCCCGCACCGACCGTCAGGCCTTCAGCACCTCCACCGGAGTGATCAGCCGGCGGTCCCGGCCCACCTCGCGGACCGGGCCGGTCAGCCGCACCCGGCCGCGGCACGGCAGATCGGCTGCGGACGTGCCGACCCGCACCTCGATGTCGCCGGGCTCGACGATCCGGCGGAGGTCGCGGCCGGTGAACGCGGTGCGGTCGGCGTGCACGGTGAACCGGACGTCCTTGGCCTCGCGGGCCGCGAGCGGCAGGCGGACGAACCCGGTCAGCTGGTGCACCGGCCGGGTCACCTGGGCGACCACGTCCTTGAGGTAGAGCTGGACGACCTCGTCGCCGGCCCGGTCGCCGGTGTTACGCACCCGGACGGTCACGGTGAACTCGCCGTCGGTCGGCACCCGCTCGGCGCTGATCCGCAGATCGTCCACCTCGAACGTGGTGTACGACCGGCCGTGGCCGAACGCGAACAGCGGCGCCGGGTCGAGGTTGCTGACCCCGATGTTCTCGGCGCCGAGCGAGGGTTGCAGGTACGTGCCGGGCTGGGCGCCCGGGTGCCGCGGGATCTGCACGGGCAGCTTCGCGCCCGGCTGCACCCGGCCGGACAGGACGCCGGCGATCGCGGGGCCGCCCTCCTCGCCCGGCATGAACGCCTGGATCAGGCCGGCCGCGCGGCCCGCCACGGCGCCGAGGGCGTACGGCCGGCCGGAGACCACCACGACCACCACCGGCGTACCGCTGCGCAGCAGCTCCTCGAGCAGCTCCGCCTGCACGCCCGGCAGCCGCAGGTCCTCGGCGTCGCAGCCCTCGCCGGACGTGCCGTGGCCGAACAGGCCGGCCAGGTCGCCGACCATTGCGACGCAGACGTCCGCGTCCCGGGCGGCCGCGACCGCGGCGGCGAAGCCGGAGCGGTCCGCGCCGGTGACCGCGCAGCCGGGCTCGTGCACCACGTCGGCGCCGGGCAGCTCGGCACGCAGCGCATCGACCGCGGTCGGCACCTCGACGCCGAGACCCATCCCGGGATAGCGGGGCAGGACGTGGTTGGGAAAGGCGTAGCAGCCCATGAACGTGCGCGGGTCCGCCGCGGCCGGGCCGACCACGGCGATCCGGCGGGCACCCCGGTCGAGCGGCAGCGCCGAACCCGCGTCCAGCAGGACGATCGATCGCTCGGCCAGCTCCCGGGCCAGTGCTCGGTTGCCGGCCGAGTCCAGCTCGACCTCGGCCGCGCCGGTCACCGAGCTCTCCGGCGTCCAGCCGGCGTCCAGCAGGCCCAGCTCGGCCTTCTGGGTGAGCAGCCGGCGTACGGCCCGGTCGATGACCTCTTCGGGTACCCGGCCGAGCAGGTTGCGGCCGAAGCCGAGCGTGTCGGGCAGCTCGACGTCGATGCCGGCGGTCAGCGCCTGCACGCCGGCGTCGTCGGAGTCCGCGGCCACGTGGTGGGTGGTGGCCAGGAACGGCACGGCCCAGTAGTCGGAGACCACGGTGCCGGTGAAGCCCCATTGGTCCCGCAGCACCTCGGTGAGCAGCCAGGGGTCGGCGGCGGCGGGCAGGCCGTCCACGTCGGAGTACGAATTCATCACCGAACCGGCGCCGGCCACCCGCACCGCGGTCTCGAACGGCGGCAGGATGACGTCGAGCAGCTCACGCCGGCCCATCGGCACCGGACCGTGGTTGCGTGCGCCGCGCGCGGCGGAGTAGCCGGCGAAGTGCTTGAGCGTGGCGATCACGCCGGCGCTCTGCAGGCCGCGGACATAGCCGGCGCCGAGCAGTGCCACCAGGTAGGGATCCTCGCCCATGGTCTCCTCGACCCGGCCCCACCGGTAGTCGCGCACGACGTCGAGCACCGGGGAGAGGCCCTGGTGCACGCCGACCGCGGCCATGTCCCGGCCGATCGCGGCGGCCATCCGCTCGACGAGATCGGGGTCGAACGTGGCGGCCCAGGCGATCGCCGCCGGGTAGACCGTGGCGCCGAACGTGGTGAACCCGGTCAGGCACTCCTCGTGCACCAGCGCCGGAATGCCCAGCCGGGAGCCGGCGAGCACGACCTCCTGCTGTCGGACCAGCTCGGCGGCGCCCTCGGCTGGGCTCAGCGGATAACTCCCGTACACCCGGGTGAGGTGGCCCAGCCCGTCCCGGCTCGCCTCCTCCAGCGGCATCGTCCCGGAAGCGGCGAACACGTCCTGCATGGGCGCGACGTTCAGCGTCTCCGCGGGGTCGGGGGGCGGCTGCTCCCCGTCCGGCCGCATGTCGTTACCCACCCACCGGCTGCCCAGCTGGGCGATCTTCTCCTCGATCGTCATCCGGGCGAGCAGCAGGCCGACCCGCTCCGCGATGGGAAGCGCCGGGTCCTGCCATGGCCGGATCGCCTGCTCGTTGGTCACGGCGCAACTCCTCACGGTTCCGGGACTTTCCGTCGAATCACAGCACGATTCCAGGGCCGGCGGGTCTCGCGGCGGCCGTCGGGGACGCCTTCATCCCGCCGCTGATCCGCATCGGTGGATCAGCAGGTCTGACCTTGGGCGAGGGCGGGTAAGTCGACCGCATGCCCGACGCATCCACACTCATCGCCGGCCGCTACCGGTTGCACGAGCCGCTGGGGCGTGGCGGCATGGGCCAGGTCTGGCTCGCCCGCGACGAGATCCTCGAGCGCGACGTGGCCATCAAGCAACTCATCCTGCCTGCGGAGATGCTGGCCGAGGACCGTGACGCCGTACACCGCCGGACGCTGCGCGAGGCCCGGGCCGCGGCCCGGCTGAACCATCCCGGCGTGGTCGGAGTCTACGACGTGCTCGATGTGGACGGGCAGGCGTGGATCGTCATGGAGTACGTGCCGTCCCGCTCCCTGCAGGAGGTGCTGCGGCACGACGGCCCGATCGATCCGCGCCGGGCCGCCCGGATCGGCCTGGAGCTACTGGGCGCGCTGCGCGCCGCGCACCGGGCCGGCGTCGAGCACCGCGACGTCAAGCCGGCCAACGTGCTGCTCGCCGACGACGGCCGGGTCCTGCTCACCGACTTCGGCATCGCCACCATCGAGGGCGACAGCCTGACCAGCAGCGCCGACGTGGTGGTCGGCTCGCCCGAGTACCTGTCGCCCGAGCGCGCCCGGCACGGGCTCGCCGGGCCGGCCTCGGACCTGTGGTCGCTGGGCGCCACCTTGTACGCGGCGGTCGAGGGCCAGTCCCCGTACCATCGCGGGTCGGCCATCGCGACCCTGACCGCGCTCGCCGCGGACGAACCGGACCCGCCCCGGCAGGCCGGCGTGCTCCGCCCGGTCCTGGACGGCCTGCTGCGCAAGAATCCCGCCGAACGCATCGACGCGGCCGAGGCCGAGCACCGCCTGCGCACGGCGGCGACCGGCGCGTACGGGCGAGCGCAGCTCGTCCCGCCCGCTCCCCGCCCGGCGCGCGACGACCAGGTGCCCGTGTCCCGGGCGGCCGTCCCGGTACCGGCCGCCGCCCCGCCGTCCTCGCCGTCCGCCCCCGCGGCGGCCGGTGTCCGGGCGCCCGCGGAGCCCGTGCGGCCGGCCGATCGGGTGTCTTCACCGCCCGTTCCCAAGCCGGCCGTCCCCGAGCCGGGGGCCGTTCCTGCGTCGCCCGCTCCCGTGCCGGCGGCTCCCGTGCCGGCGGCCCCTCCTGCGTCGCCGCCCGGTCGCATGCCGGCTGCTCCCACGCCGGCGGCCCCTCCCGGGTCGCCGCCCGGTGGTAGGCCGGCGGCTCCCACGTCGCCGGCTCCCGGGTCGCCGCCCGGGCGCA
>Ga0081539_10002107_pt1 | contig 29488 bp, 25 predicted proteins | sample TabmetS4T2R2_FD_71023 | JGI IMG/M metagenome (GOLD analysis project Ga0081539, IMG submission 71023) | Tabebuia heterophylla rhizosphere microbial communities from the University of Puerto Rico - S4T2R2 | ecosystem: Host-associated > Plants > Roots > Rhizosphere ... | reverse complement strand
GCCTCGACGCTGGTCACGATGGCGGTGCTGTCGATCACGATGTTCGTCGGCATCACCCTGCTCGCCCATGCCTACGCCATCGTCCCGAGCGAAACCGAGACGGTCGTCTCGCAGATCGCGCGCGGCACCTTTGGCGGCCGAAGCGTTTTCTATTACGCGGTGCAGGCGGCGACCATGCTGATCCTGGTGCTCGCGGCCAACACCGCGTACGCCGACTTCCCACGTCTGGCGTCGATCGTGGCGCGCGATCGGTTCCTGCCACGGCAATTCATGAATCAGGGCGATCGCCTCGCGTTTTCGAACGGCATCGTCATCCTCAGCGTGCTCGCCGCGTTGCTCCTCGTCGTCTTCGGCGGCGACACGCACGCGCTGATTCCGCTCTACATGATCGGCGTCTTCGTGTCGTTCACGCTGTCGCAGGCGGGAATGGTCCTGCACTGGCGGACGCTCCGGGGAACCGGCTGGCGAACGAGCGCAGCGATCAACGGCTTCGGCGCGATCGTGACTGGAATCGTGCTCGTCATCGTCGCCACGACGAAGGCGGCCGAAGGCGCATGGATCATCATCGTCATGATTCCGGTGCTGGTCGCGATTTTCGAGATCACCCGGCGTCATTACGACCACGTCGCAGCGGAACTGACGCTTCGCGGTTTCGAGCCCGACCCTGTGGGCCGTCATGTCGCGCTCGTCCCGATCGGCGGGATCCAGCGTGCCGTCGTCAACGCCTTGCAGTACGCGCGGACGCTGTTGTCGGACGTGCGCGCCGTGTACGTCGACATCGATCCGGCGGCGACCGAGGCGATCCGGACGCAATGGCCGCAGTGGGGCCAGGGCGTCGACCTCGTCGTCTTGGAGTCACCGTACCGATCGTTGATGGAGCCGCTGCTCGAGTACATCGAACAGGTGCAGCGGCAGGACCCGAACGGCTACGTCACCGTCATCCTGCCGGAGTTCGTGCCGCGCCGCCTGTGGCAGCACCTGCTGCACAACCAGCACGCGCTGCTGATCAAGGGCGCGCTGCTGTTCAAGCCCAACGTGGTGGTGACCAGCGTGCCGTTCCATCTTGGACGGCGTCTGTCTGCCGTTGTGACGGAAGGACGGCCGGCGACGAGGCCGGCGGCGGTCAACCGATGACGCCCGCGTATCAATCGGAGGTCGACACATGCACAGCGTGACGTCCTTCGACGGATCGGCGCTTCAGCCCGACGAGTTGAGCTCGCTGGTTCGCGAGTACCTGGCGGTCGAACGTGCGCGCATCTGGCGACGGTTGTTGACGACACGCTTCGCGCTCCTGGCAGCGTTGATCGTCGGCAGTGGAGTCACGTTGCACTGGCTTCCCCCGCTGGCGTGCTGGATCAGCGGTGGACTGTGCGGTGCCGCCCCGATGGGTGCCTGGATTGTCGAGCTCAGACGCGATTGGCGACTTGGACGACACCTGCAGGCGATTCCCGGAGGCGCCACCTATGTCGTTTCCGCGACGCCGCCCGGCGACGAAGGCGAGGAGATGAAGTCTGTCCACCAAGTCTGAACCAGTGATCGCCCACGCGGCGGCACACGACGACGCGTCCCGCACACGCACGTTCGGGTTGGCGCTCACTGCGCTCGGCGTGGTGTACGGCGATATCGGGACGAGTCCGTTGTACGCGATCCGCGAGTGCTTCTCTGGAACGCACGCGGTGGCGCCCACGCCGGACAACGTGCTGGGCGTGCTGTCCCTGATCATCTACGCGCTGCTGCTCGTGATCTCGGTGAAGTACGTGGTCATCGTGATGCGCGCGGACAACCAGGGGGAAGGTGGCATTCTGGCGTTGACGGCGCTCATCCCAGGCCGCAACGGCGAGAAGGCCGTTGGCGCATCGCGACTGGCGCTGGGGCGGCCGGTGCTGATCGCCCTCGGTATCTTCGGTACGGCGCTGCTCTACGGCGACGGCATGATCACGCCAGCCATCTCTGTGCTGGGCGCGATCGAAGGAGTGGAGGTCGCGACGCCGTTGTTCCGGCCCTACGTCGTTCCCGCCACGGTCGTGATCCTCGTCCTGTTGTTCGCCATCCAGAAGTTCGGGACACACCGCGTCGGCGGGCTGTTCGGTCCGATTGTCATCATCTGGTTCTTCACGATCGCGGCGCTCGGGGTCGCCTGGATTGTGCAGGCTCCGGCCGTGCTGGCCGCCATCGATCCGCGACATGGCGTCACGTTCTTCGCCCGGAACGGTTTTCTCGGTTTCGCCGTGCTCGGTGCAGTCTTCCTGGTCGTCACCGGAGGTGAAGCGCTCTACGCCGACATGGGGCACTTCGGCAAGCGTCCGATCCGGCTCGCATGGTTCGGCCTCGTGCTGCCGGCGCTCGTGCTGAACTATCTCGGCCAGGGCGCGCTGCTGCTGGTCAGACCCGCCACCAGCCATCCGTTCTTCGAGCTCGCGCCCGCGTGGGCGCTGCTGCCGCTGGTCGGGATTGCAACGGCCGCGGCGATCATCGCGTCGCAGGCGCTGATCTCCGGCGCCTTCTCGATCACGCGCCAGGCGATCCAGCTCGGGCTCGCCCCGCGCCTCGATGTGGAGCACACGTCGGCTCGCGAGATGGGACAGATCTACGTCCCGCAGGTGAACTGGGCACTGATGATGGCGACGGTCGTGATCGTGATCGGCTTCGGATCGTCGAGCGCGCTGGCGGCGGCGTACGGGATCGCCGTCACGCTGACGATGATCATCACCGTTCTCCTGCTCTACGTCGTGGCGACCGAGCGCTGGCGGTGGCCGAAGGCCGTTGCGCTCGCGCCCACGGCCGCATTCCTGATCATCGACTCCGCCTTCTTCGGCGCCAACGCGTTGAAGATCCTTCAGGGAGGCTGGGTGACGCTCGCGGTCGCCCTGCTGCTGTTCACGCTGATGACGACCTGGAGAACCGGCCGCCGTCTGGTGGCGGAACGCTTGACGGCGCGCGCCATCCCGCTGGCCACGTTTATCGCCCGCGTCGACGCGGAGCCGCCCGTCCGGGTGCCGGGAACGGCCGTCTTCATGACCGCGCAAGCCACGGGCACCCCGCCCGCGCTGGCTCACAACGTCCGCTACAACAAGGTGCTGCACGAGCACGTCGTGATCCTCACCGTCACCACTGCGCAGAAGCCGCACGTGCCGGCGGATGAGCGCGTGTCGGTGGAACCACTCCCGCATCGACTGTTCAATACCCGGGTGCAGTACGGGTTCATGGAGGACCCGAACGTGCCCGAGGCGCTGCTGCAGGCGACCAGGTACGGACTGCCGATCGACCCTGAGGACGTGACCTACTTCCTCGGTCGCGAGACGATCATCGTGACCCGCAGGCAGGGCATGGCCACCTGGCGCGAGAAGCTGTTCGTCCTGATGGCGCGAAATGCGGTCCGGGCGACGGCCTTCTTCCGCCTGCCGCCCGAACGTGTCGTGGAGCTGGGCGTCCAGGTAGAGATGTAGGGCTACCGGGATTTCTGCAGTGTCAGCGGCAGCTCGAGAGCTCCCTCGCTGAATGTGCCGACGAGCCGCATCCCGTCCGAATCGATCGTCCCCGTGAAACGGCCGCGAGTCACGGGTGACGCGATCGTCACGCGTGATCCATCGATACCGATTGTCACCGGAATCTGCACCGCTTCGTCGCTGCCCCAGGTGCCGACGGCTGTCTGCTGATCGCGATTCGTCAGGGTCAGCACAATCGGCAGGCTGGCCTCTGGCATGGCCAGCTCGCCGCGCCAGACGCCGGCGAAGGCTTGCGCAATCGCCGGACTCGTCGGTGGGGCATCGAAGCGTGCGTCGCCACTTCGCGTCAGATCGAACGGTACTCCGTAGACGCTGACCAGGAACTTCCCGGAGATCGAACGGCCATCCGCCGACAGCGTGCCTCTGAACGTCTGGGCCTCGCTGCCGGTCTTCAGCTTCAGTTCGATTGAGGACCCGTCGACGACCACCGCAGCGAACGGCAATCCGTGAATCTGCTCACTGGGATTGCTGAATCGGCCGAGCAGCCGTCCGTTTTCGACGGCGAGATCGATGGCAACACTGATGTCACCGAACGGTGCGTGAATGGCGCCGTCGAAGTGCCCCGTGGGCGCAGCGGTTTCTGCCTGCGCGAGACGACCCGAGGAAAGACAGAGTGCGGCTGTCAGGACGAAACGGGAGAAACGAGACATGATGTGCTCCTTTAGTGGTACGTCCTCGCGATTTCTAGAGCGGGCCTCCCGTTGGTCGGCCCGCGTGATCTCGGTCGACAGGCTGTCGATCGGACTACAGGTTCAGTTGATACCCTCCACTAGAAGTCTTGACGGGACAGGTTGAATGCGGCGCTGTAAAGCAGACCGATCGCGATAGCAGCGCTGATGGTGAGTCCGACCCAGGGAACGACGCCGCCGGCGAAGTACGTCGCTCCGCTCATGACGCGGAACGGACCGTTGAGTGCGAGCTGCGACTCGACGAGCGAAACGATGACGGCCGATCCGCCGGCGATCAGAAACGGCCGCCACGTGTCGACGAAGATCGTCGAGAGAAGAACCGCGAGACTGAAGAAGGCCGCGCACACGCCGAACGCGCACACCACCTGGACGGCGGCATCGGAGAGGGCGTAGCTCTGTCCGATGAGCGGCGAGACGAGCACAATCTCGAGCGATGGAATCGCGATCAGGATCAGCAGCTCCCCGAGGCCGACGGCCGCGCGCGCGGCTACCCACGCGTCACGCGATCGTGGTAGCGACAACGTGAACAGCGTGCCGGCGCCGGTCGAACCGGAGAGGAGGTTTCCGCTTCCCAGCAGCACGGCCATCAGCGTTCCGAGCTGTGACAGGTTGTTGCGGAACCACTGATACCAGACGTACCCGCGATACGTGCGTTCCGCCGATACCGACTCGAGAATCGCGCGACCGAGCGCGCCAGTCTCGCTCAAGGCATCCGGCTGGAGCTGCACCGTGCGGAGCAGTTCGGCCACACGCGGGTACTCGAACAGCAGTCCCCACACGTTGAGGACCAGGACGAGCAGCGGAATCACGAAACGCCAGCGCGTGTCGAGCCACGACTTCTGCCAGGGCATGTCAACGTTCTCCATTGACCGATTCGAAGAAAATCTCCTTCAACGACATCGGCATGACTTCGACGGCCACTGCATTGAGCGGTCGCAGCTCCGCCAGCACTTGGTCGAGGCCCGAGCGGCACACGACGGTCAGCACGCGGCCGCGTCGCTCGGAGCGGATCGCGCCGCTGGCGCGTAGCGTCGGTTGCGGCGCAGCGTCGGCAAACACGAGCTGGATGCGGCGATAGCTTTCGCGCAGGTCTTCGAGCGGGCCGGCAACGACAGCCTTGCCGCCGTCGACAATGACGACGCGATCGGCGACCTGCTCGATGTGCGGGAGGTGATGCGACGACAGCAGGACCGTCACCTCGTCGCTGGCGACATGTGACACCAGCGCTTGCAGCACTTCTTCGGTCGCGGCGGGATCGAGGCCCGAGGTCGGCTCGTCGAGGACCAGCAGCTCCGCGCCGCGACTGAGTGCAAGCAGGAGGGCGAGCTTGGTCCGCGTGCCTCGCGAGAGCTCCTGGACCCTGCGGTGGTGCGGCAGCTCGAACGCGCGCCGGTAGCGATCCTCGACATCCTTGCGCCAGGTCGGATACAGACTCGCTGCGAAGCGGACGATCTCGTCCACCGTCATGGCGTCGTAGAGATCCTTGTCTTCACTCACGAAGCCGGTCCGCTGCCGGATGCGGACGCTGTCGCTCCTGTTGTCGGCGGCGAGGCCGAGCACACGCGCCGCGCCGCTCGTCGGGCGCGTCATGCCGAGCAGCACCTTCAGCGTCGTCGTCTTCCCGGCGCCGTTGCGCCCGAGCAGGCCGCAGAGCGATCCCCGCGGCACCTGAAGGTCGAGGCCGCGCAGTGCCTCGGTGTCGCCGTAGCTTTTCTTGAGGTCGACGGTTTCGACCGCCCACGCGTCAGTCACGCTGCCCTCCGGTTCGCGTCAGTCCGGCCAATTCCGCCTCGAACAACCGCCTGATCTCGTCGTCGGTGACGCCGCGGGCGCGCAGCTTTTCGATCGCGCCGATGACAATCTCCTGCGCCGCGCGGATCTTGTCCGTCTGCTTCCGCCGGCCGGAGCCGGCGGTCACGAACGCGCCCGAGCCGTGGCGCAGCTCGATGACGCCCTCGTGTTCGAGCTCGCGGTAGGCCTTGGCCACGGTGTTGGGGTTGATCACGAGCTCCTCCGCCAGCGACCGGATGCCGGGCAGCTGGTCGCCGGACCGCAGGGCGCCGGTATCGACCGCATGCTTCACCTGCTCCATCAACTGGAGGTAAACGGGGACGCCGGACGACGGATTGAGGCGGAACAGCATCAGTGCTACTGAACTAGTTAACTAGTACAGTGGCACTGTGACAGGAGTGAACGGCGGTGTCAAGCAAAAAGAAAAACAGCGAGCTCGGCGGTTGCGGCGACGACAGACAAGGACCGCTACAATCAGCGATGCCGCGAGGTTCCCCCATCACCTGCGCGCCGGCGTGACGCACGTTCTCTGACAGCAAATCTGAAGAAGGAATCAGTGGACAACCAGGACACGAATCCCCAGCCTTCGACACTGATGCGATCGCTGCGGCGGCTTCCGCTGCTTCGAGCGTATCCAGCGCTGCAGGCTGCCAAGGCGCAGGTTCGCGAGCTGCGGCAGCAGGTGCGCGCGCTCACTGCGGACGTCGCGCGCGCGAAACAAGTTGCCAGCCAGCGGGAGCTCGCGCTGCAATCGGCAAGCGGCCTGCACCTGTTGGCAACGCCCGCTTTCGACGAGGCGCAGCTTGCCGAGATTGCCCGCACCTGCGCCGCCGCGTACCGCGCCGCCGATCCGTTTCCGCATCTGATCGAGGATGGCGTTTTCAATCCCTCGCTGCTTGAACGGGTTCTCGAGGAATTCGAGGCGATGCAGCGCGGTGACTGGCACCATACCGAGGCGCCGCAGGAGCGGAAGTGGTCGACTGAGAGTGCGCGACAACTCGGGCCGATGACGTCGGCCTTGATCGCCCAGCTCAACTCGGGACCGTTCGTCGGTTTCCTCGAGTCGCTGACCGGCATTTCCGGGCTCGTTCCCGATCCGCATCTGCGTGGGGGCGGGCTTCACGAAATCCGCCCAGGTGGGCTGCTTGGTGTCCACGCCGACTTCAACGTCCATCCACGGCTCAAGTTGTACCGGCGGTTGAATCTCCTGATTTATCTCAACAAGGACTGGCAGGAGAGCTGGGGCGGGGCGCTCGAGTTATGGGATCGAGCGGGCCAGCGGTGCGTCCGCTCCGTGCTGCCGGTGTTCAATCGAACCGTCCTCTTCGATACGTCGAATTTCAGCTACCACGGCCATCCACATCCGCTCGCGTGTCCGCCCGACCGGTCGCGCAAGTCGGTCGCGCTGTATTACTACTCGCTCGAATGCCCCACGGAAGCCGATCGTGAAGCCCACGGCACTCTGTTCCTCGAGCAGGGTCCTCGGGCGGGGGAAACGATTCCCTAACAGAAGTTCAGGAAGAATTCAGTTGTGGATGGCCGTCGTGCCGACGTGTATTTGCGCTACGGTCGACCCGCGCGAGCGACAATAATCTGACTGTCGGAGTGGAGTGGGAGACCAGATGCTCAAAACCATCCATTGGTTGTTCATCGTCGGCGCCGCGCTTTTCATCTTTGGCATCGGCTTCGTGGTTGTCGGTGCGCGCGAGGCGCGCCGCGTTCCCGTGCCGGCGGCAGCGGCTCCGACGACCACTCCGGTTGCGACCACCAAACAGATCATGAGCGCCATCGTCGCGCCGGCGGCCGACGCCATCTTCAGCGCCGTCAGCACGACGGTGAGCGAGAAGGGCATCGTGGAAGTGGCGCCGCAGAACGACGAGGAGTGGGCGGCGCTCGGCGCGAAAGCGGCGGCGCTCGCCGAGGCGGGAAACCTGATCGTGATCGATGGGCGTGCCGTCGATCAGGGCGACTGGGTCACGATGTCGCGCGCGATGATCGACGCCGGCCGGCAGACCCTCAAAGCGGTGGAAGCCAAGAGCACCGAGAGCGTCCTCACGGCTGGGGAAGCCGTGAACACGTCGTGCGACAACTGCCACGAGCGGTATCGCCGCGATTGACGCGATAGCGGCGACGAAACTACGGAGCCACTGCCTACAAGGAGCATTGTGATGATCGACGCAACAGGGAAACGTCTCGCCGCGCCGGCGCTCGTCATGTTGTTCGTTGCGCTGTGGTCGGGCATCGCCGAGGCGCACGGCGTGTCGGGCAAGGATGCCGTGTATCTGCAGGGGCTCGAGGGACGCGCCGTAATCCCGCTCATGTATCTCGGCGCCAAGCACATGGTCACGGGATACGACCATCTGCTCTTTCTCGTTGGCGTGATTTTCTTTCTCTACCGACTCAAGGACGTCGTTCAGTACGTCAGCCTGTTCACCGTGGGTCACAGCCTGACGCTGCTCGTCGGTGTGTTGGGTGGTGTGCGCGCCAATCCTTACATCATCGACGCCATCATCGGCTTCTCGGTCGTCTACAAAGCGTTCGACAACATGGACGGGTTCCGCCGGTTCTTCGGCTTCCAGCCGAACACGAAGGCCGCGGTGCTCCTTTTCGGCCTGTTCCACGGATTCGGTCTGGCCACGAAGCTCCAGGAATTCGCGCTGTCACAGAACGGACTGGTCGCCAACATCGTGAGCTTCAACGTCGGCGTCGAGATCGGGCAGGCGGTCGCGCTGACGGCGGTGCTGATCGGGCTCACGTATTGGCGGACGCATCCCGGCTTCCTGCGACACGCATTCGCCACCAACGCCCTGGTCATGCTCGGCGGATTCCTGCTCATTGGGTATCAGCTGTCAGGCTACGTCCTCGCAGCATGACGATCATGACAACCACGGAACCTGAACAGATCGTCGAAGTACGCCATCGCATCGCGATCGGCGCCGGAGCCGCGCTGCTCGGGGCAGGGCTGATCCTCGTGATGTTCGTGCTGCCGGCCGAATATGCGATCGATCCGCTGGGGACCGGCGCGAAGCTCGGTCTGCTCGATCTCGGCGTGACCGGCCAGCAGGTGCAGGCACTCGAGGCGTCGAAGGGGACGGCCGCCGCGGGCGGGGGCGCCATCGTTGCGCGACAGGAGAAGGCGTTCAACCAGGAGACGGTGAACTTCACGCTGAAAGCACGCGAAGGCATGGAATACAAGTACCGCCTCGACAAGGGTGAATCGCTGCTCTATTCGTGGAAGGCGACAGTTCCCGTCAACTACGAGTTCCACGCCGAACCCGACGGTGCGCCGCGCGGCTACGCGCAATCGTACGAGAAGGTCGACGCCACCGCGCAGGCATCGGGAACGCTCACGGCGCCGTTTGCCGGCATTCACGGCTGGTATTGGGAGAACACGTCGGATGGCGAGATTACCGTGACGCTGACGACGGCCGGCTTCTACAATCTGGCGCACGAGTTTCGCACCGGTGCCCCTGTGAAGAACAAGAATTTCCAGTGACGAGGAGGTCGCGGCCGATGGTGCGGTTCGTTCCGGTGACCGTGGTGGCAATCGCGCTCGGCGTGTTCGCCGGCGGCGTGTCGGTCCGGGCGTGGAACGACCACGGCCACATGCTGGTCGCGTTCGTTGCGTACCAGCAACTGAGCACCGTGCCAGCGGTGAAGGCGAAGGTCGACGCGTTGATCCGGCTGAATCCGTTGATCGGCGACTGGGACCGGGAAGTCGCCTCGCTGCCCGTCGACATGCGACCGGCGGCGTTGTTTGCGATCGCGGCCACGTGGGCCGACATCATCAAATCGGATCCGGCGCATCATGACGACGGAACGAGCGGCGGGAATCGGCCGCCGCCCGGTCAGAGCGCATTCGCGAACACCGGATACAGCGACACGGCGCGTCACAAGTACTGGCATTTCATCGACACGCCCTTTGCGACCGATCAGACCACTCTGCCCGCGGTGCCGTTCCCGCATACCGTCGAGCGCATTCCCGTTCTTCGCAAGACGCTCGCGTCGCCGACGGCAACGCCGGCGTTGAAGTCCTACGACCTGGTGTGGCTGCTGCATCTCGTCGGCGACCTGCACCAGCCGCTGCACGCCGTGACGCGCGTGAACCAGTCGCAGCCGCGCGGAGACGACGGCGGGAACGGCGTTCGCCTGTGTGCGATGCCATGTCGCGACGTGCTGCACCTGTTCTGGGATGGCGTGCTGGGCAACGACACCGATCCAATCGGTCTGCTGATCGATGCGACGGCGGTCAAGGTTCCCACCGGACCCGACGCCACCAATCTCGACCCCGCGAAGTGGGCGGCCGAGAGCTTCGCGCTCGCGCGATCGGAGGTCTACCGCCAGCCGATCGGTCCCGGTGCCGGCCCGTTCACGATCAACGCTGCTTACGTGCAGAACGCCCAGCGAGTCGCCGGCGAGCGCGTGGCGCTCGCCGCTGCGCGGCTCGCGAATATCCTGAAGAACGACTTGCGGTAGGGAGGCAGCCGGGGTAGATGGGCGGATGGGCAGTTGGGTAGATGGGCAGTTGGGTAGATAGGTAGCTGAGTAACTCTCGCCCGATTCATCGCGGTTCGAGCCGCTTTGAAAACGAGTGTTCTTACCCAGCTACTCAACAACCCAAAGACCCAGCTGCCTCGATCAGTGCGTCAGCGTGTAGAGCAGCGCGTTGACGCCGAACGCGTAGCCAGGCACCGACATCGAATAGAAGTACTGCGGATCGTCGCCTTCGCGCTCGAACGAATCGCCGAAGTCGCTGTTGTGCGTCATCAGCACCATGATGCGGCCGTGCGCGTCGAGCACGGCGCGCGTGTGCACCGTCGCGCTCTCGGAACCTCGCTCCGACGTGCCGCCGTTGCTTTGCGCCCAGTATCCGATCGACGGAATCTGCGGCGTCGTCGCCACGTCGAACAGCGTGTGGTACAGCGGATGCTCCGGTGGCAGATCGACAATCGGATAGGTATCCGCAGGGAGAGCCTTGCGCAGCTGCCCGACCCACCATTCCCATGCGTAGTTGCCCCAGAAGTCATCGGCCCACAGGAAGCCGCCCTTTTCGAGATAGAGGCGAAGCTGCGCCGCTTCCTGCGCGTTGAAGGAGGCCGACCCGACCTCGGTCATCATGATGAACGGGCAGTCGAACAGCTCAGGATCGGTCAGCTCGACGAGGAGATGCTTGGGATTGCCGACGGCGTCTTTGCCGACGGTGGTTTTCGTGAGCTCTGACAGTCGGATCGACAGGTTGATGTCGGCTCGCGGATAATCCACGCTCCAGTTGGCCCCATCTCCGCGGACGTCGGCGGCAAACGCCACCCGGCAGAAATGAAAGCTGCCGTCGAAGTCCTCCGCCTTCGCTTTGCGCGCGTTCAGGAAGCCGCGGCTGAATCCGAACCCTCCGCCAAACTGCGCCTCGGCGCGCGCGGCGAGCACGAGACCCGCGAGCAGACCGACGATGATAAACGCCCGTCGCACCCAACAAGTCTAGCGCGGTTACGCGCCGGCCCCACGATCCACCATCCACCAGCCACCATCCAATTCGTGTAGGCTATGCCGCATGAAATACCTTTCCAGAACGCTCGTTGCGGGTCTGCTCGCGCTGACCGGAAGTGCCGCGCTTCTCGGTCAGCAGGGCACTGCCGATCTGATCCTGACCGGCGGCAAGATCGTCACCGTCGACGGCCGCTTCAGCATCGCCCAGGCGGTCGCCGTGAAGGGCGATCGCTTCATGGCCGTTGGCAGCAATCAGGACATTCAGCGCCTGGCGGGGCCGAACACGCGTCGCATCGATCTCGCCGGCAAGTCGGTGTTGCCGGGCCTCGTCGATCATCACGCGCACCTGATGCGCGCGGCCGAGACGTGGGCGATCGAAGCGCGGCTGGACGGTGTGGATTCGCGCAAGCAGGCATTGGAGATCGTGCGCGCCAAGGCGACCGAGCTCGGCCCCGGACAGTGGGTCTACAACCTCGGCGGCTGGTCCTACGATCAGTTTTCGGACAATCACACCCCGCTCACGCGCGACGAGCTCGATCGCGCCGCGCCGAACAATCCCGTCTATCTGCAGTTCTCGCGCTGCTGCGCGTTTATGAACAGCAAGGGCATCGAGGCGATGGGGCTCGGGTCGATGACCGATCCGTGGATCGAGCGCGACGCCGCCGGCAAGCCCACGGGTCGCATCAACGATCCGGGTCTGGCGCAGATGGCGCGAAAGATCCCGCCGCCGGCGAAGGACACGTTCCCGACCAACGCGCAGGCGCTCGTCCGCGATCTGAATCGCGCCGGCCTCACGACGGCGGGGATTTCCGGCTGCCCGCAGGAGGCGACCGAGTTCTATCGTCAGCTCGCCGACAGAGGCGAGCTCACGTTCCGGTTCATGTGCATGGTCGGCGTCCCGCCCAGCACTACGCTCGAAGCGGCACAGCGCGCGGCGCCGCAGATTGCGGCAATAAAGCTCTATCGAGGCGATCACTACATCGACAGCGTGATGATCGGTGAGACGCTCGGCCTGAGCGACAACATGCTGCAGCCGCACACGGCGTATACAGCCGATCAGATGGCGGTGTGGAAGGCACTGGCGATGGAAGTGGCCAAGGCCGGCTTGCCGCTGCACCAGCACGCGACAATCTCGGAAACGTTCGGCGCGTTCCTCGACCAGATCGAGGCAATCGACAAGGTCCGTCCCATCAGGAACCTGCGCTGGTCTTTCGCGCACATGGACCAGGTATCAGCCGAGAATCTCGACCGGATGAAGAAGCTCGGCATGTATGCCGGTGTGCGGGCGATTCCTCCGGTGATGGGCGGCGCGTTCACTCGCGCCCACGGCGACAAGGTCAAGGACATGCCGCCGCTGCGCCTAATCCAGGACAGCGGGATCATGTGGGGCTTCCACACCGATACGACCGAGGTCAACCAATACAAGCCGTTCACCACCCTGTGGTTCGCCGTCACCGGCAAGATGATTGGCGGCGCCGTCGTCAACCGTCAGCCGATCACGCGTGAGGAAGCGCTGATCGCGCACACGCGCAACAACGCGTTCTTCCTGTTCCGCGAAAACGATCTCGGTTCAATTTCTCCCGGCAAGCTGGCGGACCTGGTCGTGACCGATCGTGATTACCTGACTGTCCCTGCGGATCAGATCAAGGACATCAGGCCGGTGATGACGATCGTCGCCGGCAGGATGGCCTACGACGCCGCCGCAGCATCGCGCGCCACGCATTGATTGCCGAGCCAGGCACGGGCGGTCAGTCCCCGGGCCGCCCCTTTTGTGATTTCTTTCCGCCATCCTTCCGACAAATCTGGAACGGTTCTCGCTAGAGGTTCCCCCGCAATGGCGAGCGTCACTCTCGGCGATGTGATTCTTCGGCGCGTGCAGCTGACCGCACGGGAGGCCGTCACGCTGATCCTTGCCGTTTCACGAGCGTGGGATCGACAACGGCCGGTCAGCGCTTCGCCTGCGCTTCCCGACCTCAATGCCATTCAGCTCCGCGAGACGGGCGCCGTATCCTTCCTGGTCACACCGGGCACATCGAGTGAGCAATCGGAGAACAGGAGTGAGACGTTGTCGTCCCTGCTCGGACGCCTCCTTGGCACTGATGAGGCCGACGCCCTGGCGCCCCGCACGGCCCTGGTCGCCACGCACGCCGCAGCGCCGGACGTTCCCGCCGTTCCGGACGAGAGCTTCCGCAGCGTGCTCACCCGTTTCGCGGACGACGATTACGCGGGAACGGTAGCGACCATCGTCGCGCGCACCCTGGAGGCCGCTCGCGAGCAGCCGCTCGAGGTGGCGCCGGCGCGCGTCCGGCACACCGGCCCCGAGCGGCGACGGCAGCCGCGGATTGTGGCCGAGCTCCGTCTCGACATTCGTGAGCTGGAACGAGAGCTTTTCGCGCTTCGCGCTTCGTCCACACCGCCACCGCCACTCGGTGCCCAGGTCAAACGTCGAACGATCGCGCGGGTGGCGCTCGCCGGTGTGGCCGCCGGCGCGCTGGCACTGCTGACGACGCTGGCGATCGATCGCAATCCGATGCGAGCGGGAGGCGAGGCGGTCGGTGACGTGCCGGTCGGTCGTGCAGACGAACGCACAACGACGTCTGCACCGGGTGCTGCGCCGCTCGACTCGAGCGTTGTCCAGGGAACGGCCTTGAGTGCGGTACGACCGGACCAGCCGTCGATCGCCGCCACTCGCGCGCAAGCTCGACATCGCCCGGTCACGCCGGCCACGTCACGATCGCAGAAGCGCTCCGCGGCAGCGTTTGCCGGAGGCGCGCGCAGTATCGACTGGTTACGGCACTGACGCAGGCGTGCGTTCAGTGCGTCATCGCGTAGAGCAGGACGTCGATCCCCAGCGCATATCCCTGCGGCGAGAACCTGTAGAAGAACTCCGGATCCTCGCCCTCGCGTTCCCACGAGTCCGAGACGTCCGTGTTGTGCGTCATGACGGCGATGATGCGTCCGTGCTTGTCGCGGATCGCCCGGAAGTGGGCGACGGCTGATTCGGCGCCGCGCTCGGATGTCGACGAACCGCCAGTGGCGCGCCAGAATCGAATGCTGGTGACCTGCGGGACGCTGTTCACTTCGAGCATCGAATGGAAGATCGGATCGCTCAGCGGCACGTCTTCGATCGGATAGTCGACTGACGACATCGCTCGCGAGAACTCGCGCGTCCACTGCTCCCACGCGGCGTTGCCCCAGAAATCATCGACCCACAGAAATCCACCCTTCTGCAGGTAGAGTCGCAGCCGCGTGACTTCCTCCGGCGTGAGGCCGATAGTGCCGACGTCGGAGGCCATCAGGTAGGGACATTCGAAGAGCGCGTCATCGGTGAGCCGCACGAGATAGACGTGCGCCACATCCTTGGACACCCAGCTCACGCGCGTCTTGGTCAGCTCTGACAGCCGCAGCAGCAGGTGGCGCTGGCCCCACGGATAGTCGGTGCTCCAGCCGGCGCCGTTGGCTTCGCGCCGAACGCTCGTGTAGAGAATGTGACAGCCGGCGAGATCGCGATCGGGATATTGCTGCGGCGGCAGTTCCGGCGGATCGCCCTGTTCGCCGCGAAATGCGCGGAACCCGAAGAAGTCGTCACGGAACTGCGCGTAGACGTAGCCGCCGGACACGACGAGCAGCGCGATCAGCGCGGTCAGCAGTCGCACGGGGCGGTGCGTCACGGCTCTCTTCATGACTGTGGCCGGAAGTGTCACACCGATTATCCATCCGAACAGGGTGCTATACTCGCCGCTCGACAAACTGACCTGCTCGGCCGAACAGGGAAGTGGGTGCAAAGCCCACGCGGTCCCGCCACTGTAAGCGGAGAGAGCCGTTCCAGCACGTCACTGCGCCGTAAGGCGCGGGAAGACGGAACGCTCGCCCGATCCGCAAGCCAGGAGACCTCTCGCCCGAGCCAGTCCCTTTGCCTCGCGAAGAAAGCAGCTGGGCTGATGGGCGGATAAGCAGTTGGGTTTCATTCGACCCAACTGCCCACCCACCCAGCTACCCAGCTACCCAAATCGCGGGGCCCGGCGCGATGGACGCCGGAAGGAGACAGCATGATTGGCTCCGCTTCGAGCGGACGCACGGGTGCGCGCGCGCACCCTCGCGTTCGATTCTCCTGCTGCGCAATCTTCCTCGCGGTCGTGATGGCGTGTGCCCCTGCGGTGGGCCAGACACGCGCCGTCGGTCAGCAGACCGGCACACTCACCGGCATCGTCCGCGATCCACTGGGAGCGCGGGTGGCGGGAGCACGGGTGACGCTCGCCACGGACCTCGGCGTCAGCGCCGCCGCCACGACCAGTGCTGACGGCTCGTTCACCTTCGCCGCGTTGAATGCCGGCCTGTATGAAGTTGCCGTGAGCGCGGAAGGGTTCGAGCCGTTTGCATTCGCTCCTGTGTGGGTGGGCCGCGGCACTCAGGTGACCCTCGAGGCCACGTTACAGGTTGGACCGCTCGAGCAGGCCGTGGTCGTCACGGCCGCGGCGGAGCGGATTCCGCAAGCGCAGACTGGTGCGCCGATCGCCGTGATCGATGCGCGGACGCTCGAGATCGCCAACACGCCGGACGTCCTCGAGACGCTTCGCGACGTGCCGGGCACGTCGGTCGTGCAAACCGGCGCGCGCGGCGGCACCGCGTCGGTGTTCATCCGCGGCGGGGCAGGGAATTTCAACAAGGTCCTCGTCGACGACATTCCGGCCAACGATATCGGCGGCGCGTTCGATTTCGCGCAGTTGTCGACGGCCGGGATCGAGCGCATCGAGATCCTGCGGCAGACCAACAGCGTGATGTACGGCAGCGATGCCCTGGCGGGCGTGATTGCCGTCACCACCCGGCGAGGGCAGACGCGGCAGCCGGCGCTCACCTACGCGGCTGACGCGGGCAATCTCGCGACGTTTTCCACCGATGCCGGCGTCGGCGGCATCGTGAAGCGATTCGACTACTTCTCCGAGTACGCGTACTTCCGTACGGACAACGACGTCCCGAACAACGCGTTCCGCAATCGGACCTATGCCGGTCGCTTCGGACTGGCGGCGGGGTCGAAGACCGATATCAGCGCAACGATTCGGAGGACCGACACCAAGGGCGGGAGCCCTGGAGCGTTCGCCGCGAACGGTCTGGCCGACGATTCGTCGCAGAAGAATGAGCGGACGTACGCGAGCGTCTCGGCGCGATCGCAGATCCGCAATCGCTGGCAGGCGGCCATCAGGTACGGCGCCGCGGCGCAGACGCTGCATTTCGCCAATCCGTCGCCGACCGGAGAGCCGTTCGATCCATTCGGTTTCGGCGCCACCTACCTCGGTCGGCTGGTCACATTGCGCAGTGCGAATGGCGATACGACCAGCGGCCGCGCCATCCTGGATTTTGGCGGCAGCTATCCGTCGACGTTCGAGAGCCGCTCGACGCGGCGTCTCGTATCCGGCGACACGACCTATGAGGCGGCCTCGTCGTTGAGCGTCTCCGCCGGTGCCCGCTACGAACGCGAACAGGCGTACGACGATCCGGGCGGGAAAGCGGTGGCGACGCGCAACAATGGCGGGGCATTCATCGAAGGGCGCTGGGGGATCGCGCGCCGTCACTACGTGACCGCTGGCCTCGGGGTCGAACACAACGCGGCGTTCGGAGAAGCGGTGACGCCGCGGGTCTCGATCGCGTCGTATGTGCGGCGTCCAGAGAACGGCGCCGGCAACGACACGAAAGTGGTGTTCAACGCCGGCACCGGGATCAAGGCCCCGAGCGTGTTCCAGGCACGGTCGTCGCTGTACGAGCTGGTGAAGAACACGCCGGTCGCAGCCGGAGTCGACCCGATCGGGCCCGAGCGCAGCCGGAGCGTCGACGTCGGCGTCGAGCAGGGATTTGCCGGCGGCCGCGCGCGAGCGCGGGTCGCGTACTTTCGCAACACGTTTCGGGACCTGATCGAGTTTCTCTCGCCGAGCGCACTCGTCCGTGCGGGTGTGCCCGCGTCGAGCGCCGGCGCTGCGCGATTCGGCGCCTACATCAACGCACAGTCGTACCGGGCGCAGGGCTTGGAAGTGTCGCTATCGTCCGTGCCGGTGCGCGAATGGCGAGTCAGCGGCTCCTATACGTATCTGGCCGCGGAGGTGACCAGGGCGTTCAGTGCAAGTCCCTCGTTCAATCCTGCGTTTCCGAACGCGCCGATCGGCGCCTTCTCGCCGCTCGTCGGCGCCCGGCCGTTCCGGCGGCCGGCCCACTCGGCGGCGCTGGCCGTGGCCTACACGCCTCCGCGCGCGGAGTTTGCGTTCTCGGCGTCGCTCGTCGGCAAGCGCGACGACAGCACGTTCCTTACCGATCAGTACTTCGGCAATTCGCTGCTCCTGCCGAACCACGATCTCGATGCGGCGTATCAGAAGGTCGATCTCAGTGCCGCGTACTTATTCCATCGCCGCCTGCGTGGTTACGTCCGCATCGAGAACCTGCTCGACCGCAAGTACGAGGAGGCGTTCGGATATCCCGCGCTGCCGCTGACCGCGCGAGTCGGCTTCAAGCTCCTTCTTGGAGGGAGCGCCCTTCACTGATCACGTTTTTTGACACGAAGGACAGCAAGCCGCAGGGAAAGGCCACTAAGAACACAAAGGGCTCGATGCGACCGCATCGAGCCTTTGTGGCCTTGCTTTGAGTCCTTTGTGTCCTTCGTGGCCAAACCGTCTTTGTGTTCTTTGAGAGGTAAGATTGCCTGTCGATGGGTTCCGCGGATTCATAGGGGGGCTCCATATGTCCCGACGCTGCAGTTGGTTCGCATTCATGTTGAGTGTGGTCGCGGCGTGTTCGCCGGCGCAGCCGCCGGCGGAAACGCAGAACGCGCCGGCACAAACGACGCCGGCGCCCACCGCTGTTCCACCAGGCCCAAAGCTGTTCGTCACCAATGAAGTCGGCGGCGATTTGACGGTGATCGACGTCGGCACCGCGCGCGCGGTGGCGACCATTCCGCTCGGCAAGCGGCCGCGCGGCGTGAGTGTCAGCCCCGACGGAGCGACGGTCTACGTGGCGCTGAGCGGTTCGCCAATCGCCGGTCCCGGCATCGATGAGAGCAAGCTGCCGCCGGCCGACAAGAAGGCGGACGGCATCGGCGTGGTGAGCGTCAAGGATCTCAAGCTCGAGCGAATCATCCGCGGTGGTTCCGACCCGGAGCAGATCGCGCTGAGCAACGACGGCAAGACCATCTTCGCCACCAACGAGGACACCGCGCAGGTCAGCGCCATCGACGTGGCCGATGGCCACGTCATCGGAGAGGTGAAGGTCGGCGAGGAGCCCGAAGGCGTCAACCTGCGGCCCGATGGCAAGGTCGCCTACGTCACCTCGGAAGCCGACAGCACCGTGAGCGTTGTCGATACGGCGACGCTGAAGCTGCTCCAGACGATCAAAGTCGGCCCGCGCCCACGCTCGACCGCGTTTCTCCCCGACGGGACGCGCGCATATGTGCCGTCGGAGAACGGTTCGTCGATGACGGTCATCGACTCGCAGAAGCACCGGGTCCTCCACACCATTCCACTCAAAGGCGAGCTGGTTCGACCGATGGGCACCGTCGTGTCACCCGACGGCAAGACGCTGTACACCACTACCGGCCGTGGCAAGCACGTGTTGTTCATCGATACGAAGACGAACGAGAAGGTTGCTGAAGTGGAAGTCGGCGACCGGCCGTGGGGCGTCACGCTGTCACCCGACGGCAAGATGCTGTTCACCGCCAACGGCACGTCCAACGACGTCTCGATCGTGGACGTCGAGAGCCGCACGGTGAAAGCGAAGGTGAAGGCGGGTGACCGGCCGTGGGGAGTGGCGTATGTGCCGTAGACGGTCGCGGAGCATAACCGTTCCCCAATGGGATGCGGCGCGGACCTTTATGGTCCGCGAAGCGCGAGCACCGAATGTGCTTCTGCTCGCACTCGTCTCGGCCGCGTCACTTCTTTTCAGCGCTCCAGCGATCGCCGCGCAGACGATGCGCGTGGACTATTACCACACCGGCAACGAGAAGGAAGAGCGCTTCAGCCTCGATCGGGTCCTGATCGAGCCGCTGCCGTGGGCCGGGAATCCGAACCAGCCGATCGACCGCACGAATCTCGGCAAGTACTTCTTCGAAGTCCTCGACGCCGCGAGCGGGTCGATCCTCTACTCACGCGGGTTCGCATCGATTTACGGCGAGTGGGAGACGACCGGCGAGGCGCAGAAGATGAACCGGACGTTCGGCGAGTCGCTGCGTTTTCCAGCGCCCGACAAACCGGTCCGTATCGTCATCAAGAAGCGTGACGCGCGAAACGCGTTTCAGGACATCTGGACGATCAACGTCGACCCGGCCGACAAGTTCGTCGAGAAAGGAACCACGGGGCCTGCGGCCGGCGCACTGCTGAAGCTGCATGAGAGCGGCGACCCGGCGACCAGGCTCGATCTGCTGATTCTCGGCGACGGCTACACCGCGGCCGAGCGGCGGAAGTTCGAGCGCGATGCACGCCGGCTGGTCAACGTCCTTTTCTCGACTTCGCCCTTCAAGGAACGTCAGCGCGACATCAACATCTGGGGGCTGGCGCCGGCGTCGGCGCAGTCAGGCATCAGCCGGCCATCACAGCACATCTTCAAGCGGACGCCGGTGGGCACCACCTACGACGCGTTCGACTCCGAACGCTACGTCCTCACCTTCGACAACCGTGCCTTTCGTGACATCGCCGCACAGGCGCCCTACGACGTCGTCGAGATCCTGACGAACACAGCCACGTACGGCGGCGGCGGCATCTTCGGTCTGTACAGCACCGTGGCGGCCGACAGCGCCTGGGCGCCGTATATCTTCGTTCACGAGTTCGGCCATCACCTTGCCGCGCTCGCTGACGAGTACTACACCTCCGACGTCGCGTATCTCCCTGCTGCCGACCGCGTCGAGCCGTGGGAGCCGAACGTCACGGCGCTGCTCGATCCCGCGAACATGAAGTGGAGAGACCTCGTCACCGCTGGCACGCCGCTGCCGACCCCGTGGCCGAAGGAGGAGTTCGAAACCTATTCGCGCGACGTGCAGAAGCGACGTCGCGAGATCCGTGCGGCGGATCGCCCGGAGTCGGAGATGGATGCGCTCTTCACCGAGGAACTGGAGCACGAGCGCAAGCTGCTGGGCGGCAGCCCGAACGCGAAGCGCGTGGGCGCGTTCGAAGGCGCCAACTACGAGGCGCGCGGGTATTACCGGCCGCAGGTCGATTGCCTGATGTTCACGCGGAACATCGCTGACGGTTTCTGCGCCGTCTGCCGCCGGGCTATCGAGACGATCCTCAATCTCTACGCTGGATAAGCGGCTGTCGTCGTAGAATTTGCGGTACTCAGGAGGCGTTCGATGCGTGTTGGAGGCGTCACGGTTGCCCTCGCATTGGCGGCACTCATCCATCTCTCGGCGGCTGCCGATTCGCGGCCGGCGCGAGGCTCGGATGGGCATCCGGATTTGTCAGGCTACTGGACCAACGACAGTTTTACGCCGCTCGAACGCTCGCCGGAGCTGGGCGAGAAGGAATTCTTCACCCCGCAGGAAGCAGCTTCATATTTGAAGCAGCGTCTGGATCGGCTGAATGGCCAGGCGAAAGACGATATTCACTACGACGATGCGCTGTGGCAGGCGGAGACGTATGCGAAGCAGGCGAACCTCCGCACGTCGATCGTCTTCGATCCGCCGAACGGCCGACTGCCGTCGCTGACGCCGGAGGCGCAGCGGCGTGATACGTCGCGAGTCGCCATGGCACGCACGCCTGGTCCCGCCGACAGCGCGCAGAGTCGGTCGCTGGCCGAGCGCTGCATCAGCTGGGGCAACGTGGGTCCGCCGATGCTGCCGCCGACCTATAACGCGAACTTCCAAATCATGCAGGCGCCGGACCTGGTCGTGCTGCGCCACGAGATGATGCACGACACCCGTCTGGTCTACATGGACGGCAGGCCACACGCGGGTCCAGGCGCCACGTGGATGGCCGGTGATTCCCGCGGCCGCTGGGAAGGCGATACCCTGGTGGTCGATACGACGAACTTCACTACCCGGACGAACTTCCGCGGATCGCCGCAGACCACGCGCCAGGACATCTTCACCAGCGACGCGCTGCACGTCATCGAGCGGTTCACGCCGACCGATCGCGACACCATCACGTATCGCTTCACCGTCGACGATCCGAAGACGTGGACGCGGTCGTGGTCCGGCGAGACGTCGTTACGGCGCTGGGACGGCCCGATCTACGAGTACGCCTGCCACGAAGGGAATTACGGCCTCGCGAATATCCTTCGCGCGGCGCGCCTGGCGGAAGCCGCGAAGTAAGGGCGCCCTTGCAGGAATTGCCGATCGACGCGCTGGGCGCGCGGCAATTCCTGCAACAGTGCACGGTTCGATCTGCACACCGCACCTGACCCGCCTTCGCTCGTGAGCGTCGGCGAGGTCCAGCCGACCGGCATGGCGCGACTCTTGGAATGCCGGCTCGCATGAGCGACTCGCGCTACATCGATTTCATCTCCGCCTACTGCGACCGCTGGTGCGAACGGTGCGCTTTCACCGAGCGCTGCTCGCTGTTCGCCGTCCAATGCGCGATGGCAATGTGCGACGACGAGGTGGAGGCGATGGAGCTGGCGGTCGGCCGCGCGCCATCGGAGGATGGCGAACCTTCGGAGACCGACGTCTCCAGCTGGATCGCGGAGTTGAACGCGATCCCGCCGCCCACCGCGGCGGAGACCGCGGAGCTCCATCGCCAGAGCGCCGAGCAGGAGGCACGCCTCGATGCGACGTCGATCGTGCAGACCGCACGCGCCTACACCGTGCTCGCGGCGCGCTGGCTGCGCGCCGAATCGGCGTCGCTGAAACAGCGAGCCGAGGCGGATATCCGCGACGCCCTGGAGATCGTCGAGTGGGATCACTTCCTGATCACGATGAAGCTGCGCCGCGCGCTGCACGGCCTCGACGAGATCGCGCGCGGCACCGAGCTCGATGACGAGTTCGTTCGCAAGGACGCGAACGGCACCGCGAAGCTGGCGCTGCTCTGCATCGAGCGATCGGAAACGGCCTGGCGTGCGATCGCCCAGTGGAGCGACAACGAGTTCGCTGCGGTGTTCGCCGAGCAACTGGCGCAATTGCAGCGAGAGGTGGAGCAGGAATTCCCGGATGCGCGGGCGACCATCAGACCGGGGCTGGATGAGCCTGTGTAAAATGCGGAATGCGCAAAGTCTTGTTGCTCACGCTGCTCATCGTCGGCGGCCAGGCCGCCCATGCGCAGTGGGTGAGATATCCGACGCCAGGTCTCCCGCGTACCCCTGACGGAAAACCGATTCTCACGGCTCGTGCACCGAGGGCTGCCAACGGCAAGCCCGATTTGTCTGGTGTGTGGCACGTCCAGCCGACAGGGCTCGCCGAGATGAAGCGTCTCTTCGGCAACGACGTGGACGCGATCCAGGTGCCTGGCATGGAGATCGACACGATCTCCAAGTACGCGGTCAACATCCTTCAGGACTTCACGCCTGAGACCGCGCCGGTGAAACCCGAAGTCGGCGCGGTCCTGAGTCGCCGTGGCGACGACAAGCCCGAGGTGCTTCCGGCCACGCACTGCCTGCCGCTCGGGGTGCCGCTGTCGACGATGCTGTCCGAGGTGTCGAAGATCGTGCAGACACCAGGGCTGACCCTCATCATGTTGGAGTTGGGTGGAACGCGTCAGATCTATACCGACGGACGGAAGCACGTCCCTGATTCGTCACCCTCGTGGCTGGGATATTCCGTCGGGAGGTGGGAGGGCGACACGCTGGTCGTCGAGACCAGCGGCTTCAACGGCAAGGTGTGGCTCGACCTGATCGGCCATCCGCAAAGCGAACAGGCGCGCATCGTCGAGCGCTATCGCCGCCGGGATCTGGGCCACATGGACGTCGAGATCACCATCGACGATCCGACGTGGTATACGAAGCCATTCACCGTCAAGGTGACGCACCTGCTGCAGGCCGACACCGACATCCTCGAGTACTTCTGCAACGAGAACGAAGTGGACCGAAAGCGAATGGGCCTGTGACTGGGTCGCTGTTTGGCCGGTGTTTCGACCACGGCGTCATAATCCGCTGGCGAGGCTCGCGTGCGGCGGTGCGTGACCGTATGTCGCTCCAGAAAACCGATCTTGAATCGCGCACCTCAGCATCCGCCGCCGATCAACAGCGTGTGACCAAACACGTGCCACGGTTTTCTTTCGCGACATACGGTCCCGCACCGCGTCGGCGAGCCGGTAGACAACAACGTCGCGGTCGCAGCATTAGAGGTGGCCCGTTTGCGGGCATTCCCCGGCTACGCATCCGCCCATCTACCCATCCACCTATTTCGGCTTGGCGACCCGGTAGATCGGACAAATGGTTTGACCTGCCAGCCTAACTACCCAGCTACCCAGCTACCTATTTCGTGCATCGCGCGTTGAGGCCGCCCTGCTGCTCGGTCTTCTCCCGATAGACGTCGTGACAGTTGGAGCAGGCGAGCGTCACTTTATCGGCGACGTCGAGAAACACGTCGGTCTTCTTCGCCTGTGCCGCCTTGTACGCCTCGAGGCCCGCCTCACGCAGCCCCTGGACGAACTTCTGCCAGTCGGCGTTCTGCACCGGGGCGGGCTTGCCGTTCGAGCACACGCGCGGCACTGTCAACAGGCGCGCGGACTCGTTCAGCGCGAGCGCCGCGTTCTCCACCGCCTGCCATCCACCGTACGTGCTCGTCAGCGGGTTCGGCGACAGCGATGGGTCGTCGGCTTTCAGCTTGAGGAAGTCGTCGGTCTGCGCCGCGAAGATGACGTTCGAGTTGGGGAAGAGGATGCCGCGCATCAGCTGCGCCATGTTGGCGGCCGGTCGGCTCGAGCTCGTTGCGGCACCGCGGCCACGCGCCGGCGCCTGCGCGAAGACCAATTGCGTCGCGATCAGACCGGCGAGTGCGACGGTCATCGCGGGAACCCAAACGTAACGCTGCATGCAAGACCCTCCCGGAATTCGAAACCCCGATCACGATTCGAAGCGACGTTCACCCGAGTGCGACCCACCGAGGCATTGAGGCACCGAGGTCAAAACAGTCAGGGCCGTTCCTCAGTGCCTCGGTGTGTCGTCTCGCGGGTGAAAGTGGTACGGCTTCAAACGTCCTCGGCACTTGGACTACGATCGATGGCGCCTTGGCTCGAATTCTACAACTGAGGGACGCGGTTCACGATCTCGTCCGCGACGGCGACGTCGTGGCGCTCGAAGGCTTCACCCATCTCATTCCGTTCGCCGCCGGGCACGAGATCATCCGGCAGGGCCGTCGCAACCTGACGGTCATCCGCATGACCCCGGATGTGATCTACGACCAGTTGATCGGCGCCGGCTGTGTGTCGAAGCTGATCTTCTCGTGGGGCGGCAATCCCGGCGTCGGATCGCTGCACCGGCTGCGCGATGCGGTCGAGAACGACTGGCCGGTACCGCTGACGATCGAGGAGCACGCGCACGCCGGCATGGCTGCCGCGTATGCAGCGGGCGCCGCCGGTCTTCCCTTCGGTCTGCTGCGCGGGTATCTCGGAAGCGACCTGCCGAAATACAACGAGAAGATCAAGTTCATCGAGTGTCCCTTCACCGGGGAGCGTCTCGCCGCCGTGCCGGCGCATCGCCCCGACGTCGGGATCATCCACGCGCAGAAGGCGGACCGGAAGGGCAACGTCCTGATCCGAGGTCTGGTGGGCGTGCAGAAGGAGACCGTCCTGGCGTCGAAGCGATCGATCGTGACGGTCGAGGAGATCGTCGACGAGCTCGAGGCGCCCTCGAATGCGGTGGTGCTGCCGTATTGGGTGGTCAGCGCCGTGTGTCAGGTCACCGGGGGTGCGTTTCCCTCCTATGCGGCCGGCTACTACTCGCGCAACAACGCGTTCTACAAGCAATGGGACAACGTCGCGCGCGATCGCGACACGTTCCAGGCGTGGATCAAACGCCACGTGATGGAGACGCGCGACTTCGACGACTTCAAACGAAGCCTCGAGCAGCAGCAGGCAGTAGGCGGTAGGCAGTAGGCAGTAGGCAGTAGGCAGAGCGAATCGATGGAACTGCAATACACCTCGGACGAGATGATGACGATTGCCGCGGCGCGCATGGTGCACAACGGCGCGGCGCTGTTCGTGGGTATCGGTTTGCCCAGCGCGGCCGCGAATCTCGCGCTGCGGACGCACGCGCCGGACACGATCCTCATCTACGAGTCGGGCACGATCGGATCGAAGCCAGCCGTGCTGCCGCTTTCGATTGGCGACGGCGAGCTGGCCGACACGGCCGACGCCGTCGTGTCCGTCCCCGAGATGTTCGCCTACTGGCTGCAGGGAGGACGGATCGATCTCGGCTTCCTGGGCGCCGCACAGATCGACAAGTACGCCAACATCAACACGACCGTGATCGGTGGGACGTATCGGAAGCCCAAGGTGCGATTGCCCGGAGCCGGCGGCGCCCCGGAGATCGCCGCGTCCTGCAAGGAAGTACTGATCACACTGCGCCAGAACAAACGCGCGTTCGTCGAGCGGCTCGACTTCGTCACGTCAGTGGGCCACGGCCAGGGTCCTCGCAGTCGCGACGAGCTCCGTCTGCCGGGTCAGGGACCGACCGCCGTGATCACCGATCTTGGCATCCTCACTCCGGACCCGGAAACGAAGGAACTGACGCTGACCAGCATTCATCCTGGCGTGACCGTCGAGAAAGCCGCGGCGGAGACCGGCTGGCCGCTCAAGATCGCACCGCAGCTGAAGACCACCGCGCCTCCCACTGAAAACGAGCTTGCCGTGCTCAGGGATTTGCAGGAGAGGACAGCCAGGGCGCACGCAGGTCAAGCCTGAACCTGCCAACTCCTCGCTTCCAATAGCGAATTCCCAAACGTCTGAACGTCGATCGTCGGGGAACGTCGACTGGGCGGGTGAACCGCCGGGCGGCTCCGGTTCGCGCCGTGGAAAATCGGGCCCTCCGGCGGCGTGCTGACGGTTACGCGTCGCCTGAGGTCATCCGCGCGACAGCCTTCTAATCGAGTCGATAACCAGCTGCGTCGAGCAGCAGCGGCAATAGCGGCAGCGACGCGCTCGGATGGCCTGCGGACCCGATTTAGTTCCTGTCGATGATCACGCCGCTCACAAGTCGCCGCCCGACGGTTCACCCGCCCAGTCGACGGCGCAGGGCGCGCCGCATTGGCCAACGACTCTGCGCCGTCGGCCGAAAACGAGCTGGCCGTCACTCGCCAGGCAGGAGCGTACCGAGACGGCTCACCTCGGCCGCGAGCATGGTTACGATTTGCCGGTATGCCGCTCGTCCTGTCACCGACGTCTCCCGATCTCGAGAATCCCACGACGAAGCCGTATTTTCTGTGGTGGACCGATGCGACGGCCGCGGACTTCCGTCGCGCGCTCCAAGACTCGGATCTCGAGCGTCGCGCCTACTGGATGGGCGCGCTTCTTCGCGAGGCCAACAGCAGGGACGTCTGGCTGTTCGTCACGCCAGCCGAGATCCGACAGGCGTGGCCACATGTCCGTCGTCACTTGGGGCGAACACGGGCGATGTGGGCGTATCTGCTCGAGATCGACGACCGCGCGCCGGACCTCGAGTCGTCCGTGTGAACAGAGGACCGCGTGGCGGATAGTTTCGATCGCCGCATCGTCCCTGACGAGTAGCTCGCCTTGTTGCAGGCGTGCCACGCGCGCGTTCCGCTTGCATTCCGTGACGACCTCCGCGAGCGATTCCGTCGCGGCTCGATTCCGTAATCTGATTTTCAACTTCGCAAGTGCGGCACTCTGTTCCTGTGCAAGGTCGTCTGAGCCCAGGACGCGGTTCTTCTACAATCTGTCCACGAAAGAGAGGGATATGAAGGACGGAGACGGTCGCGAGGGCGCGCGACCTCGAACGCCGGATACTCGCGAGAAGTCGACTGCGCCCCGGCATCTGAGGGTATTCCTGTCGTCGCCTGCCGACGTGGCCGAGGAGCGCAAGATCGCGCGCGAGGTGCTGGAGCGACTGCCGCGCGATCCGTGGGTCAAGGGCGAGGTCACCATCGAGGTGGTGAGCTGGGACGATCCCGACGCGCCGGTCCCGATGCTCGCGGGTCTGACGCCGCAGCAGGCCGTGGATCAAGGGCTCCCGATGCCGTCTGCCTGTGATCTCACGGTTGCGATCCTCTGGGGTCGCATGGGCACGCCGTTGACGAGCCCGACCAAGCCCGATGGCTCGCCGTACTTGTCGGGAACGGAGTACGAGCTCGAAACCGCGCATGCGGCGGGGAAGCCCGTGCTGGTTTATAGACGCACGGCGCGATTCCTGGTCGACGTCGACGATCCGGACCTTGACGCCAAGCGGAAACAGAAGCAGCTGGTCGAGCAGTTCTTCGCGCGTTTCCAGAACGACGACGGATCTCTCGCGGGAGGCTATCACCGATACGAAGACGTCGCGGATTTCCGCCAGCAATTCGAGGCCCACGCCAAGGCGCTGGTTCGTCAGATTCTCGAGCGCGAGTCGAGCGACGCGAGTCGTCGGCCACGAGCGCGCAACCGGAAAGGCAAAGACGCGGTGCCGCCACGCGTGCCGCAGGAGTATCGCGAGTGGCTGCAGACCCGGTGCGCGAGCGTCGAGCTCCTCGGGCTGCGGCTGAAACAGGGGCAGGCCGTCCGGATCAACAACGTCTACGTCCCGCTCACAACGGCGCACGGTCGCGACATGCAGGACGCGCGCGGCCGTAAGCGGCCCCGCCCGGGAGGCGACGAAGACCCGGCCGATCAGCTGTTGCTCGATCGCGTCGGCGAGAGCTCCGTGTACATCTCCGGCGATCCCGGATCGGGAAAGTCGACCTTCTGCCGCTGGCTCGCCTGGGTCGCGTGTGAGGGTGCCGTGCCGCCGTCGGAGGACGACGCGCCGGACGCGTATCGCGAGCGCCTGGCGCCGGCGCTCGGGAATCGTCTGCCCGTTCTCGTGCCGTTGCGTCAGTTCTGGAACCGACTGCAGGAACAGCCGCGGGCGGCACTGGGGCCGACACGCTCGCTCGAATCGGCTGTCGCCCAGTGGCTCGAAGACGGCAACGCTCCCGGCGTCAGCGCCGCACTCGTGCGCGCGCACGTGGAACAGGGCACGGCGCTCTTCATCTTCGACGGCATCGACGAAGTGCCTCCGGCCCCGCGCGCCGCGCTCGTCGAGGTCCTCGCGGAATCACCGCTACGTTGGATCGCGAGCGGCAACCGCGTCGTCGTCACGAGCCGACCGTATGCCTTGTCGGACGCGGAGATCGCCCGGCTGGGTCTCCCGCATGCGCCGATTCGACCCGTTCCGGTCGAACTGCAGTGGCTGCTGGTCCGCCGCTGGTTCCGGATCCTGAGCGAGAGCCCGGAGGCGGCCGATGCGAGCGCGACGGAAATGCTGCGGCAGGTGCGCGAGCAGGCGTGGCTCTCGCCGCTGACCGAGAACCCGCTCCTCCTCACCGGCATGTGCATCGTCTTCGGCGACGGCAAGGGGCTGCCCGAGGACAAGTACGAGCTCTACGATCGCGTGGCCGATGCGGTGCTGCACAACCGGATTCCGGATCGCCTGCGCCTGCAGCTGGTCCGCGCGCGCCTCGCGGTCGTGGCGCACGGCATGCACACCGGCGAAGGGCTTAGCGAGTCGCGGGCGACGCCGCAGGCCGTCGTCACCGATCGGGAGATCGAAAGCATGCTGCGCGCGTATCAAGTCCGCAGCGCGTGGACCGAGCAGGACGTCCAGGAGGTGGGCGCCGCTCGCGACGAGCTCGTCACGCAGACCGGACTGCTGCTGCCGCGCGGCGAGCACCAGGCCTCGTTCCTCCATCTGTCGTTTCAGGAGTTTCTCGCCGCGCAGCGCCTCGCGGATATCGAAGCGGACCGGATTCGTGACGTGTTTTTCGAGCGCAGCGGCTCGCCCGAGTGGCGGAACACGCTGTCGTTTCTGTTCGGGTCGCTGCTGGCGACCAGCACGACGCCCGAGCGCGCGGTCCGGCTGTTGACCGATCTGGTTGGACGGGTGGAAGCCGACGCGATCGGTCTCGTCCTCGTCGTCGCCGACGCG
>Ga0081539_10002106_pt1 | contig 29503 bp, 29 predicted proteins | sample TabmetS4T2R2_FD_71023 | JGI IMG/M metagenome (GOLD analysis project Ga0081539, IMG submission 71023) | Tabebuia heterophylla rhizosphere microbial communities from the University of Puerto Rico - S4T2R2 | ecosystem: Host-associated > Plants > Roots > Rhizosphere ... | reverse complement strand
AGCGGATCGACCCGGGCCGCACGCCACGCAGGAATCAGCGCCGCGACCATTGTGATCATCACGAGCGTCGGCACCACCAGCAGGTAGGTGCCGACGTCGATGCCCTGAGCGTTTGGTATCAGGGCGCCAAGCAGACGGCCGGCGGCGATGCTTCCGATCACGCCGAGCACTGTTCCGGATGCCGCGAGCAGCAGACCGTGTCGAAGGATCATCTGCAGGATCGATCGCGGCTGCGCGCCGATCGTCATGCGCACCGCGATCTCGCGTGTGCGGCGCCGCGCCGAGTACGAGACGAGGCCATAGAGGCCGACCATCGCCAGGACGACACCGATCACGCCGAGGCCGCCGACGATTCGCACGAACTGGGTGATCGCGGCGACAGCGGAGCCGTAATAGAACTCCTCCATCGTTCGGACCACGGAGGCCGGCATGTTGCGGTCCAACTCCCGGATCATTTGACGGATCGGGCCGGCCAGCGCCGTTGCGTTGCTGCCGTTGACCGCGACGATCAACGTGGCACGAGGTGCCGGCGTCTGCGCCTGAGCGAGATACAGGAATGGGGTCGCCGACTCGCCGACCCAGTTGTATTTGCTGGTGGCTGCGACGCCGACGACCTGCAGCCACCGGCCCGTTCCGTCGCGCACCTGCATCCGTTTGCCGATCGGGTTCGCACCCGGCCAGTAGCGATCCGCCAGCGCCTGATTGATCACGGCAACCGGAGTCGTGTCCCGTCCATCGGTGACGCTGATGTCTCTGCCCGTGACGAGCGGAATTCCGATCGTGCTGAGAAACCCTTCGTCCACGCGCGTCGAGAACACGTTGAGGCTGTCCGTGCCCGGAGGCAGTTGATAGCCTTCGGGAACGAGTGCCGTGCGCTCGCGATGGTCCTGATTGAGCGGCATGAACGAGGTCAGACCCACTGACGACACGCCTGGAAGCGCGCGCACGCGATCTTTCAGCAAGCGATAGAAGCGTTCTGCCTGCTCGTCGTTGTATCTGGCGAGCGAGGGTTCGAAGTTGACGAGCAGCATGCGCTCGGTGCGGAATCCGGGCCGGCTGAACTCGGCCGAGAACGTGCGATAAAGAAACACGCCGATGGTCAGGACGGCGAGCGACAAGGCCACCTGCCCGGCCACGAGCGCCTGCCGGCCCCACATCCGTCCGGATGGTGCATCCGAGACGTTGCCGCGTGTCAACGTCCCGGCGAGATTGGGTGACGCGGCGGTGCGCCAGGCAGGGAATGTGCCTGCGAGTACTGCGCTCAGTGCGGTCAGGATCAACGTCAACGCCAGCACGCGACGATCGAGTTGCACGATCAGGCTGACGCCGATGTCGCTGACTGTGTCGACGCGCCCGATGGACGAAATGGCCACGTAACCGACGACCAGTCCCAACACTGCCCCGATCACGGCAATCAGGACACTCTCCGTCAGCAGCTGCTGGACCAGGCGAGGCCGATTGCCGCCCATCGCAAGTCGCAGCGCGATCTCCCTGGCACGAACAGGCGCGCGGCTCATGAGCAGTCCGGCCACGTTCGCGCACGCGACGACCAGGACGACGATCGCCAGCATCATGAGCGTCCACGCGGCCGGTGTTGCGGGCCCGCGGCTGGCTCGTCGTTCCTCGAGATCGGTGATGGCGTGAAACTCTACCTGACGGTTCGTGTCCGGGTAGAGGCGTCGTAACGACGCGGCCAGCCGGCGTACCTCCTCATCTGCCTGCGCCAGAGTGACGCCCGGCTTCAATCGACCACGAATCGAGAGGAACCGGAGGTTTCGTCGCTCCAGCGAGTCGGCAGTCGAGCCCGCCAGCGACGGCATCATGGCCATCGGCACATAGAACGCCGGGTGAAGCACGAGGTCCATTCCCGGAAACTCCTCCGGTGCCACACCGATCCCCGTGAAGTCGACGCCGCCGACCCGCACACGCCGGCCGACGATCTCCGGAATGCCGGCGAATTGCTGGCGCCAGGTGTCGTGGGCGAGCACGACGACGGCGTCGCGTCCCGGCACGCGATCCTCGTCGGGCGCGGAGGCGCGGCCCATCACCGGCGGCACGCGCAGCACATCGAAGAAGTTGCCGCTCACCGCGAGACCGAGCCGTGTCTGCGTCGGTTCATCCGCCCGACCGGCGAAGCTCGTGATCGTCACGCTGTAGGCGAGCAGCCCCGCGAAGCTCTGCGTCCGATCCCTCAGGTCGACGTAATCGCGGTACGAAGCCAACCGTCCGCTGGGGATGAACGCGTCGCCCTGCTGCGGGATCGCTGTCGTGACGGCGATGACGTCGCTGCTCTGCGGGACCTGCAGCGGACGCAGCGCCAGCGCGTCGGCCAGACTGAACATCGCCGCATTCAGGCCGATGCCGATCGCGATCGACATCACCGCGATGATCGTGAAGCCCGGGTTCTTCAGCAACATCCGCACGCCGTGCCGGAGGTCGTGCCATACGCGTTCGAGCATTGGCGTCACCTGTCGTGTCGATCGTGAGTAACCAGACCCGTTCGAGAACGTATTTGCTGTTGTGGGTTCGACGGCATCGCGTGATGCGTTGTTCAATCGGCTTGGGCTTGGTGGCGCGAACACCGGAGGGATTCCCGCGATCAATGCATTTGTTTGTCCGGGTGTGGGACGCACTCGTTCGCGCTCGAACAGGCCGGAGCTGGATGGTGGGTGGTGGATGGTTGATGGTGGGAGGCGGTGGTTAGTGGTTAATTGTCAGTGGTTGTGCCTACCATCAACTATCCACCATCCACCAACCAGCCGGGCGGCACGAACAGTGCACCGGGACATCCCGTATTTACACCTATCTGGCCAACTGGTTTTCTCGATGTTGCGTCCAAGTAGCAGCTTCAGGAGACACTCGAAAGGCAACTGAGGACGTCAGCGTGTCTCCGGGAGATGCTGTGACACGGGTGCTGCAAACCCGCGAATGCACGAGGAGTGAAAACGGCGCTGTAAGCAGGTTTCGCGGGGTTTGGCAGCACGGACAGGGGCGGGACGCCGACACGCGGCAACGTGCCGGCATCCCTGATCACAACCCGCAGGAGCGGCTGCGGGCAGGACTCCCGTCAGTATAAGAGCGCGTGGCCCAACCACGGGCTCGAAGTACACCGGAGCCGGCCTGTAGCAGGAGGCCGGCCATGCTTTCGGCAGCAGCAGTCGTGGTGTGCGCGCTCGGATTGCTCGGGCGCTCGGGTCCAGGCACGGTTCCCATCAAAACGGTCGACGCGGCGCCACGCGGCGCGTCTCCATTCGTCCAGGGCTTCCTGACGCGCGAGCCCGACACGATTTATCTGGTCACGTCGACGAACCACTTTCGCGACGCACAGCGGGGTGACGCCGACGCGCTGCGACAGATCGCCAGCACGATTGTCCACGAGGAATGGCATGTGCTGCATGGCGCCGACGAAAAAGGCGCCTACGAAGCGCAGCTGACGGCGCTCAACTATCTCGGCGCAAGCTCGAACCTGATCGGCGCAGTCAGGAAATCGATGCTGGTCGTGCTCGATGCGCAGAAGCGGGCGCGCGGCGTGCTGACGCTCGCACGGAAGTAAAAAGTCAAAAGTCGGAAGTCAAAAGTAAGTTTCAAAGTGTGCTGTACTTGAAGACTTACTTTCGACTTCTCACTTTCGACTGTTGACTTCGTCCTCCCATCCTGACGCCGACCCTCTCGGCATCTGCTCCATGAACGCCTCGACGGCGTGAATCTGGCCGCCGTAGACCTTGAACGCTTCCCAGACGATGAGCGATTTGGTCTTGTCGGGCAGCGAGCCGGCGCCGAAATCCATGCGCAGCCACACGATGCCGAGCTCCTCGTCGACCGCCGCCACGCGCGACGCCACCTCGGGCAGCGTCGGAATCTTCTGCGATTTGATGTCCACGCAGTCGGAGCGGAACGTGCACCCCGGTCCTGCCATCAGGCGACCGTTCTCGAACCGGTAGGCGTCAGCGGCAAACGGTGCGTCGACGGCGACGAAGCTGCCCGCGCGCAGGCCGGCGGGGTAGAGCTGCGCGATCCGGATCGCGTCGTCACGAGTGTTCCTCTGTCCTGGTGCCGGCGTCACGTTCATCGCGGCGTTCGCTTCCGTGAACGCGTCGGGCAGGAAAATGACGCCCTCGTCACGGTTGCGCACGACCATCGTCTCGACCTCGGCGATCCGGCGGTCCGATACCTTCAGGCGCAACTGGAGCAGGACCGGAGCACCGTTCTCCTCGACGATCGTGTGCGTGCCGGCAACGCCGGCGGGCACGTCGAGGATGTCCTGTCGGTACGATCGCAGACGGGACGCCGTCTTCCACAGCCCGTCGCCCAGCCGCGTCTCGACGGTGTCTTCCGTGAATCGCACCCCCTTGGCGACCGGCAGCCGTTCCGGCGCGTGCGCGATCATCGCGTCGAGGTACTGCGTGAGCAGCCCGCGCAGGCAGGTGCGATCGCATGACTGTTCTCCCGCCTCCGACCGCACCTGCCGCTTCGCCACGATCGGTATCGCGAGCGTGACCGCGAGCAGGAGGATGAGCGCTCCCCTTGAGCGGCGTCCACGAGCCTGCGCCGAGCGACGGCGCTGGGGGGAGGAACGCTGTCTCATGACGGGGAATTGTAATAACTTTGCGGCGTGACGCCGCAAAGTTGATGCGCCGTCAACGCAAAGCTGCGGCATAATCGCAGTCGCGTAACAATCAAGGGCGCTGCCCTTGATATCCCGTTCGCGCCCTTGATTGGCGGCAGTATCTTTTGCCGCGCTCCGCGCGGCTAGCCTGTTATGCGGTCGGGGCAACGGGAACAAAACTCACATTCTGGTCCGCATAACGGGCTAATGCTCCACTAGAGGAGGCCGGATGGCGAAGAAGAGCGCGAAGAGTGCCCGCGGCGCGAAGAGCGCGAAATCGGCGAAGGGGGCACGCAGCACCAAGAGCAGCCGAGGCGCGAGCAGCCGGGGTTCAGCCAAGAAGACGTCGCGCGCGAGCGGCGGCAGCCGAAAGAGTAGCGGCGGTCGCGGTCGCAGCAACGCCGCGTTCATGGCCCCGGTCACACCCAGCGCGGAGTTGGGAGCGGTCGTCGGAGGCGACCCGAAGCCACGCACCGAGATCACCAAGAAACTCTGGGACTACATCAAGAAGAACGGCCTGCAGGATCAGAAGAACCGCCGGATGATCAAGGCCGACGCCAACCTCAAGGCCGTGTTCGGCGGCAAGTCCCAGGTCAACATGTTCGAGATGACGAGCCTGGTCAACAAGCACGTGAAGTAGAACGGACACGTGTAAATTCCCAACTCCCAATTTCGTTCCCAGCCTCCAACTCCCAAACGTCGCGATGTTTGGGAGTTGGGAGTTGGCTTCAGCGAAGAGTGTTGGGAGTTGCCCGCCCCAGTAGACATCTCCCCACCCAGTCGGGTACAAGCTCACCCATGCATTCAGTGGTGTCCTTTGCCCGCGCCGCCGTCGCCGCGGCCGGTTGCCTGGTCCTGGCGTTCTCTGCGCGCGTCGCCGCTCAGCAGAATCCACAGGAGCATCCCGGCCAGTACTCGCAGGCCGACGTCGAGGCAGGTTCTCGCCTGTACAGCGCGCAATGTCAGCTGTGTCATGGCCTGACCGGTGACCAGGTCACCGGTATCGATCTGCGTCGCGGCCAGTTCCGCCGCGCGAGCTCCGACGAGGACCTGGCGCGTGTGATCACGAGCGGTGTTCAGGGAACGGCCATGCCGCCGTTCGCGCTGCAGCCGCCCGAAGTCAACAGCGTGATCGCGTTCATCCGCGCCGGGTTCGACCCCGCGGGAACCGCGGTGAAGGTGGGCAATGCCGCGCGCGGGCGCGAGTTGTTCAGTGGCAAGGCCGCCTGCGCGTCCTGCCATCGCGTGAACGGCCGCGGGCCACGGGTGGCTCCCGATCTCAGCGACATCGGTGCGGTCCGCTCGCCCGGATCGCTGCAGCGCTCGCTGCTGGATCCGACCTCGCAGATGATGCCGATCAATCGCCCTGTCCGCATCGTCATGAAGGACGGCAAGACGATCGCCGGCCGACGCCTCAACGAGGACACGTTCACGGTGCAGGTCATCGACGAGCAGGAACGACTCGTGTCGGTCGACAAGGCCGGCATCAAGTCGATGACCGTGGAGACGAAGTCGACGATGCCGGCGTATCAGGGCAAATTGACCGCAGATGAAATCTCGGACGTGATTGCGTACTTGCTGACGTTGAGGGGGTAACCGCGGACCATAAAGGTCCGCGCCGCATCTGGATATGTCTATGCCGAAGAGAGTATTCATCGCGCTCGCGCTCGTCATCGCTGCGTCCTACACCCTGCACGCGCAGCAGGTCACCTACGACCGCATTCTCAAGGCGGCCGAGGAGCCGCAGAACTGGCTGACCTACTCAGGCGGCTACTTCAGTCAGCGTTACAGCTCGCTGAAGCAGATCGACACGTCCAACGTCAAGAACCTCGAGATCAAGTGGATCCTGCCGAACCAGGTGTTCGGGGCCTGGCAGGCGTCGCCCCTGGTCGTCGACGGAATCATGTACGTGACGATGAGGCCGAATGACATTCTGGCGGTCGACGCGAAGAGCGGACGCGTGTTCTGGCAGTACCGCTACAACAACTCGCCCGACCAGCGCGTCTGCTGCGGATCGAACAACCGCGGCGTCGCGATTCTCGGCGACACGTTGTACATGGCCACGCTCGACGCGCACCTGGTGGCGGTCGATGCGAAGACCGGACGGCTGTTGTGGAACGTCGAGGCCGGCGATCCGAAGCTTGGCTACTCGATGACGCTGTCGCCGCTCATCATCAAGGACAAGGTGATCGTCGGCGTGGGCGGCGGTGAGTACGGCATTCGCGGGTTCCTCGCGGCGCACGATGCGCATACAGGCAAAGAGCTGTGGCGCACGTACACCATTCCCGGACCAGGCGAGAAGGGCCACGAAAGCTGGCGTGGCGAGGACTGGATGCACGGCGGCGGGTCGATCTGGGTCACCGGCTCGTACGACCCGGCACTGAACCTCACCTACTGGGGCATCGGCAATCCCGGCCCCGACTGGACGCCGGCGCAGCGCCCGGGTGACAACCTCTACACCGATTCGGTCGTCGCGCTCGATCCCGACACCGGCGCGATCAAATGGCATTACCAGTTCACGCCGAACGACGGCTACGACTACGACTCGGTGCAGGTTCCGGTGCTCGCAGACATCGACTTTCGAGGCACTCAGACCAAGGCGATGATGTGGGCGAACCGCAACGGATACTTCTACGTGCTCGATCGCGCGACAGGAAAGTTCCTCTCCGCGACCCCATTCGTGAAAGTGAACTGGTCGAGCGGCCACGACGCCGACGGCCGCCCGATTCCGACGCCGCAGCCAGCCGGCATGCCGACATTTCCGGGGAATCAGGGAGGCACGAACTGGTTCTCTCCGTCGTACAGTCCGCGAACGGGACTGTTCTACGTGTCCGCGTGGCTCGACTATGCGTCGATCTATCGCCGCCAGGAAGTGGAGTATCAGGCGGGGCGAACGTTTGCGGGTGCATTTCCGATCACGCTCACGCCTGTGCCTGGTGCGCCCGCTCCAGGAATCGGCCGCGCGCGACCCATCAACACCTGGACCGATGCCGTAGCCCATGGCGCCGTGCTCGCGATCGATCCGAAGACGGGGCAGCAGAAGTGGCGTTTCGATCAGTTCGACGTCACGGAAAGCGGCAACCTGACGACGGGCGGCGACCTGCTGTTCACCGGCGGACGTGAAGGCTACTTCTACGCGCTCGACGCTCGGACCGGAGCAATGCTGTACAGATCCACGGTCGGAGGCCAGATCGCCAACGGCCCGATGACCTACTCGGTCGACGGCAAGCAATACGTGGCGGTGATCTCCGGGAATTCGCTGATCGTGTACGGCTTGCGAGAGTAGTCTGGTTTTTGGCTCTAGGCTCTCGGCTCTAGACTGGCCCAGAGCCCAGAGCCCAGAGACCAAAGACTAAAGACCAAAGACCAAAGACCAGCGTGACGCCCGCGATCCGTCCACGCGCCATCTGCGTCTTCCGTCGCGGCGATCGCATCCTCGTGTCGTTCGCCATCGACCCGCGAACGGGCGGGCGATATGCGCGCACGCTTGGCGGTGCCATCGAGTTCGGCGAGCATGCCACGGACACGATTCGCCGCGAGATGCGCGAAGAGCTCGGTGCCGACATCCTGAATGCACGCCTGCTGGGAGTCCTCGAAAACATCTTCGAGCTGCAGGGGCACCGCCACCACGAAATCATCTTCGTCTTCGACGCGGACTTCGCGGATCCGACGCTCTACGATCGCGCGGCGTTGAAGGTCAGTGAAGCCGCGTGCATCGAGCCGGCTACGTGGGTGTCGATCGACGCGTTCGGAGACGACCTGCCCATCTATCCACGCGGGCTGATCGAGGTACTGCGACGAGAGTGAACCTGGAGAGCGTCAAATCCCAAATCCCAAATCCCAAATCCCAAATCCCAAATCCCAAGCCCCAAGGCCCAAGCCGGAAGACGGAAGCCTAGAACCGAAAGCCGTACAATGGCTTCAGTGCTCTTCTTCGAGTTCTTCCCCGCGTTCGTGATGATCGTCGGCGGGATTGTGGCGACCGCGCTGTATTTCGTGAATCGCAACGCACCCGACGATCGGGTACAGCGCGAAGAACGTCGCCGCACTGCGGAGGAGCGGCGCAAACGCGCACAGGACTCACCCCCGGAACGCGGCGGCCGTCGTCCCAGCATGTCGGCGTGAGCTGGATGGTGGATCGTGGGTGGTGGATAGTGGAGTTGGTGGTTCGTGTACGGTAGTTGGCGGTAAGGCGTTGGTGGTAGATCCACGACCCACCATCCACCTCCACCAACCGGCTCGGATCGTATGAGTCACAACCACGACCTACCACCCACCACCCACCATCCAGCGCTGGCAGAAGTGCTACAGCGCTACTGGGGTTACGGCGAATTCCGTCCCCTGCAACGCGAAGCGATGACCGCGGTCCTCGACGGCCGCGACTCGGTCGTCGTGCTGCCGACCGGTGGCGGCAAGTCGCTCTGCTTTCAGGCGCCGGCGCTCGTGCGTCCGGGGCTCGCGCTGGTCGTCTCGCCGCTGATCTCGTTGATGAAGGATCAGGTCGACACGCTGGTTGGCAACGGCGTCCCCGCGGCCTGTTACAACAGCGCGATGCCCGCCGACGCCCGGGCCACCGTGATCGCTGGCCTGCGCGAGAGCCGTTACCGATTGCTCTACCTGTCGCCCGAGCGACTCGCGCCGGGTCCCGGCGACGAGTTTCTGCGCCTCGTCTCGAAAACGCCGGTGAGCTTCGTCGCCATTGACGAAGCGCACTGCATCAGCCAGTGGGGCCACGACTTCCGGCCCGAGTATCGACAGCTCGGCCGCCTTCGCTCGGCGCTGCCCGACATCAGCGTGCATGCGTTCACCGCCACGGCGACATCGCGTGTCCGTCACGACATCGCGACGCAGCTCGGTTTACGCAACGCCATCGAGCTGGTCGGGTCCTTCGATCGGCCGAATCTGGTGTATCGCGTGTGGCCGCGCGCCGGTCTGCGCCAGCAGATCGACGATCTGCTCGGCCGTCATCATGGCGAGGCCGGCATCATCTATTGCACCTCACGGAAGGACGTCGACGCGCTCGCGGCAGCGCTCGCCGAGCGCGGCGTTCGCGCGCGGCCGTATCACGCGGGACTTTCCGACGAGGAACGTCACCGCAACCAGGATGCATTTCTCGAAGAAGACGCCGACGTCGTCGTCGCGACCGTCGCTTTCGGCATGGGGATCGATCGCTCGGACGTGCGCTTCGTCATCCACGCCGGTTCACCGCGCTCGCTCGAGCACTATCAGCAGGAGTCGGGGCGGGCGGGACGCGACGGGCTGGAAGCCGAATGCGTGCTGATCTACTCCGCCGCCGATTTCCTGCGCTGGCGCATGATGCTCGAGCAAGCCGGCGAGCTGACCGACGCCGCGCGCACGTCGTTGCGTGACATGGAGCGATACGCCGCGAGCGTCCATTGCCGCCATCGGCATCTGGTCGAGTACTTCGGCGAGCCCTACAGCAAACGCGATTGCGCCGCGTGCGACTACTGCCTCGAGGAGCTCGAGCCGATCGCCGAGCCGGTCATCGTCGCGCGCAAGATCCTGTCGTGCGTGGCACGCGTCGACCAGCGGTTCGGTGCGGCGCACATCGCCAACGTTCTCCGCGGTCAGGGCGGCGAGGCGATCACGTCACGCGGTCACGATCGGCTCAGCACATTCGGTCTGCTGCGCGATGCGACCACGCCGGAGATCCGCGGCTACATCGAGCAACTGACCTCGCGCGGACTGGTGCGACAGACCGATGACGGCTATCCGGTCCTGAAGCTGACCGACGCCGGCGTTCGACTGCTGAAGGATGCGAACAGCGCTGCTGGTCTGACGCTCGCGCGACAGCGACGCCCCGAGAAAGACCGCGTGCCGCGACGCTCACGCATCGAAGCCGAGTCGTGGCAGGGCGTGGATCGAGAGCTGTTCGAGCGTCTGCGTGCGCTGCGTCTGGAGATCGCTCGGTCGCGCAACGTGCCGCCGTACGTGATCTTCCACGACACCACGCTGCGCGAGATGGCGCGGGCGCGCCCGGCGACGGTTGCCGCGCTCCGTCACATCTACGGCGTGGGTGAGCGCAAGGCGACGGATCTCGGTGAGCTCTTTGTCGCCGCTATCGCGGGGCACGAACGCTCCATCGCGCGTTAACTCCCAACTCCCAACCCGCTTCGCAGCGCCAACTCCCAACCCACTTCGCCCGGCCAACTCCCAAAGTTCGCTATCACGCGTTGGAGTTGGTTCCAGCGTAAGGAAGTTGGCAGTTGGGAGTTGGCTCCAGCGTAAGGACATTGGGAGTTGACAAGTGTCACTCTCCGGGGCGCTGACCTCCGGTGTAGCCAACGTTCTCGACCTTCACCGGCTTGCGGTTGTCGATCTCGACGGGCGCGACCGTTCTCACGTTGAGCGGCGCTCCCGCCTCCACGCGCACAGTCAGCCGCTCCATCGTCGGAATCGCCGTCGGCGGGACCTGCCGATAAGCGCCGATGACGCCGACTGGCAGGTAGGCGTCGCTGTTTCCGAGGTCGATGCCTCGCAGAATGACGGGCGTGGCGTTGGCCTGCGCCGCCACCGGCGATGTCGTCTGATTCAGTCCAATCCAGCCGAGCTCCAACGCGATGATCGTGAGGATGACTTTGAGATAGCGATCCGCCATGCGCGCGCCTCCTGTCGTGGGAATGTTGTACCTCGGATCCGCTCGGGCCGCCTAAAGGCGGCCCCTACAAGGGCACGTGTGCGCGACGAATGAGATATAAGTTCGGGCATGACACGAACACCGCTCGCAGTCTTTCGACGCCTCACGACGGGCGTCTATGTCATCGGCGTCGCGCACGCGCGCCAGACCAACGCGTTCACCGCCGCGTGGCTCATGCAGGTGGCGTTCGATCCGCTGCTCGTCGCGCTGAGCGTGAACACGACCAATGCGTCGTACCCGCTGCTCGAGGCCAGCGGCGCCTTTGTCGTCAACGTCCTGCGGGAGCATCAGCTCGAGCTCGCAAAGCATTTCGGGACGCTGTCCGGTCGCGATGGAAACAAACTGGATGGCGTGCGATGGCGTGCGGGCCAGTTCGGTGCGCCCGTCCTGTCGGAGGCGGCCGCATTCCTGGAATGTCGCGTGACGAGCCGAGTTGACGCCGGCGATCACGCCGTCGTGATCGCCGAGGTCGTCGACGGTGCCGTCCTCGACGAGGATGCCGCGCCTATGCGGTATGACGAGACGGGCGAGATGGATGGGAGTGCGGAGTTGTATCCAGCGGCGTTTTGATTCGACGAGCCACGTCGGGGCGGGTCCAAACAGCAGGACCCGCCCTACAATGAGGCTTATGAACAAACTCACGATTCGCCTCCTCATCTGCGCCTTCGCGATCGCCCTCCCCGGTCTCGCAGCCGCCCAACCGCGGGCCAGCTATCAGCAGACACAGTACAAGGGCCAGGAGATCGGTAGGCTGACCGGCGACACGTATTACGCCCGCATGGACGATTACGTCTCGGTGTTCATGGTCACGCCGGACGGCATCGTACTGGTCGAGCCGATCGGGACCGAGATGGCGACGTGGCTGAAAGCGGAGCTCGCGAAACGCTTCAACGTTCCGGTGAAGTACGTCATCTACAGCCACTCGCATTGGGATCACGCGTCGGGCGGGTCGGTCTATGCGGACACGGCTCGGTTCATCGGTCACGAGAACCTGTTGAAGAACATCGCCATGCCGCCGCCCACGACGCCGCTGCCGCAGAACGTCCGCGCGCAGGACGCGAATGGCAATGGGACGATCGAGCAGTCGGAAGCGCAGGGCAATATCAAGAACCAGTTCGCGCTCTACGACGCGAACGGCGATGGCGTGCTCAGCGGCGCCGAAGTGGTGCGCGGCCCGATCAAGAACGTGAGCGCGCCGGACATCACCTACGTCGATCGCCTGTATCTGAACGTCGGCGGCAAGCGTGTGGAGGTGATGTCGCGCCCGACGATCCACGCGGACGACAACACGATCGTGCGCTTCGTCGACGGCACGAACGTCGTCTTTGCCTCGGACTGGATCACCGTCCATCGGATGCCGTTCGGGCCGATCACCGACGCGGAAACGCCGTCGGTCAAAGCGGTCGAAGACCTGGACTTCGAGTTCTTCGTGTGCAGCCATGGCGCACTCGGCAAGAAGGCGGACGTGACCGCGAACCGGCGCTATCGGGAGGAGCTGCGCGATGCGGTCGCCAAGGCCGTGGCGTCGGGGCAGACCCTGGAGCAGGCCCAGGCCAGCGTCACTATGGATGCCTACAAGGACTGGGAGTTCTACGACGCACAGAGACCCCAGAATGTCGCCGGCATGTACCGGGCCCTGAGCGCTGGTCGCCGATAGGTATTCCTTCCACACGTCGCATCTCATCAGGAACGGTCAACCTTGACGGTCGTCGAGGGCTGCCGTATTCTCCGCGGGCACTTGTATGCAAGTCCTCGTGGGGAGGTCATAAAGATGCGATCGATGGTCAGGCGGACAGCAATTATTGCGCTCGTCTTGTGTATTCCAGGGGTGGTCTATGCGCAGGCCACGTTGTCAGGGACGGTCCGTGATCCGTCCGGTGCGGTCCTCCCTGGGGTGTCGGTCGACGCGTCCAGTCCCGCCCTGATCGAGAAGGTGCGATCCGCCGTCACCGACGGGAGTGGTCAGTACCGCATTACCGAGCTGCCGCCGGGCAGCTATGTCCTCACCTTTTCGCTGAGTGGGTTCACGACCGTGAAGCGCGACGGGATCACCGTCTCCGGTTCCGGCGTGATTCCGATCAACATCGAGTTGGGCGTCGGCACATTGGCCGAGAGCGTCCTCGTCACCGGTGAAGCGCCGCTGGTCGATACGCAGACGACGCGCCGGGAGACGGTGATCAACGCCGAATCGTTGCGGACGCTGCCGATCACGAGAAGCTATGGCGCGGTCCTGTATGCCGTGCCCGGTTTGTCGGTGCAGCCTGGTGTCGGCGGCAACGATCTGACGCCGAGCATGGCGACGTTCACGGCGCACGGTGGCAACAGCACCGAAGGGCGCATGATGGTGAACGGCGTGCCCGTGGCCGGTTCGTTCTCCGGAAACAGCGTCGCCCAGTTCGGGTATGACCTCGCCAACGCCGACGAGCTGCAGGTGCTCGTGTCCGGTGGACTGGGGGAATCGGAAACCGGCGGGCCGCTCGCCAACCTCGTTCCCAAGTCTGGCGGCAACACGTTCAACGGGTCGGCGTTCTATAGCGGCACCAGCTCGCGGTTCCAGGCGGACAACATCGACGACGAGTTGCGTCGCGCGGGCATCTCCGAGCCGCCCGCGGTACGCAAGAACTTCGATGGGAGCGGCAGCCTCGGGGGACCGCTCAAACGCGATCGCCTGTGGTTCTTCGGCAGCACGCGCAGCTTCGGGCTTTCGCAGGTGGTCGAAGGGGCGGCGCCGAATCGCAACGTCGGTGATGCGACGAAATGGCTCTACGCGCCCGAGCCCGGGGTCGAGGTGCGCCGCGTCGAGACGAAGCTGGATCTGTCGCTCCGCGCGACCGCACAGGTCACGAAGCGCAATCGCGTGTCGTTCTCGCACCAGTATCAGGATCGCTGTTTCGGTTCGTCGTTGACGGCCAATGGCAAGGACTGCCGTGTGCGCGGCACCGACTGGATCGGGATGGGCACCGCGACGACGACCGCCGAAGCCGGGCCCGGGTACAGCGGCGATCCCTCGACGCTGACCCAGGCGACCTGGACCGCCACGATCTCCAATCGACTGCTGGTGGACGCGGCCGTCTCGCGCTTCTCCTACGGGATCGTCGGCAGCGGTCAGGTGCCGAGCGACGCGGTGATGGATCTGGTTGGCGTCACCGAGCGGTCGGCGATGTACGGTCGCAGCGGGTTTACGTATCGCGCGCCGTTCACGTTCTCGAAATACGACAACGTGCCGTGGAACTGGCGGGCGGCGGCGTCGTACGTCACCGGCGCGCACAACGCGAAGATCGGTTACCAGGGGTCGTACTTCATGTACGACTGGCACACCTTCGTCAACTCGACGCAGATGCGCTACATCTTCAACAACGGCGTGCCCATCGGCGTGAACTACTACGTGGCGCCGTCGTTCGACTTCAGCAACCGCACCGAAGTGCACGCGGTCTACCTGCAGGATCAATGGACGAAGGGACGCGTGACCATTCAGGGCGCCGTGCGCTACGATCACGCCGGGAGCTGGGCACCGGGCGGCGACAGCCAGGGATCGACGCAGACGTCGCGATTCAACCCTCAGCCGATCGCCTTCGATCGCACGGTGAGCGTGCGCGGCTACAACGACATCAATCCGCGCCTCGGGTTCGCATACGACGTGTTCGGCAACGGCAAGACGGCGCTCAAGGTGAACGCCGGCCGGTATCTGTCCGCGGCGACGACCGACGGCGTCTACTCGTCCAACAACCCTGCGTTGAAGCTGGTCACGCAGCTGTCGGGGACCAACGGACGTGGGTGGACCGATGTCAATGAGAACTACCAGGTCGACTGCAACCTGCTGAATCCGGCCGCGCAGAACCTCACGGCACAGGGCGGGGACATCTGTGCGGCGCTGACCGGCAATAACCTGAATTTCGGCAATCTCGATCCCAATCTGACGACGATCGATCCGGAGATCCTCGGCGGCTGGGGCGTGCGTCCGTACAACTGGCAGTTCGGCGCGTCGGTGCAGCACGAGCTCCTGCCGCGGCTGTCGGTCGACGTCGGCTACAACCGGCGGTGGTGGGGAAACTTCTTCGAGACCGTGAACACGCTCGTCAACGCGAGCGACTACGACACGTTCAGCCTGCCGCTGCCGAACGATTCCCGTTTACCCGGCGCGGGATCGACGACGTCGTTCGTCGCCATCAAACCGGAAGCGGCGGCGCGCGGCGCGCGCAATCTGATGACGAAGGAGACCAACTTCGCCGACGCGCGCACGACGTACTGGCACGGTGCCGACTACAGCGCCACGGCGCGGCTGACCAGCGGCGTGACCTTGCAGGGCGGCGGCAGCACCGGGCGCGGTGTGCGCGATACATGTGACCTGTGGAACGCTCGTCCCGACCTGCAGCAGGTGATTCCGGCGCTGAGCACCACGCCGACCCCGCAGCGAAGCGATGCCTGCGATGTCACCGAGCCCTGGATCACCACCTGGCGAGGCCTCGCGTCGTATCGCCTGCCGAAGGCGGATGTCCTCGTCAGCGCAATCGCGCGGTCGGCGTTGACGACGGCAAGCGGGACCGTGGGCAGCAATGGCAGCTCCATATCAGCGAACTACCAGCTGCCCAACACCATCCTCCAGCAGTATCTCGGTCGCCTGCCGGCCGGGGCGCTGAGCTCGGGCACGACGACGCTGAACGTCCTGCGGCCCGCCGATCTCTATCCGCCCGACCGCCAGACTCAGCTCGATCTGCGGTTCGCCAAGATCGTGAAGGTCCGCACGATGCGGTACGATCTGGGCGTCGACCTGTACAACGTGTTCAATGCCAATGCGGGAACGACGTTGACGCAGAACTACGATTACACCAACGGCGGTGCAACCTGGCTGAACCCGACGGCGATCATGTCGCCGCGGCTGCTGCGGTTCAATGTGACGATGACGTTTTGATGTGGGGTCGCAGGTCTTTGGTCTCTGGTCTCTGGGCTCTTGGCTCTCGGCCTTGACCAGGCCCAAAGCCTAAAGTCGAAAGCCCAAAGTCGAAACGATTGCTCGAGGAGATTCCGATGCGATTCAGATGGATGCTGGCAGGAGCTGCCCTGGTTGGCGTTATCGCGGCCTCCGCGCCGGCGATTGCCCATCATTCTTTCGCCGCAGAGTACGACCACGACAAGCCGCTCAAGCTCACGGGTGCCGTGACGCGCGTCGAGTGGCAGAACCCGCACGCCTACTTCTACATCGACGTCAAGGATGCCCAGACGGGCCGCGTGGTCAACTGGGCGTTCGAGATGGCCGCGCCGGCGGTGCTGCAGCGCACGGGTTGGAAACGCTCCAGCATGAAGGTCGGCGACGTGCTCGTCGTCGAAGGGTGGGCCGCGAAAGACGGCGCGCATCATGGAAACGCGCGTGTGGTGACGATGGCCGCAACCGGTGAACGGCTTGGCGCCGGCTCGAGCGCCGGTGACGGACAGCAGCAGTGACGAAGACACGCGCGTGGGTGACGGCCCTCGGCGCGATCGCGCTGTTCTGGTCGCTGCTGCCCGCGCCGACAATCGCACAGGACACACCAGGGCCTGCCGGTCGCGGCGTGGGCACGCCTGGTCCTGGCCGCGGCCGCGGTGCACGCGGTCCGTCCAAGCCGACACCGCGGTGGCCCGATGGTCACGTCAATCTGGGTGCCCCGGCGGGTCAGTCAGGGTTCTGGGGCGGTGGTGGATCGATCGTCGGTAAGCGTGGAAGCAGCCTGCCGACCAATCCCGAGGTCGCCGACGTGCCGTTTCAGCCGTGGGCGAAGGCGCTCTACGAAACGCGATTGAAGGTCGGCGACAAGGATGATCCGCACGCGCGCTGTCTGCCGCCCGGTGGTCCGCGTCAGTTCCAGACGCCGAACGGCTTCGAGTTCATCGAGCAGCCCGATCGCAAGCGCATCACGATCATCTTCGGCGGCGGTCCGCGAAGCTGGCGCTTCATCTATCTGGACGGTCGACCGCTTCCCACGCTCGACGATCTCGATCTGATCCCGACCTACTTCGGTTACTCGACGGGGCGTTGGGACGGCGACACGCTGGTCGTCGAGTCGACCGGATACAACGAGAAGTTCTGGTTCCATCGCGGTGGTCTCCCACACACCGATGCGCTTCATCTCACCGAGCGCTTTTCGCGTCCCGACTACGACACGCTGAAGTACGAGGTGACCGTCGACGATCCGAAGGCCTACACGAACCCGTGGAGCGGCGGCTTCACCGTGCCGTGGACCTACACCAACTGGGACGGCAGCCCGGGTGGCGAGATTCACGAATACCTGTGTCAGGACAATGAGCGCGATTATTCACGTCTGCGGTGAGCACGTGAAATCCCAAAGCCCAAATCCCAAAACCCAAATCACAAGAATGCGGAGCGGACCGAAACTTGTCCGCCGTAGCCTTGGCGTAGGCGGATGGTCCGCGATCGCGATAGTCCTTGTCGTAGTGTCCGGCTTCAGCCGGACCTTCGTAGCGCACGCGCAGGAAGGCCATCCGCTCGTAGGCACCTGGCACGGCACGTGGGGACCGAGTGCGACCGATCGTCACGACGTCACGCTCGTCCTCGAGTTCGACGGCAAGGCGATCACCGGGATCATGAATCCGGGTTTGGAGTCCGTCCGGTTCGACAGGATCACGCTCGACCCGAGCAGTTGGTCGGTCCACTTCGAGGCGACGCCCAAACAGGCGGCCGGCAAGGCGACGCCGATCGTGATCGACGCGAAGATCGAGGACGTGACCAATCGTCGGCGATCGCTCGTGGGCACCTTTACGCAGGGCACGAGCAAGGGCGACTTCAAGGCATCCCGTGACGACTAGGTAGCTGGGTAGCTAGGTGATTGGGTAGCTAGGGGCCCGCCGGCCCTGAAGACAAGTCCTTTGCCCAGCTACTCATCTGCCCAGCAACCCAGCTACCGAGGGAAGGCTGTCATGCAGCGTGTGTTCTCCACCATGGCTCGAGGCTTCGCGTTGTCGACACTGGTCGCCGCGACGGTGTTCGCTCAGGGGCCCGGCGGCCGCGGTGGTCCACCGCCGCGCATCGTCAACTTTGAAGCGACGCCGGCGACCGTTCGAGCAGGCGAACCGGTGCTGCTCGTCTGGCACACTGAAAACCCCGCCGGTGTCACCATCGAACCTGGTATCGGACCGGTCACACCGCGTGGCAGTCGTCTGGTGACACCAGCCACGACGACCACCTACACGCTCAGCATGCGCAACGGCCCGATGCAAAGCGTCACGATTACGGTGCAAGGCGCGGCGCCGAATCGACCCGCGGCCACTGCAGCCAGCACAGGGCGCGCGCGGGGATCAGGCGCGGCTTCTACCGCATCGGCGATCCCGCGCATGCCCGACGGCAAACCGGATCTCACCGGCGTCTACAACTTCGCCGGGCTGCCCGCCGGAACGATGCCTCCGCCGCTCAAGCCAGGCGCCGAGAAGTTCCGCATCGTGCGCGGTCCGAATGACGTCCGCGGCAGGACAACGCTCACGTCGGGGAGCGATTGCAGCCCGCTCGGCATTCCGCAGACCTACATCACGCCGTATCCGTTCCAGATCGTGCAGACGGCGAAGCTGATCGTGATCATCTACGAGTATCCGAACTCGCCTCGCTTCGTTCCCCTCGACGGCCGGCCGCACGAGGTCGATCCGGATCCAACGTGGATGGGCAGCTCCACCGGTCGCTGGGATGGCGATACGCTCGTCATCGATGCGATCGGCTTCAACGACAAGACGGAAGTGCACGGCTTCATGCACACGCAGGATCTCCATGTCGTCGAGCGTTTCACGCGGCAGCCGGACCTGTCGCTTCAGTACCAGGTGACCGTCGAGGATCCAAACGTGTGGCAGACGCCGTGGGTCATTCCGCCGCGCACGTTCCCGTTCCGACCAGAGCTCGAATGGGTATCGGAGTTCGTGTGTGAGCCGCGCGTTGATTATCAGAAGCTGTTCAAGAAGGAGCCGTAGTTCTTTTTCGCGGACCATAAAGGTCCGCGCCGCACAGTCATGAATCGAAACTCACGAATGGGCCTCCTGCTCGTCGCCGGTGCGATGGTGGTCGCCGTTGTGCGTTCGCAACCGACGGCTGCCGCGGGCGACCAGTGCGTGGACCTGTCGAAGGATCCTGCCGGCTGTCAACCGAGCACGTTCGATACGCCATTCGCACGGATGCCCTCGGTGCGCGTCAATCGCAAGGGCGATCTTGATGCGTTCTCATCCGAGAAGATGCCAAGGTCGGTGCCTTCGAAATCGAGAAGCGGCTCAATCTGTTTCGCAACTTCGAGCATCTGCACTGGGTGATCACCGTTCCGTCGGTGAAGGATTCCGCGACGGGCGCGTGGAAGGATGGCGATCTCGACGGCGCCGGTGACGGTCGCGGCCTTGCGTGTCACCCGCTTCGAAGTCGTGCGCGAGAAGCGCTATCACCTGTTCGTGATCAGTCAGGACATGCAGCACTTCCAGCACATTCATCCGGACATGCGGGTACCGCGGTGCGAACGGGACTGTCGTCGATCGCGGCACGATCGGCCTGCGGTTCGCAGACGATCGTGCAACGCGCGAGATCTCGGATCTGGTTATCGCGGCAGATATCCAGGGCCGCCTGAAGGCGGCCCCTACGACTGTTTCGGCTCCGGGCCGCCTGAAGGCGGCCCCTACGACTGTTTCGCCTCGGGCCGGCTGAAGGCGGCCCCCACGACAACCTCGTCGATCTTCAGGCAGCCCGCCGCTCGCGGACGCGTCCGCCTTGCGGCCGACACCTATGTCTGGGCGCTGCAGCCTCGCATCGCCCCCGGTCTCATGTCCATTCAGGTCTCAGCACGCCGGCCCGATGGACGCGTCGAGATTCTGTTGTTTGCGCGAGACATCCCGGCCGAGTGGCCGACGCCCTATCTGCTCGATCGACCTGTGCTGCTGCCGAGAGGCACCGAGGTGACAGTTTCCACGCACTACGCGAACAATCCTCCGGCCGATCGCACGCTGCTCATCCTCAGTCGGTACCGAGGGTAAACTTGGCGAGCGGCGTCGTATGAAGGGGTCGGGAATCATCGATCCAGGTCCGGCCGAAGCCGGACACTTACGATGCTTGAGGACGTCCATTCCATGATGAACAGAAAGAGACGTGTCGGCGCATTGTTGGTGGCAGCGATCACCGTCATTGCATCAGGGACCTTCGTCGACGCGCAGGGATTCAAGACCAAGCCGCCGACGCCAGCAGACTGGTCTGCGCTCGCCAAGCTTCCCGACTTCTCCGGTGTGTGGGAGGCGGTGACGGTCGGTCGCGGTGGCGGTGCGGGTCGTGCCGGCGGACCACCTCGCGGGCCTCAGCTCACTCCCGCCTACGCGGAGAAGAAGCGCGCGTTGGAAGGGCGTCGCGCCGAGGACAACGAGACGGCCAATTGCCTGCCGCCGGGAATGCCCGGCGTCATGGGCCAGCCCTATCCGTACGAGTTCATGCTGACGCCAGGCAAGGTGACGATCGTCGGCGAGGCCTACATGCAGGTCCGCCACATCTACACCGACGGCCGGCCGATGCCCACCGATCCCGACCCGACCTTCAACGGCACGTCGATCGGCCGCTGGGAAGGCGACACGCTCGTCGTCGAGACGATCGCGTTCTCCGACACCACGAACATGGACCGCAACACGCCGCACAGCGACAAGATGAAGATTGTCGAGCGCTTCCGCCTGACCGAGCCGGATCGGATGACCATCGAAACGACTGTCACCGATCCCGAGGCGCTGATGGCACCGTGGACGACGACGCGAACGCTCGCCCGGCATCGCGACTGGACGACGCGCGAGTACATCTGCGAGGAGAACAATCGCAATTACGTCGATGCGCAGGGGAAGGCCGGCATCAATCTGAAGGACAGTCCCGCGGAGAAGAAGGAGCAGGAATGAGGAAGGTTCTTGTCATAGCGGCCGTTATCGCAGCCGCGTCGAGCACGTCCCCGATCGCGTCGGCGCATCATTCGTTTGCGGCGTTCGACATGACCGCTGAGAAGACGATCACGGGTGTCGTCAAGAAGGTCGACTGGACCAACCCACACATCTGGATCTGGGTGGACGTGACCGAATCGTCGGGAGCCACCGAGACCTACGGCTTCGAGGGAATGACGCCCAACTTCCTCTCGCGTCGCGGCTGGACGCGGAGCTCGATGCAGCCGGGAATGAAGGTCAGCGTGACGTTTCGGCCGATGAAGGACGGCAAGCCTGGTGGGATGTTCGTCAGCGGCACACTTCCCGACGGCAAGGTGCTGACGATGCGTGGTGGCGAGACGGGGCAATGATGAACACTGTCGCCGATGTGACGACGACGGAGGACCTGCCGGCGCGCGCCGCCAGCGTCGCACGGGTGGCGGATGCGTGCGCGGACGAGGGCGACAAGCGCGGGCAGTTGTCGCAACCGCTCATCGACGCGCTGCACTCGGAGGGACTGCTCGGGATGTGGGTGCCGCGGTCCGTGCACGGCGGCTTCGAGCTCGATCCCGTCGCCTCGCTCCAGGTGATCGAGAACATGACCTACGGCGATCCGTCCGCCGGATGGGTGCTCATGGCGTCCGCGCTCGCGATCGGGACGGGTGCCGCGTATCTCGGCGACGCGGCGGTCGACGAGTTGTTCGGCGGCGATCGGCTGCCGGTGATCGCCGGCCAGGGCACGCGCCCGGGCACGGCGATTCCGCAGGACGGCGGTTTCGTGTTGAGTGGATCGTGGAGCTTCGCGTCGGGCATCAAGCACTCGACGCACATTCACACGCTCGGCGTGATCCAGGGTACCGGCGAGCCGCGCATCTTCGTCGTTCCGGTGTCGAAAGCCACGCTCATCGACAACTGGGACGTGCTCGGCCTGCGGGCGACCGGCAGCATCGACTACACGCTCGAGAACGCGTTCGTGCCCGAGGCGTACACCCATTTCGCGGTGACCGAGTCGCCTCGCCGCGGTGGCGATCTGTATCGCATGGGCATCATCGGGTTCGCGGGCATCGCACACGCCGGCTGGGCCTGCGGCATCGGAAGGCGGCTGCTCGACGAGCTGACGAAGAAAGTCCGGGGTGGAGTCGGTCGAACCGGGTCCCTTGCGGAGAGCGATACCTTCCACGAGCAGTACGCGAAGGCGGAAGCGACGTACCGGTCGGCACGAGCGCTGGTCTACGAGACGTGGAGCGACGTGCGCGACACGCTCGCCCGCGGCGATGCGTTGTCCGTGCGCCAGAACACACAAATCCGATTGGCGATGGCGAACGTTACATGGTCGTGCCACGAAGTGGCGGAGTTCGTCTACACGGCGGCGGGGACCATCGCGCTACGCGCCGGTACGATCCAGCGGCTGTTCCGCGACATGCACGCGGGCACGCAGCACATCACGTCGGCACCATTCGTGTTCCGCAATGCCGGGCGCGAACTGGCGGGGCTGGCGAGCGGCAAGAAGTGGATGTTCCTCGATCTCGTCAACGAGGCCTGACATGAGCACAGTCGTCATCGACCCGGCTACCAGCGCATTTCTCGAGATGGTGCGAGCCACCGGCGGGAAGCCTTTTCACGAGCTGTCCGTCGAGGAAATTCGCGGCATGATCACCGAGTCCTCGCGGCAGCTCGCTCCAGCGACGGAGGAACTGCACGACGTTCGCGATCAGCGCATTCCCGTCGATGGAGGAGAGATCACCCTTCGCATCTTTACGCCACGAGCGCTGACCGCCGGCGAGACGCTGCCGATGGTGCTCTACTTCCACGGTGGCGGGTTCGTTGCCGGCGATATCGACACGCACGATGCGATCGCTCGCTATCTATCCAGGCATGCGGATGCGATCGCGATCAGCGTCGACTACCGGCGATCGCCGGAGTATCGCTATCCGACCCAGATCAACGACGCGTACGCCGCGCTGACCTGGGTGGCGGAGCATGCGTCCGAATTGCGCGGCGATCCGGGCCGCATTGCGGTTGCCGGCGACAGCGCCGGCGGAACGCTGAGCGTTGTCATGACGCAGCTCGCAGCCGAGCGTGGCGGGCCGCGCATTGCGTTTCAGGCGCTGATTTACCCGTGGCTGGATCTCCGTCCAGGCACCTCGAGTCCGTCGCGGCTGCAGTTCGGCGGTGGCGAGTACTTCCTGGCGAATCCTGACCTGGAATACATGCTGACCCTCTACTTGCCTGACGGCGCCAGCAGTACCGATTCCCGAGTGTCACCGCTGCTCTACGAGGATCTCGCCGGCATGCCACCCGCCGTCATCATGAACGCCGGCTGCGATCCGGTGTGTGACGATGGAAAGATGTACGCGGATCGACTCGCGGCGGCCGGCGTGCCGGTGCAGCATCACTGTTTCGAGACGACCATCCACGCCTGCGTGTCGTTTGCCGGCATCATCCCGACCGGTCTCGAGGCGCTGTCGTTCATTGCATCGCGAATCCGCGCGGCGCTGCACTGAGGGATCGTCGTGTCGAAAGTTCGAGTCCAGAGTTTTGGCGTCGCCCTCGATGGATACAGTGCCGGTCCTGATCAGAGTCTCGAGAACCCGCTCGGCGTCGGCGGCCCCGAGCTGATGGAGTGGTTCTTTCCGACGCGCGTGTGGCGGCAGATGCACGGCCTCGATGGTGGAGAAACCGGCGTCGACAACAGCATGGCCGAGCAGGGCTTTGCGAACGTCGGCGCCTGGATCCTCGGGCGGAACATGTTTGGTCCCGTCCGCGGTCCGTGGCCGGATGACAGCTGGAAGGGCTGGTGGGGCGACGAGCCGCCGTATCATGTGCCCGCGTTCGTGCTGACGCATCATGCTCGCTGGCCGCTCGAGATGAAAGGCGGGACGACGTTCCACTTCGTGACCGACGGCATTCATGCGGCGTTGGAGCGGGCGCGTGCCGCGGCCGGCGATCGCGACGTGCGTATCGGCGGCGGTGTCGCGACGATTCGACAGTACCTGCAGGCAGGGCTGATTGATGAATTGCATCTGGCGATGCGGCCGGTGCTGCTCGGTTCCGGCGAGTACCTGCTGCGCGATCTGAATCTGCGGGCGATGGGCTACCAGTGCACGCAGCACGTCGCCGGCGAACGAGCGATGCACGTCATCCTGCAGAAACGTTCGTGATCGTGAGGAGCGACATGGACCGACGACGGCGATTTGCACCCATGTCCGTGGTGCTGATGTTCGGGATCCTCAGCGGGATGAACATCCTGTCGAGCCCGCGCTTCGACAGCTATCCCGCCGTCGATCTCGTGCACGTGCTCGGGACCGGCATGTGTTTCGGCGCCGCCATCGCGTTCTGCGTCAGCGCACTCCGAAGCCGTTCCTGACACTCACGCTTTCGCGAGCACCATCCCGAATCCCTCTGCGCGCGGGCTGACGCCGATGAGGCGCACCGCGTTCATCAACCCATGCGGCGTCGACGAGACGACGGGAACCTTGGTGTTCCCCTCGAGCGGCACGATCAGATCGAGCGTCTGCAGCGCGCCGCACGAGACCACGAGCGCATCGGCTTTCCCTGAGTTCGCGTAGACGTCGGCTCCGAGCGTGAACAGGATCTCCTGCGTCGCCGCGCCCTCGGGGATGCGCTCGTAGCCCAGCCCCTTCGCGTACGTCACCTGGAAGCCGTGCTCCTGCAGGAACAGCTTCAGCCGCTCGGTCACGACGTCGGTGTACGCGGTGGCGACGGCAACGCGCTTGGCGTTCGCCACACGCAATCCATCCACGAGACCGTTGCTCTGCGTAGTCGCCGGCAGACCGGTGGCCTTGGTGACCTTGCTGGTCAGTTCCTCGTTGAACTTGGCGCCCTTGTAGAAGGTCAGCGACGAGCCGAAGACGGAGATTGCCTTCGCGCCCTGCTTCGCGAGCGCTTCGGCGGCAGGAATGACGCGGGGGATCGCTTCGTCGTATCCCTCGACCGTCATCCCGCCCGGCAGTCCGACCCCTCCGCTCAGGAACTCGATGCCGCGCGGATAGAGGCGTCGCGCATCGGGCGGAATCGGGTAGTTCAACGGCGGAAAGATCAACCCGACGGCCGGGTCGGTGCCCGCCGCGAATGCTCGCCCGCCGACTGCGGCGCAGGCTGCGCCCAGCCCCATCTTGATCAGCTCACGACGTGACGTCGCCATCGACAGCCCTCCTCGGCGTCCAACTCGCGAACGATATAATCCGCCATTGACCCGCAAAGTCAACAGGAGGTCTCAGGCGTGACGGCAATCGCGATTTCCAGGCCTTCGGCCGATGAATACGCTGCGGCATTCGGCGGATACATCTCGCGCGTGACTGATGTGTCCGATGCAGTGGCCGCACTGGCGATGCAGAAGGACCGGTTCACCCGCAGCGTCGCGCCGATGAGCGACGCGGAGGCCGGCTATCGGTATGCGATCGACAAGTGGAGCGTGAAGGAGCTCGTCGGTCACGTGTGCGATGGCGAGCGAATCTTCGCCTACCGTCTGCTTCGCATCGGACGTGGGGATACGACGCCACTGCCCGGCTTCGAGGAGAACGACTACGTCGTCGCGGCGCGATCGGATGAACGACGGCTGGCCGATCTGCTCGATGAGTGGCAGGCGGTGCGATCGGCAACCAGTGCGTTGGTCCGGGGCCTGCCGTCCGAGGCGTGGGCGAACCGCGGAACCTCGAATGGTCAGCCGATCTCGGCACGCGCGCTGCTCTACATCATCCTCGGGCATGCCGATCATCATCTGAACGTACTTCACACGCGATACGGCGTGCCCACGATGTGAGGTCTGGGCCACCTAAAGGTGGCCCCTACGGAATGGCAAGGGTGGTCCCTACGGAATGGCAAGGGTGGCCCCTACGGAATGGTAAAGGTGGCCCCTACGGAATGGCAAAGGTGGCCCCTACGGGAGACGCTATGGCTCGAAAGAGAACCGTCGACCGCTCGCGCCGCGCCCTGCTGAAAAATGGCGTCGCGGCCGTGGGTGGTGCGGTTGTCGGCGGCGCGAGTCTCGACGCGCAGACTCGGAACGCTCCCGCCGTCCAGACCGGCACCATGACCGGACGGTCGTTCCGCGCGCTGGTACGATCGGGCACCGGCATCGACGTTCAAGATCTGCGGCTGCGCGCGATCAGCCCGCGCATGGTCGTCCTCCGGACCCAGGCCGTGGCGCCCTGCTACACGATCGTGCGGGGTGCCCTCGCCACGACGCCCGCGCGGCGAGCGTCCATTCCCAATCACTGTGGCTTCGGCGTCGTCGAGGCAGTCGGCTCGGATGTGCGTCGCGTCGTTGTCGGCGATCGCGTGCTGGTTGCCGGCACGTCGCAGTGCGGGCAGTGTTATCAGTGCGTGCACGGCCGGCCGGACATGTGTCAATTCACACTCGGCGGCGACGACTTCGGGCCGATCGCCGACATGCGAGACGGCACTGCCGTGTACGCCGACGCCGGGATCGGCGGGATCGCCGAACTGATGGCGGTCTACGAGGAGTACTGCGTTCCTGTCTTCACCGATCTGCCGGCCGCACAACTCACGCTGCTGGGCGATCAGCTGACATCAGGATTCTGCGCCGGTCAGAGCCTGCTCCACTTCGAGCCCGGGTCCGATGTGGCGGTGTTCGGCGCTGGTCCTGTCGGTCTCGGCGCGGTTCAGGCTGGACGCGTGACCGGTGCGGCGCAGGTGATCGTCGTCGAGCCGATCAAGTACCGGCGCGACTTCGCGATGAAGATGGGCGCGACCACGGTGCTCGATCCAGTTCCCGAGGGCGCCAACATCGTCGAGCGGATTCGCGAGCTGTGCAAAGGGCCAAACGATCGGCGATGGGCAGCGGGAAGGAGCTGGGTCAAATCGCCGGCGTCGGCGATGGCGCGCGGAGCCGACTATGTTGTCGAAGCGGCCGGTGCCCTGTCGTTTCCGACGCCAAAGGTCGAAGCGCAGCCCGATCCGACGAATGTGACCACCGTGCGCTACGCGTGGGACTCGGCGCGCATGGGCGGACACGTGATGCTCATGGGCATGACGTTCCAGGACGTGCCGCTGCCGGGGCCGTCGCTTGCGCTGCTCGGCCGAACGATTCATCCCGGTCAGCAGGGGGGCCTGCACATCCTGCGCGACATCCCGCGGTTCGTGAAGCTGATCGAGAAGGGCACGCTCGACGCCAAGTCGATGATCACGAAGACCTACACGCTGGCGCAGGCGAAGCAGGCGATCCAGGACACGGCCGATCGCACGATCATCACCGGCGTGATCGAGTTCAACTGATAATGACGCCGCTGCCGATGCCGGTGCTCCTGTCGTTGATGGTGGCGGTGCTGATCATCGCCACGATGGCCAGGCTGCGCTTGCGGTGATGATTCGCACGTCGTTGCTGGCGGCGATCGGGGTGCTCGCCGTGGCCTCCGGGGTATACGCTCAGGCGTCGAGTGTTCGATTGTCGGGACGCGCCGTCGATCGTGCAGGTGCTGCGCTCCCTGGCGTCACGGTGAATGTGAGCGGAGCGATCACCCGTCAAGCGGTGACTGATGCCGACGGCGAGTATGTGTTTACCGATCTCGCGCCAGGTGGCTACACGCTGACGGCCACGCTTCCAGGCTTCCAGCCATCGAGTCGCACTATCGGCGCCGTGGCGCCTGGGTCATTTGTCGTCGATTTCGCGATGTATTTGGGGTGCGGCTCGATGCATCAGCGGATCGTGCCCGGGCCTCCGCTGCCGCAGAGCATTGCCAGTGCAGATGCGGTGCTCTACGTTCGTATTGCCAATGACGGTCGCTCCGTGCGTCTGACCGACGGCGATTGCATTGACGGCCATGAGCACCAGGCGATCGTTCTCGCGGCGGTCAAGTCCCCACGACTCAATTCCGACCACATCCGGCTCGTTCGAACCGGGGGCAGTCCGTATCACGCGGGCGACGAGCTGATCGTATTCCTCCAGCGTCATCAATCGGGTGCCTTCGTGGACGTTGACCATGACGTGTTTCCGGTGCACGACGGCCGCGTGCGTTGGACCCGCGATGACGTGCCCGGCATCACCGACGGCAGTCCCGTTCGTCAGGTCCTCGAAGGGCTTCGCAACACACTCTCGATGATCCGGTAACGCGGACCTGACAAGGTCCGCGCCACCATGTCCTGCTTCAGCGGGAGTCGGTGGTCGTAGTGTCCGCCTCCAGCCGGACTCAGTTACGGGTGCACGTCGCAGGATCTGCGTACTTGGCCACGGACCAGCGCTGTAGTTTCTGCCGAATTCGGGCGCGCCCGATTCGAAAATCGGCGCAATTCCGCGTGGCATCGCTGTAGCAAGACGACGTGTTCGCCGTCGCGCCGAGCGCGAAGGCGGATGCTAAGATGCCATGCGACACTCAAGAGCGATGTCCCAAGCCACGCGTCTGGTTACGGCGGAAGAATTCGAGCACTTCTCGAAGGACGAGGCATACAGAGTCGAACTGGTCAGAGGCCGTTTGGTTCCTATGAGCCCCGTGGCGCCCCGCCATGGTCTGGTTGTCGTGCGGCTCATCGTGCTCCTGAGCCGCCACCTTGACGCCCATCCGGTTGGCGTCATTCTTCCGGACGTTGGATTCAAGCTGGAATCGGATCCCGATACGGTGCGCGGCCCCGACGTGGCGTTCGTCCGTCAGGAGCGCGCTGGCGAGCTCGAGCGTCCGGGGTGGTTTCGCGGTGCTCCGGATCTGGTGTTGGAGGTGCTGTCCCCAGAGGACCGCCCGCATGACACTCGTGAACGGCTCGACGACTACTTCAGAGCGAACGTGCCGGTCGTCATCGTTATCGATCCGCAGAAGACGAGCGCGACCATTCATCGCGCGTCATTGACTCCTGTCGTTCTTCGCGGTCGTGACGCGGTTCTCGAAGTCGATGACATCCTGCCAGGTTTTCGGTGCACGCTCGGCGAGATTCTCGAGTAAGGCTATTGCGCCTGTGTCGGGCCGCCTGAAGGCGCCCCCACGTCCCAGTGATGCAGAGGCCGCTGGATCTCTATGAAACACATTCGATTGGCACCCGCGGCTCTTCTCGCAATCGTTGCACTTGCGGTTCCTGCGTTCGCGCAGCAGCCGGATACCGTGCTGGTCAACGGCAAGATCGTCACCGTCGACCGCGCGGGTTCGACGCGTGAGGCAGTCGCGATTCGAGACGGGCGCATCGTGGCGCTCGGGACGTCGGCAGAAATCCGGCGGCTTGCAGGCAACGGCACGCGTGTCGTCGACCTGCAGGGCCGCACCGTCATCCCCGGTCTGATCGATTCACACATGCACGCGATCCGGGCGGCGCAGTTCTTTGCCACCGAAGTCAACTGGACGGGCGCGTCGAGTCTGCAGGAAGCGCTCGCGAGAATA
>Ga0081539_10002105_pt1 | contig 29514 bp, 22 predicted proteins | sample TabmetS4T2R2_FD_71023 | JGI IMG/M metagenome (GOLD analysis project Ga0081539, IMG submission 71023) | Tabebuia heterophylla rhizosphere microbial communities from the University of Puerto Rico - S4T2R2 | ecosystem: Host-associated > Plants > Roots > Rhizosphere ... | reverse complement strand
CAAGAATCTCTCGGTGACTTTGGGTCTCGTCCCGCCCGCGATCACCACACAACCGGTTGGCGCGACCGCAATCGAGGGCGGCACCGTCGTTCTGACGGCTGCGGCTGCGGGCAGCACGCCGTTGACCTTCCAATGGAGTAAGGACGGCGTTCCGATCTCGGGCGCCACGGGGACGACTCTCACGCTCAGTAATGTCCGAGTCGCCGATTCCGGCAACTATGTTTTTACCGCAACAAATCCCGTCGGGAGTGTGACGAGCAATGTGGCTGCGGTCCTGGTCAACCTTGCACCGCCGGTCATTACGATGCAGCCGCAATCACAGACGATTTTGGTGGGAGAGCCGGTGACTTTCACGGTCGCGGTCGGCGGAAGCGCGCCGTTTGCATATCAGTGGAAGAAGAACGGCGGCAATATCGCCGGCGCGACGGGACCATCGTTCAGCATCGCCAGTGTTCAGCCCGGTGATGCGGGTACGTATACCGTAATAGCGAGCAACGGCGCAGGCGCAGTCACCAGCGATCCGGCGACACTGATCGTCACGACCTCGCCCGTCCCGCCTTCTATTACATCACAACCGGTCTCCACGTCAGTGGTTGTCGGCAATCGAGCGGAATTCAGAGTGACCGCTGCCGGAAGTTCACCGCTCAGCTATCAATGGCGCAAAGATGGCGCCGCGATCGCGGGCGCCACGAGCGCTACGTATGCGATCGCGAGCGTCAGTAACGCCGACGGCGGCAGCTATACAGTTGTCGTCACGAATGCTGTCGGCACCATTACCAGCGATCCGGCCGTGCTGACGGTGATCACGCCGCCGTCGATTGTGACGCCCCCGGCGTCACAATTGGCCAACGCCGGAACGACTGTCGTCTTTTCAGTAGTCGCGGACGGTACGCCGCCATTGAGTTATCAATGGCGCAAGAACGGCGCAGATCTTTCGGGCGCGACGGCCGCCACGCTGACCCTCAACAATGTGCAAGCCGCAGATGCCGCCGCTTATACCGTCGTTGTCAGCAATGCTGGTGGTTCAGTAACCAGCACCGCCGCGACGCTCACCGTGGCCGATCCGGCGCTCGCCGTCACGGCGTTGTTCCCATCGAATGGGAGCACCGGCCTCCCGATCGATGTGCCGCTCAAGATCACATTTGGCGTCGCGCCGACGCTGGGAACAACCGGACTGATTCAGATTCATGATCTGGCGACAGGTGCGGTGGTCGAGACGATCGATCTGGCCGCCGCCACTCAGACGAAGACGATCGGCGGGACCGTCTACAACTATCTTCCCGTGATCGTGAACGGCAATACTGCGCTCATCACGCCGCACATCGCGCTGGCATACAACAAGACATATTTCGTGACCATCGAGGCCGGCATCTTCAAAACGTCGAACGGCGTCTTTGCCGGAATCACGGGCGATACTGCCTGGCGCTTCAGCACCAGACCAACAGCGCCGGCTGAGGGCTCGACGACGCTGGTTGTCGCCGCTGATGGTTCCGGAGATTTCGCTACCGTCCAAGGCGCGATCGATTTTGTGCCGACGGCCAACGCCGTCCGCCGGCTGATCTTTCTCCGCAAGGGGTTTTATCAGGAACTGGTCCGCATCAATAGCAATAAACCGCTGATCACATTGCGTGGCGAAGATCGGAAAGAGACGGTCATCGCGTATGCGAACAACTCGAACTTCAATCTCAACGCGCGGATTGTCATGGAGGTAGATGGCGCCGACGCGACGATCGAGAATCTGACCGTGCGCAATCTGACGCCACAGGGCGGATCGCAAGCTGAAACCATCCGGACGAACGCCGCCCGTTCGCAAATCCGAAACTGCGATCTCTATAGCTTCCAAGATACGTTGCAGCTCAACGGCTCCGCCAACGTTGAGAACTGTTACATCGAGGGCGATGTCGATTTCATGTGGGGAAATGCCGCAGCCTACTTCTTAAACTGCGAATTCCGGAACGTGAGGTCCGGCAGTTACTATGTGCAGGCGCGAACCCCGCAGAATCAGCCGGGGTTCATCTATGTGAACTGCCGTCTGAGCGGCGCGCCGGGAGTGACGGGAACCTTTCTCGCACGCATCGACCCGACGGTCTTTCCCGACAGTCAGGTCGTTTACATCAATTCAGCGATGGGATCGCAGATTGCGCCCGCCGGATGGCTGCTCAACAATGCGACCAGTTCGAGCACGGTCCGATTCTGGGAATATCACAGCACGGATCTCAACGGGACTCTACTCGACGTGAGCCAGCGGATCGCTTCTTCGCGCCAACTGACTGATGCGGAGGCCACTCAATGGAGCGATCCGACTTTTGTGCTCGGTGGCTGGACACCGCAGACGCTTCCATTCATTCAAAGCCAGCCCGCGAGCCAGGCTGTCTCCGCAGGCCAGGACGCGATCTTCGCAGTCGGCGCGTCCGGACTGCCAACACCCGCATATCAATGGTTGAAGAATGGCGTTGCCATACCGGGCGCGACGGGGCCGACGCTGTTCTTATCCGGGGTTCAGGCGAGCGATGCCGGCAACTACAGTGTTACGGTGAGCAACTCGATCGGCTCGGCGACGAGCGCAACGGCCAGTCTCACCGTAGCGACCCGAGCAGGAGCGCCAGTCATCGTGACGCAGCCCGTTGCGCGGGCCGCGGCAATCGGTGACGCCGTGACATTTTCGGTTGCTGCCATGAGTTCTCCGGAACTCTCTTATCAGTGGCGAATCGGTGGCGCGACCATCGCGGGCGCGACTGGCGCGACGCTCACGCGGACGGGGCTGCAACTGTCGGATGCCGGCTTTTACAGCGTGACCGTCAGCAATGGAATCGGATCGGTTACCAGCATGCCGGTTCTGCTCACGGTGCGCGCAACGCCGATTACCTCACCGGTGGCGATCCTGACGCAGCCCGTGAGCAAAGTGGAGTTCGTCGGCAACACTGTGACCTTCAGCGTCAATGCTCAAGGCGTACCGCCCCCATCTTATCAATGGTTCAAGGATGGCGCGCCCATCGCGGGCGCAACCGCCGCGACGCTCGTCCTGACCGATATTCAGCTCGGCTCTGCCGGCTCGTATACGGTCGTGGTCACGAATACATCAGGCTCCGTCACCAGCAATCCCGCGACATTGACCGTCTTCACACGGGGGAATTTGATCGATCAGCAGCCTCAGAGCCAGGTTGTCAACATCGGCGATACCGCCACCCTGACAGTGGTCGCTAATGCCTCCGGCGCCATTAACTATCAATGGCGAAAGAACGGCGCCGACATTCCGGGCGCTACCGGCTCGACATTGACCATCGCGAATGTTCAGCCCACAGATACGGGAATTTACACCGTGCTGGTGAGTGTTCTCACTGAGGCCACGGTCAGCGCGCCGGCCGCCCTGACCGTGACGAGCCCGACAACTCAGTTGCCTCCGCTGGCGACATTCGTCCTGGAAGGGTTCGCTACTCTGGGACAAGGTGGACAGGGGACGACCGGCGGCGGGCTCGTCGATCCTTCGGATACGGCGCACTACAAGGTGATCGATTCATCCACGCCGAATCCGGCACAGACTCTTCGAACTTATCTGGAGAGCTCCGATCCGCTGGTCATCGAACTGCGGACCGACATCGACCTCGGCGCCCTTAACAATCAAACTCGCCGTCCGCTGATCAACCCGGAACTGATCGCGTCGAACCTCGGTTCGATCCGGATTGCTTCGAACAAGACTCTCTTCTCCGATCGCGGCGCAACCTTGAGGCACGGGACTCTCAACATTGACGGCGCGCAAAACATCATCATTCGCAACCTCAAGTTCCGCGGGTTGTGGGAGTGGGACGACGCGACACAGGGAGCGTACGACCTTCAGGGATGGGACTTCATTGCGCTGACCAATGGGGCCCGCAATGTATGGATCGACCATTGCGACTTTGCCAAGGTTTATGATGGACAGGTCGATATCGTGCGTGGATCGGACCTCGTGACCGTCTCGTTCAGCCGGTTCACCGGCGATTTGGGGACCGAAGTCGCCGATCAGATCAATTATCTGGAGAGCCTCTACCAGGCCAACCCGAACGACTCGCGAATCAACTACTATCGTTCTCTGCGCCAGGCCGGCCAATCCGTGCAGGACATCATCACTCACGAGATTCCACAGGACAAAACGAGTCTGGTCGGCAATGATGACAATTCCGGAGCCATCGACGCAGGCAGACTGAACGTGACATATCATCACAATTCTTTCGTTCTGGTCCGTCAACGCACGCCGCGGATGCGGTTCGGCAATGCCCATGTCTATAACATCCTGGTCGATGACATCGCTTCAGCGCCCTTCCCGGGCACCCAGACCGCAGTCAACTCGACCATCAACGCCGCGGTGTTGGTGGAGAACAGCGAGTTCTTGGAGGTCAGGACGCCGTTCGCTTTCTCCGGCGGCGGACGCATTTCGCAACGCGGGAGCGCGTGGCAACTCAACGGCGCGCCCGCGCCCTTTGATCCGGCCCGATTGAATCCTCTCGACCCGAATGCGCTGGTCTGGAACCCGCCTACCAACTTCACCTGGACTGATCTGACCAAGCTGCCCTACGAGTACACGCTCTTCTCGACGGATTTTGTCAAAAACAATCCGGACAAGACCGGCCCGATCAACCCGGCGGAGGCGATTGATCGGGCGCTCTTGCGGAGTTACCTGCCGTTGACTCGATTCGCCAGTTCGGGATTCGTCCTGGCGCTCTCGACGGAAGGGGAAGGAACGATTCAGAGCAGTCTCTCCGGCTTGACGTATCCGGCCGGAACAATGGTTCAACTGACCGCCGTTCCTGCCGCGGGCTGGCGGTTCTCCGGTTGGAGCGGTGATCTGACGGGCAACGCCAATCCCGCCGCCATCGTTATGGACGGTTCAAAGCGCGTGACCGCAATCTTCACCAGGGAATAGTTAGTGGTTAACTGTTAGACTCGACATGAGCCATTGGGATGAAGTCGCCTGGCGACTGCACCCCAATGGCTCATGTCGAGCCGATCTCTCAGCTCAGAAATGCCGGAAGATCTGGAATTAGATTCGGCATTGAGTTCAATGCCGAATCGCCATCGCCGGCATGTCGAATACCAACTTATCTTCTATCTCTAAGAGTTTCAGCCTGGCGAGAGCCAAACTAGCCTGGGATCGGTCAAGCACGAGATATAAAAATAACCCCTCGTACTTTTTTACCAACCTGATCAAATGGTACTCGTTGCTGAGCGAGATCAAGATCTCTTCGAGAGCGCCTGTTAAACCAAGTTGATAAATCCAATGCAGCTTTGTTCGGATAAGCTCCGAGTCCCCTGCTACGGCAATCTCCAGGCCGCCACCCATCCTGCTTTCAAGGTTGAGGCTTTCGCCGTTTCGGTAATCTGCTAATGCGACGCCGATTAGTCCGTCCAACTCGAAGGTTGATGGCAGCAGTAGTGAGACGTTGCCCATCATAATGTTTAGTGCCCTCAGCTATTCCAGTTCAACATGCGATCGCTCCATGATCGGTCTGACTTCATGGGATGCGAGCGTCTCTAAAAGCGCGAGATTGGTTCCAGTGGCTTCGGCCAGGCCCGTCAGGTAGCTCTCAGCGACGAGACTCGTAAAGATTTTTCCGAGTTTGACGAAAGCCATGGTCAAGGCTCGAGCCTCATCGGAAGTGAGCGCTTTTCGATCTTCTTCCTGCTGGATGCCGGTAATGACGTTGTTGGCAATGTGTCCCCAGGCGGCAATCATCATCGGATTCTTAACCTTCCGGAGCACATGAGCCAATCCGACATAGGTCATCCAATTCCAAAACCTGTTGTCAATCGGGCCGTTGACCAATTGACGCCACCATTTTGAAAGCAGCTCCTCCAGCCTCTCCCTTTCGTCTTCACGAAAGATCGCTCTGGTCGGACCATGAGCATAAAGCATGTCGTAATGCTTTTTGATGATCGTGGGCTCCCATGAAAGCAACATCTCTTTGTGACGGATGATGGCTGCGGCGTCTTCATGAGTAAAGTGCACTTCGGGAGGGATCTGCTCAAAAATCTTCTCGCGCAGTTCGTTAAGAGTAATCACGATGCCTCCCTTATCCGATCACTCGAGCAATCTTTTTCGCGCAATCTCGCGACTCCAAATGGATCAATCCCACATTGGTCTGGCTCGGAGCAAGGACCACGAGAACGCACTTTGATCCGGCGGCATAAAGAAAGGTCATTCCTTCCGTGCCGGCGACACTCACCTCGGTAAGGGTTCCGGTCTGCAACATCTCGACGATCCGTTTGCCGAGCCCTTGAGCCGTCGCGGCGATGGCCGAAGCTCGCATGCTGTCGAGTTCCGCTGGCAGGCTTTGAGCGACCGGCAATCCTTCGTTATCAGCCACCAGAACTCCGCGCAGGACCGGCACTGCTTCCAGTAATGTTTGCAGCGCGGCATTGATCTCTTCCTGTTTACTAATTTGTCTTTCCGGCGTAGCCATATATTTTACTCCTTAATTATGTGGTTTTTGCCGCCACAAGTCAGCAAAGACCAGGTTTTCAGCGCCCTCACACACTCCTGCCTCAGGTTCAGAGAGATGAACGCAACTCAATACTTCTCTATCCCTTTAACTGAGCGGTGAGGACATGATGTAGATACACATACCCCAATCGGATTTTTGGGGCTTGAGATCCGGCGTAGGTGTGATTTCATATTTGAATTTAAGATTGACTATGTGCCATGGATTCTAAGAAAATGCAAGATCCAATTCATTGAGACTCAGTACGTTAAAGTTCTTCTGTCCCGAATTCTCGATCTGCGCTCAAGGTGCGGGCGCTGGCCGAGAGTGGGACTCACCAACCTTGCATCAATACATGGAGCAACAATTTATGATGAATCACCGGGAAGTCGGGCGTTTTTGGAATAGCAATGCTGATGCCTGGACGAAACTGGCGCGAGCCGGATATGACGTCTACCGAGATCATCTCAACACTCCAGCTTTCCTGGCTATGCTGCCGGATGCGACAGGATTGACCGGATTAGATCTCGGGTGCGGCGAAGGGCATAATACGAGGATGCTCGCTCGACGTGGCGCCCGCATGAAGGCCATCGATATTGCCGAGGTCTTTATCGCACACGCCAAACAGGCAGAGGAGCAAGAGCCACTGGGCGTCGATTACCAGGTCGCGAGCGCGGTCGAGTTGCCATTTACCGATGCAACGTTCGACTTCACCACCGGCTTTATGAGCTTCATGGATATTCCCGAGACAGAGCGGTTGCTCGCCGAAGCCTATCGCGTCCTCAAGCCGGGCGGTTTTCTCCAGTTCTCTATCGCACACCCATGCTTCGATACGCCGCACCGCCGCAATCTGCGCGACGAAAAGGGAATGACATACGCGATTGAAGTGGGCAACTATTTCCGAAATCTCGACGGAGATCTCTCTGAGTGGCTCTTCAGCGCCGCGCCTCCGGCCGTCAAGCATGGCATGCCGAAATTCAAGATCCCACGTTTTACCCGGACCATCAGCCAATGGTTGAATCTGCTGATTGAAACCGGCTTTCGATTGGAGCGAATCGAGGAGCCGCGGCCGAGTGACGAGACCGTCCGCGCTTGCCCTGATCTGCAGGACGCACAGATTGTGGCCTATTTCCTCCATCTCCGCGTGCGCAAACCGGCATAACGCCGGCGCCGCTCGTCCCATTGCCCGGCGCTTGAAAAGCAAGCGTTCCAACTACCTCGATCTGGTTATTCCAGGCTCCCCGTGTTGAGGGATGTGCGATCCGGCCGGCCGTTGTATCCTGCCACGGCGATCTTAACCGTAACCGTTGATTGAACCATCGTTGTGATTGGATCGCGCGGCAGCGATGCGAGATCGATCCCGCGCACATCTTGACTAATATACTTGTCGGTACAAAAATCCCTTGACACGGCGGATCGTTCTTGTTAGATTTGTACTATGCGGTACAGAAATGGAGCGAGGAGGAGAAGGCCTTTTCACTTGAATGTTAGGCTTGAATGTTAGACTTCAATGTTAAATAGATCGGAAGCTAGACTATTTGACGTGACAGTTGTCGGCATGCTTCAGCGCGCAAAGTGCGTGCGAGCATCAATCCTGGGATGGAGCACACAGCGCGGAACCCCAGGAACTGTGGCGTGAGTTTTCAACTCGCGGCTGAGTCGCGAGCGAAAGTGCGGTTGAAAACCACACCACCGAAGTGGGCTTAAGTGACAGACCATTAAAGATGTCAACAAAAGAAAGGATGAAGGACCATGAGTGCGAAGGGAAATAAACTGGCGGGTAAGGTCGCGATTGTGACCGGGGCTTCAAAGGGAATTGGCGCTGCGATCGCCAAGCAGCTGGCGGAGGAGGGGGCGGCGGTCGTCGTCAATTATGCTTCGAGCCGAGATGGCGCCGACCGCGTGGTCAGCGAAATCTCCGGGAAAGGCGGAAAAGCGATCGCGGTGCAGGCAAATGTGGCCAAGAAGGCCGAGATCGAACGCCTCTTTGCCGAGACCAAGAAGGCATTCGGTAAACTCGACATCCTGGTCAACAACGCGGGCATCTACGAATTTTCCCCGCTTGAGGAAATTACGGAAGAGCACTTCCACAAGCACTTCAATTTGAATGTTCTCGGCCTCATCCTTGCTTCGCAGGAAGCGGTCAAACTCTTCGGTGCTGAAGGGGGGAACATCATCAATATCAGCTCAGCGGTCACTTCGGTGAACCCGCCGAACACCGCTGTCTATACCGGGACCAAAGGGGCGGTCGATGCCGTGACCAAGACTCTGGCGAAGGAGTTGGGGCCACGCAAAATTCGCGTCAATGCGATCAATCCCGGCATGGTGGAGACGGAAGGAGTCCATGCGGCTGGATTTGCCGAGAGTGATTTCCGCCGGCAACTCGAATCGCAGACACCACTAGGCCGCATCGGACAGACATCTGATATCGCTCCGACCGCTGTCTTTCTCGCATCCTCAGATTCGGCATGGATCACCGGCGAGACGTTCTTCATTGCGGGCGGCCTGCGTTGAGAAATGTGCGAAATGTGCAGTTAGACAACAAGGTCGAGATGTTGGATTGTCCCGGCGCCGCCGTTCTCGCCGAGCCAGATGCCGGTTGACTGCACCATTCCAAGCTGTTGATTGGATGAATCGTTGACGCTGAACTGCGTGGCCACATTGCCGAGATAGATGGCGCCGACTCCGGCTTCTCCAAGGGCGAGGAGCCGGTCGGCGCCATCGGCGTCTTTGGTCCAGATGCGCAGTTTATTGAAAACGGCGTCGCCTTCATCGATCCAGTGATTGCCGTCAGTATCGTATGCGGCGAGTTCTGTAAAGCCGTCACCGCTGGTGGGGCCAAAGAGCTCGCTGCCGTTATTGATGGCGCCATCGCCATTCTTATCGAGCGCCAAGAATCCGGCGCCGGGCTTGACAAAAGAGATTTGATCCTGAGTCCCATCTAGATCGATATCGAAGCTGAACTTATCGGTTGTGAGCTGCGCCGCGTTCCCGTCAAAGTTGATGACGAGCGGATCTTTCCGAACGGCATCGCCTTGACGCAGGTGGACCTCGTTGTGCGCGACGAATTCGCGGCTCATCGCCAGATCGACGGCCACCTGAATCTCCTTTCCATCGGCGGTTCGCACGACGCCCGTGGTCGAGAATGTTGTCCGCTCGGCCTCCTCGAAATGTTCCGTGCGGTCATACTCGATTCCCCAGCCCGAGCGATTGTTCCCGCCGCGCGGGGCCTGTGCCTCTCCGGCGATGCGCTGCAATTCCTCTGCCGCCTTCTGAGCTTTTTTATCGCCTCCAAAATCTTGATCCCGGAGGAACTTGATCTCGATCTTTTTTCCAGTCAATTGCTCAAAGATCTTCTCAAGCAAAAGAATCTGCGCTTGCTCGTCGGGTGAAAGAGAGTCGGACCGGGAAGGCGGCGCTGCTTCGCCTGAGGCTTTGATCGCTTCAGCAGGGACACTTCCGGCAGCCCTGGAAATCTCGACCAGGTCGCGCAAACCCACTTGACCGCTGGTTTTTCCGCTAGTTTTGCCGCCGGACTTGCCGCCGGACTCTAACGCTTCGAAATCGGGACGACGATTGCCGTTCCAGGCGCGGAGGCGCTCATCAACCCGATGGCTCGACGAATAGGAGCGCGTGGATGACATCAAAATATTGGATGATTCTACCAGCATTTTACCCTCTCATCTTCTTTGAATTGCGCAGCACACTAGGCAAGATGATCTATCGTTCTCATGTATCGGCCATTTCCGCCTTTTCCTTTAGCAACAAAAGAAACAATTATTCTCAATAACCTATCCATTTGGCCAATTTGAAACGGCGAGAAGTGGAAGAGTGTTGAGACTCCATAAAGTGGGCCAGACCTGACTCCCTCACCAAAATTGCGGATGAAACGTTAAGCATTAGTGGCGAAACGGTCAGGAATTCGCCTGAGTGCTCCATCCGTCAATATTTTTTATGGTTGTAGACATCCTACTTCCGGTGGTGTAGATTGCCTACAACCTAGAGTATTGATGAAAGGGAGGAGCTATGAAGAGTCGCTATCAAAACCGGATTGAATTATTACAAGGGACGCTCGACCTGATAATTCTGCAGACATTGCAGTGGGGGCCGCAGCATGGGTATGGCATCAGCCAGGCGATCCGGATTAATTCCGGCGAGGTTTTGCAAGTCGATACCGGATCGCTCTATCCGGCATTGCATCGGCTGGAGCGGCAAAAATGGATCAGCTCAGAGTGGACCATTTCGGAGAATAAGCAGCGAGTCAAGGTCTATCGCCTGACTGTCGCGGGCAAGAAGCAATTGGCTGCGGAACGCTCGCGCTGGGAGCAGATCTCAGAGGCGATCGGCGGCATTCTCAATCCCGCAGGGAGAGAAGGTGAAGCGTGAGAAGACTGCTGTGATGGTGACGCCTCAGAACCAAAGAAATAAAAAACTTCAGCTCACTGCTTACCACCGTGATCACGCAGCCAGGCCGCCATCGCCTCATTGATAACGAAGCGCGACCATCGGATCGACTCTTGCCGCGCGCCGCGCCGGAATCCAACAGGCGGCCAGCGCAACCAGCGCCAGCAGCGCAGCAATACTGATGAAGGTCAAGGGATCGGTCGTGCTGACGCTGAAGAGTAACTTGACCATCAAACGCGTCAATCCAAAGGCGGCGAGCAATCCGATCATCGCGCCCGTCAGCGCCAGCGTCATCCCCTGGCGAATGACCAATCCGATCACATCGCGCGGACGCGCGCCCAATGCCACGCGAATCCCGAGTTCATGCGTCTGCTGATGGACGGCATAGGTCATGACGCCATAGATGCCGGTCACCGCCAGGAGCAGAGCAATTACTGCGAAGACGCCGAGCAAAAGCATCGAGAAACGACGCCGCGCCAGCGAATCGGATAACCGCTGTTCCATTGAGCTGACGTCGAAGACGGGCATCTCCGGATCGACTCCTTGAATCTCGCGGACGATTGCCGTCACCATGCCTGCCGGATCAGGCACGGTGCGCGCAACCAGATACATGCTTCGCGCCGCGTATTGCTCAAACGGGAAGTAGGCGGCGATGGGCGGTTCTTTTTCAGAGCTATATTGCTTGGCCGTGCGAATCACGCCGACCACCGTCCGCCACGCGCCGGAGTCATCACCACGCCGCAATCGTTTGCCGATGGGGCTTTCATTGGGCCAGAAACGCTGCGCCAATGCCTCATCGACGATCACCGTCTCCGGCTCACCCTTAGTATCGTGTTCAGTGAAATAGCGCCCTTCGATTAGCGGAATACCCATCGTGCGGAAATAGTCCGGGCTGACGATGCGCGTGTTGGAGATGATCGCCTCGTGCTCCGTGCGGGGCACGTAACCTTCAATGGTGATCGGCTCCCAGGCGAAAGCGACGGTGCTCATCGGTAGCGAGTAGGTAATCGCAGCTGCTTCGACGCCAGGCATGGCTTTAATGCGCTCGGTCATCTGCCGGTAAAATCTGGTGATCGATTCCGGCGATCCATATTTGACGGCAGGGAGCGAGAGACGCATCGCAAGAACGTGGTGCGGGTTGAATCCGGGATGCGCGTCGAGAATGCGGCGATAGCTGCGGATCAGCAGTCCGGCGCCGATCAGCAGCACCAGCGAGAGAGCGACCTCTGTTATCACCAGCAGTTTGCGCGGTTGCCAGAGGCCGCGTCCCTCGGCGACGCGTCCAGAGCCGCGACCGCCATCTTTGAGTGTTTCGTGCAGATCGATGCGCGAAGCTTTCAGCGCGGGCACGATGCCAAAGAGAATACCGGTCAGCAGCGCGACCAGGCAGGTAAAAATTGCGACACGGCCATCGACGCCAACTTCGTTCAGTCGTGGGACGTTTTCCGGGCCGAAGACGCGCAACGCCCTGACGGCCGTGAATGCGATAAAGAGTCCCACCAATCCGCCCAGCGATGCGAGCAACACGCTTTCAGTCAGCAATTGCCGCAAAATACGCGCACGGCCGGCGCCCAGGGCGGCGCGGATCGCAATCTCTTTTTGCCGTGCGGCGGCGCGCGCCAGCAGTAAATTGGCGACGTTGGCGCAAGCAATCAGCAGCACGAATCCGACCGCGCCGAGCAACAGGGGCAGCGTCTGCCCGACATCGCCGACGACCTGGTCGAGCAACGGAACAACGCTGATCGTCAGCCCGCCGTGTGGCGGGTAATTGGCGGGATATTGCTGTTTCATGTGTGCGGCCAGCAGATTCATATCCGCTTGCGCCTGTGCGACCGTCACCCCATCTTTTAACTTGGCGAAGATGTTGAAATCTTCATTCCCACGATTTGAACGCGCGTTTTCGCCCATTGGCAACGGCAGAAATAACTCCGCCTTCTCAATGCTGTTGACTGCCGGCATGACCTCTTTCGTTAACGCGAATCCGGCGGGGAGCACGCCAACGATCTCGAAGTTGTTGCCGTTGAGCGTGAGCTTTTTACCGACGACCGTGGGGTCGCCGCCGAAACGGCGATGCCAGAATCCGTGGCTCAAAATGACGGTCGCGGGCTTGCCCGGCCGATCTTCCTCAGGCAAGAAGACGCGGCCGAACGTGGCTTTAGCTCCGAAAAGCGGCAGAAATGAAGACGAGACGCGCGCGCCGTCAACGTGTTCAGGGCCGCCCTGTCCGGTGAGGTTGAAACTGCCGCCGATTGCGATCGCCGTCTGTTCGAAGACCTTATTATCGATCTTCACATCCAGATATTGACCGGGCGAAAACCAATCCTGCTCGACATTGAGGCCCGGCGAACGATTCCAGAGAATGACCAGCCGGTCGGCATTCTGGTATGGTAATGGGCGCAGCAAGAGCGCGTTGATCACGCTGAAGACGGTGCTTGCGGCGCCGATGCCGATGGCCAGTGAAAGAATCGCCACGACCGTGAAGCCGGGCGCTTTGACGAGCATTTGTCGACCATAACGCAGGTCTTGCCAGAGAGCGCTCATGGGGTTCCTCCAAAAGAATGCGGATACATTTGCTAAGCGAGATCTACCATAATTGTGATAAAGATTGAATGCGCGAAATCGTTTCGACGGCGCACAACGCCTGGAGCTGGGGTCATGGCTGGCGGCTCGGATGAAGTTTGCGATAGAATGCGCGCTCTCTTTGAATTGACTTAACGAGAAATTGACTCAACAAGATTGTCTATTGAAATCCGTTCAGTTCGGCGATGCGCCGTTGACGCGAACAGAACGGGCCTGATTGATTTGATCGGTAAAAATGTGAAAAAGAAGCAAGAGTCAAGGAAGACATCCGCCGTAACCTTTGAAACCGTTCGGCAATTGATGAACGCTTTCCCCGGTGTGGAAGAGGGGACATCCTGGGGGATGCCGACGTTTCGTGTGCGCGGCAAGGTGCTGCTGAAAGCTGCTCCGGGAGTACAAGAGTTGCTGGTCGGGGCCGAACCGGAGAAGTTCTTCATTCCGCCCTACCAGGGGCCGTTCGGCTGGATCGGTGTTCACATGGATCGCAATGAGGATCGTGAGATCGCCTTTCACGTTCGCCAGGCATATCGCCTCGTTGCGCCGAAAAAGCTGCTCTCGCTGCTCAGCGAAGATCAGGATTGATAGTGTCAGTCATTCATCATTCGCCCAATTCCGGAACTATTCAATGCGACTAAAATTCTTGTCTCGATTAATCTGTTTGCCGCTATTGGTCTTCACGATGCGGGTTGCGCCGCAATCGCCGCCCCAGACGCCGGAGCCCTCGCGGTCCGACATTTTGCGTGGCGCTTATAGCCCTCATCGAGCCAACAATGACTTGCTCTCCTATGATCTGGATCTTCGTGTCGATCCCGAGAAGAAGTTCATCAGCGGAAAGAATACGATTCGTTTCAAGATGCTGAAGGACGATACGCGAATCCAACTCGATCTTTTTGCCAATCTCAATGTCGATCGAATCATGTCGGCTTCGACTGAGCTGAAATACGTGCGGGAACTGAATACGGTCTTCGTCGACTTTCCCGCGACGCTCAAGAAAGATTCGGTACAGGCCATCGATTTTTATTACTCGGGTTCTCCCCAGGAGACGGGAAGATTTGGGGGCATCAGCTTTCGCAAAGATCCTTTCGGGCGGCACTGGATCACCACTGCCTGCGAAGGAATCGGAGCCAGCATCTGGTGGCCTAACAAGGATCAACAGCGCGATGAAGTGGAGAGCATGATGCTCCGCGTCGCCGTTCCGAGCGCCCTCACCGACGTTTCTAACGGGCGGCTCGTTGGAAAGAAGGACCTCGGTGACGGTTATACGCGCTATGACTGGGCCATTCATTATCCAATCAATAACTATTGTGTCTCACTCAACATCGGTCAATACGAACACTTCAGCGATCGGCTCGGCGATTTGACGCTGGATTACTACTGTTTGCCGGAGAATCTGGAGAAAGCCCGGCGGCAGTTCGCGCAGGCCAAGCCCATGCTCGAGGTTTTTCAAAAGTATTTCGGGGATTATCCGTTCAAGAAAGATGGGTACAAACTGATTGAAGTCCCTTACTCCGGGATGGAACATCAAAGCGCCGTCACCTACGGTAACCGCTTTGCCAACGGCTATCTGGAACGTGATTGGACGGGCGTTGGCGTCAGTCTGAAATTCGATTTCATCATCGTGCACGAGAGCGCGCACGAGTGGTTCGGCAACAGCATCACCGCCAGTGATGTCTCAGACCAGTGGATCCACGAGGGCTGGGCAACCTATGCCGAATGCGTCTATGTCGAAGGCATGTTCGGACGGGGCGACGCCCTCAAATATACCAACGGCTACAAGTCGAAAGTCAGAAACCGCCAGCCGATCATCACCGCTCATGAGGTCAATCAAACGCCATCGCAAGATCAGTATTTCAAGGGCGCACTTTTTCTCAACACGCTGCGTTCGGTGATCGATCATGACGCGCGTTGGTGGAAGCTGCTGCGCGATTATTGCAGCAGGTTCAAATACAGCAATATCATGACCGAAGATCTGGTGAAATTCTTCAATCAACAGACCGGCCTCGATCTGACTCCCATCTTTGATCAATACCTCCGGCATTCGGCGCTTCCTGTCCTTGAATTGCAATTTCGCGAGAGTGACGGCAGTGTCTCGTATCGTTGGAAGGCCGACGTTAAAGAGTTCGCCATGCCGGTCAAGGTTGGCCGCCCGACGGACTGGCAGCTCATCCAGCCGACAACGGATTGGAAGACGATGAAGACGGGAATCAAGCGGGAAGACTTTGAAGTGGCCACCGATCTCTACTATATCGATGTCGTCAAGAATTGATCGTCTACCCGCGACCCTATTCTGATTGTTTATTGCATGCGCTTTCCAGAGGCGTCTCGATCCACTGTGATCAATTCGATGATGACCCAGATCCAGATCATGAATACTGGAAAGATCAGCCAGAAAGTAAAGACCATGGTCAACAATTGAGCGATTGCGATATTGTTGCGACCGGCGTAGAAATTGTGAATTCCGAACCCTCCCAGTAATAAGCCGAGCGCGATATAGACGGCGCGGCTTTTCGACGTTTCAACTAAGACTGGAACCGGTTGAAATGGCTGAACGGGTTGGAACGGCTGGGCCGGCGGCGCCATGAAATAAGGATTCGGTTGTGGGGAGGGCGCCGGTTCGTTGCACTGCGAGCAGGCATTGGCTACCGCCAAATTGGAGTAACCGCAGCGAGGACAAAACCAGGATCGAGAAAGAGGTGGATCTGATGGCTTCGGTGTTTGGGTGGAGCCACACTGAGAACAGAACGCCGCGTTCGGCCGGAGCGCGGCGCCGCATTGAGAACAGTTCATGGCAGAGTCCTTTCCTGGAGGAATGAAAATGACGTGGACGAGAGTTCCTTGGAGGTCAATCATGCGCCCCCGCCCACGTCTGTCGTGGGGAGTAACCCAACCACGACAAGGAACTTTCAAGAAAAAGAGCGGATCATCTTCTTCGATTCGAGCCGAGAGTTTGCCAACTCTTCCGCAACGACGCCCTCAACGGATGAGAAACCGGAGACTCTTTTCGGAAGAGGGGCCGGCCAGTCGCAAAAGAGCAGTCGCAAAAGAGACAGATGCGCGAAAGCCCCCTTCATTCGCTGAGTCCTTTGGAGGCCGAGTAAGCCAATCACTCTTGTGGACCTACAACTGCGTGAGCTTTAATTGTTAAACAGAACTTAGTTGTCTGACGATACCGAGAATTTCACTCGTTTCAATCAACACCGATAGACCGTTGACAAGTTCAATATATCGGCCGCGGCAGATTCCTATTTTGCGTTCACCGTTGACGACAATTGCTACCAGTTGACCTTTTTGAGGCTGGCCGGGATGGATCTCAAAAATGTCATCAGGTCCCAATCCGAAACATGGAATCCGAGTTCGATATCTTCGACCTGCTGAATTTGATAGAGGGGATACCATGGGACGACTCCGACATGTTAACCGTCTGTTCAATGGGGCATAACTGCAGAATGCCATCATGATCCATAACAATTTGTTTGAATCAAGAAAAATATTCTATTCTTCGCAGAAAAATATTCTTAGTTTTACACCCTTATGATCAAGACATATGTTTTGCTGTTTATGTAACAAATTCATTCGTAATTGAACTACGTTTCCAACCATGGATAACGTCAATCCCATTAGTGAAACAAGGTACAGCATATGTAATCAACATATTTATCCATGAAGAAACAATAGAGGCTTAAGCCGAGTACATGGGAAGGCGCCTTGTTATACCACAGAAAAACTATCCTTCAACATAATAATAAGTGAGAGATATTCCTGAGATACTGACCGACTCTTCACGGGTCACAATGTCCAATCCGTCCAGTTCGGTTTTGGCCGCCGAGGTCAGCAAAACTTCTCCCTTCATGGCGATGTCTTCTCCCAGCTTACAGGCCAAATTCACCTCGTCCCCGAAGATATCCTGATTGGCGATGTTGAGGATCTTTCCGTATCCGATTCCAAACGACACATATAAATGCCGGTCCATCGGCATGACCATGTTGACGGTATTGAGGCGGGTGATGATCTCTCGACTGGACTTCACCGCATCTGCCACAGTCCCAAACAGGCAGAATAAGTTATCGGCATCGGCCTTGATTACTATTCCTCCGCTCTGTTCGACGCACGGCCGACAGATCAACTTCATTTGATGGATCATGAGCAGAAACGAGATGATGCCGTACTGTTGCGTCGTCCGGGAAAAACCACTCATGTCGAGAACCAGCACGGCCCGGCATTGGCCAAATGTATTCTCGATGGTTTGAATGATTTCTGCACGCCGTTCGGGAAAGTTGATGATGTCGCTCAACGAGCGTTCCAGGTTCTCACGTGAATTGGAGAGCGCGGAGGATTTTTCACCTTCAAAAGAATTATTATCCATAGAACAACATCAAGGTCATTGAGGGCTGGGGCCGGTCGGGGCTCAAATTGTACACCAATGCCGTAAATTTATCCGCCCTCCCCACACTTCCAGGTCTGAACCTACCCATTTGGCTGATGCCCGGTCATTGCGGGTTGCGGCATACTTCAGGTGCGAATAGAGATCACTTTATTTCGGATCTATTTTTGTTCTGGAGGTATTGCGATGGAAAATCAAACATCTGAAAAGACGAATCAGCTGGTCGCGCTTTCGCACGATCTGGCGGCCGCGGTTGAGCGGGTCAGTCCGGTGGTGGTCGCCGTTAATGCTCGTCCGCGTGTTGCGACGAGCGGCGTTCTCTGGCGTCCGGGGATCGTCGTTGCGACCCATCACACGATTAAACGTGAAGAGGAGATTACGGTCCTCTTGCACGACGGGCGTGAGGTGGCGGCATCGCTCATCGGACGCGATGCGAGCACGGATCTGGCGGTACTCAAAATCGAGGGAGAGACCGGCGCGGCCGACGTCGCCGATCAAGGGGATGTCTTCAAGGTCGGGAATCTCGTTCTTGCCGTCGGGCGCACCGGCGAAGAGAGCGTGAGCGCCAGCCTGGGTTGCATCAGCGCCGTCGGCGGGGCCTGGCGCACCTGGCAAGGCGGCACGATCGATCATTTCGTCCGTCTGGATCTGAATATCTATTTGGGATTCTCCGGCAGCCCGCTGATCGGCGCTGATGGGCGCGTCCTGGGCATCAACACATCCGGTCTGGCACGGGGCGCGGCGCTGACGATTCCCGCCGCGACGGTCAACCGGGTGGTGGACGAACTCTTAAAAAGTGGGCGGATCCAACGTCCTTTTATCGGGATTGGAATGCAACCGGTGCGGTTGCCTGATGCCGTCAAGACCAAACTCAATTTGACCGATGACGGCGGAGTGATTGTCCTGAATGTCGAACCCGGCAGCCCGGCGGATCAAGCCGGATTCTTGGTCGGTGATGTGCTGGTGGCGTTGGGCGCCAGATCGATCAAAGATACCGACGATGTCCAATCGGTGCTTGTACCGGGGAGCGTCGGACAGACGATCGACGCATCAGTAGTCCGCGGCGGCGAACGCGCCAATCTGGCGGTCACGGTCGGCGAAAGACCGGCCCAAAGAAGGCGAGGGAAGTAACATGGCATTCAATCTGGCGGAAGCTGCACAAACACAAATGCACGGTGATGCTGTGCCAGGCATTGCCGCTATTGCCGAACACCTGCGCCGGTCGAGTGTCCAGATCGGCGATGAGCGCGGCGTTCGAGGCGGATCTGGGGTGATCTGGGAGACCGGCGCCGGTCAGAGTGTGATCATCACCAATGCGCACGTCGTCAGTGGTCGGCGGGCACGCGTGACGCTTCACAACGGGCAGACTTCAGAAGGGCGCGTTATCAATCGGGATGATCGACGTGACCTGGCCGCGCTGACGATTGATGCGGGCGGTTTGCCGGCGGCGACGATCGGTGATTCTAGCGCTTTGCGGGTCGGCGAATTGGTCTTTGCGGTGGGCAACCCGCTCGGTCTCGTCGGCGCCCTGACCGTCGGCATTGTCCATGCGAATGGAAAACAATGGATTGGAGCGGATGTCCGGCTCGCGCCGGGAAATTCCGGAGGAATGCTGGCCGATGCTGAAGGTCGGGTCGTTGGGATCAACAGTATGATCGCCCACGGCCTGGCGTTGGCGATTCCAAGCAACGCAGTGAAGCGTTTTCTAGCACGTGAGAGCAGGCCACAGCTCGGAATTAAACTACGCGCCGTCCCGGTGACTCACGATGCCGAGGACCTGCTCGGGCTGCTGGTCTTCGACGTCCAACGAGGAAGTTTGGCGGAAAGGTCGGGTTTAATGATTGGAGATATCATTGTCGGGACGAGCGATTATCTCTTTAACGATTTGCAGGATCTGACAAGCACGCTTGAAGATGCTGCCGTGAGTCGAAGAGGGGCGCTCGAATTTTCTCTCATTCGTGGAGGGAAGAAGATTCATTGGCCGGTTACTTTTCAAACAGACAGGACCGCAGTGGAGGCAAGGTGAAGCGAGTCTTGATCGTTACCGCATCATCGGCCCTCGTTCGCGCCGGGTTGGAATCGCTCCTCATGGCCAGCCCGGCGCTGACAATTGTTGGGGATTCGTCCAGGCTCTCTCGCGAAGAAGAACTTTCTTCCGCGACGATTGCCGCGCGAATTAACGAGTTTCAACCCGATGTTGCGGTCGCCGAATTTGAAGGGCGAACTCAGGAAGTCATCGAAAGTCTATTGTCGCACGCTTCGGAAGAAGATGCGGTATCAGCGACGTCGATCGTGATCTTGACCGACGAGTACCGGGGAGCCATGACAAACGAGGCCATCCGCGCCGGCGTGCGGGCGGTGCTGCCGCGCGCATCAACGAGCGATCAGATCATTGCGGCAGTTGAAGCGGCAGCAACCGGACTGCTCGTCCTGCATCCGGATTCGATCGATTCATTCTCGCCCTTTACTCAATCGAGAGAAACGACAGAGACGGGCGCTTCACCTTCGAAGGTGGACGCTTTGACGGAACGAGAGATCGAGGTCTTGGGGATGCTTGCCGAGGGCCTGGGAAATAAGACGATCGCCTCTCGGCTCGGCATTTCGGAGCATACAGTCAAATTCCACGTGAGCTCGGTCATCGCCAAACTGGGCGCCTCCGGCCGGACCGAGGCCGTTACAATCGGCATTCGACAGGGATTGATTACGATCTGATTGCTGAGACTCGAATGATCCGATTCATTGCCAATTGCCGCGTAAGAATGCTAATGCGGTCTCGGCGAAACGTCCGGCCATCTCACCAAAGATCGGACCATGTCCGCCGTTCGGAATGATCCAAAGGTATGAATGTGGGATCGCCTGATAGATCTCGATCGGAATGTTGACCGGATAGAGCGGGTCTCGATCACCATGAACGATCATCGTCCTGGCTGTGATCGTCGATAAATAAGGAGGCGTGAAGTTCATATCGTCGTAGCTGTCCTTGAACCCATTGCCCTGCGCCCACAAGGCTCGAATCTGATCATCGCCATGCCGATGGAATTGCCGCATCATTTGCCACTCTTCATCCGTCCGATGATCGGGCGTCATCTGTCCCATAATGGCCCGAGCCTGCTCCGGAAAATAGTGCGCCGCGCTGACCAACACCATGGCCTCGATTCGATTCGGTTGTTGAGTGGCCATATGCAGGAGAGTTTTGGCTCCACAACTCATACCGATCGCCTTGAATCGGTCAATCTTCAATTGATCGAGCAATCCGAAGACGTCGAGCGCGGATTGGCGATGCGTGAATACCGTTGAAGGATTGGTCGATCGTCCGTGGCCGCGCAGGTCCGGAACGATCTGCCGGTACCCTTTCGGTGGATCCTTGAAGATCAGTTCCCAGTTGGCGCCGACACCGGTAAATCCATGCAAGAGGACGAGCGGTTCTCCTTGTCCGCGAATCTCATAGTACATCTGCATCCCATTGACGGGCAGTGTCTGCCCGGTGCTTGATGATGTTTCCATTTCGAGCCCTCCATCGTGACGTGAAAAAAGAAAAACCGCCCACGCAGCTTTTCGCGTGAGCGGTCTGTGTTCCGATGCAGAAAAGATAACACCGGCCTTGAAATGCCGTCAACAGGCAAATCAAAAATGAGGATTGGGCAATCGAGTATTACCTCGCTGCCCGGACCACAGAGAATTCGGAATAGAGGAAATCACAAAACGATCGGTAGTAACTTCGCAGCATTGATTAAGATCAATCTCAATTCAAAAGCTTCAGGTAAGCCACGATATCGGCCTGCTCCTGCTCCGTCAAAAAGAACGGTGGTCTGCCGTCCGTCGGAATGCCGGCAATCTTGGCGAAGAAGAGATCGTAGTGTTTGACCACATCTTCCAGCGTCTTCGCAGAATTGTCGTGGAAATAAGGGGCCGTGTGGCGAACTCCCCACAGCGATGGAATCTTGAAGGCGTTCGCGCCGTCGAATGTGGAGAGCCGAGGTTCTCCGGTGATGAGCGCGCGGCCTGGATCCGGGCTCTTGACGCTGGTCGTCGTTCCATCCGGGTTTTTGAAGATGAACTCTCGCACCGGATTGCCCGCGGCGTTGAATTCAGAGACCAGAACACTCTGGAAACGCGTGCCCGGCGGCACAGGCACGGGCAAGAATTTATTGGTCTGGTTGAGCATCGGACCGCTGTGACAGACAGCGCAGGTCCCAACCTTCGAATTGGGAGCTAGTGGCGCATCGATGAAGAAGAGGCGCCCTCGCTTTTCAGACTCGGTGCAACCCTCAGGCAATTGGGGCGCCCGGCCGCCGCGGGCAAAATGCCTCAAATCGGAAGAACTGAAGAACCTGTTGGTCAATTGGAACTCAGCGATTCGCCGGAGTTCTCTGGCACTGGGTTCCTCGGTGTTCTGGAAATGCGCTTTGATTGCGCTCAGAGCCTGAGCCTTTAGATTGGGTTCGCGTCCGTCAAGCATCAGTACCGGATCGAGCGCCGGGGTGTTGAGCGTCGTCGGAATGCCGCGCCGTAACGTCACTGTCCGGGCATACGGATCGTCGGCCAGGCTCACGTTGGGTGGCAGCGGAATCTCGACCAGAATGGTGGCGTCATAGAGCATTCGAGTGACGCCATGGCCTTGCCCGTCATCGCTGCCGTCATGAAGAAAGAGCGGATCGTCCGGATCGGCCGCAAAACGCATCCGCGCGTCTTCAGGTGAAACTGTTCCCGTCTCGCGGCTGTGGCAGGTCAGACAGGTTCGTCCGTTACCGCCGAAAGTCTCACGATCAAATAGATGTCTGCTATCGTCCTCGTGTCCATTACCATACCGCGCGTCTTCGCTCTGCGCCCGGCTGAATGGAGAGCCGATCAATGCAACCGAACAAACCATCGTTGAAATAATAAACACCTTGATCAGAAGAGCGGGGCTTCTGCCTCGCAATAATAACCGCTGTTTTAATCCTTTCGGACTGTTTGTCATAGATCCCTTCCTTTAGACTTTTTCGTCCGCGCAGATCGATCAATTAAGCTCAACTGAATCGAACCATCGATCGGGGCAATCGTGGCGCGAAGAAGTTGAAAAGCGAGAGTTTCTTGCCGGACACACGAATCCGGCCAGGCGCGCTGCCTGTCAGAGAGTTTGACTGTCACCGTCGAATGTTATGTTCGGCTCTCTCCCGCGCGTTCGGGAAATTACGCCAGACCCAGACCTAAAATCTTGATGGAGTTCTGAATTTTTCTTGAAATTGGATTCGCTCAGGAGAGCGGAGGGAGTGAGAAAGGAGCGGAGAGAACGTGAAGATTACGTCCACTCCGCTCCATCAAGCTTATGCTTGATTCTTACCGGTCAATCGCTGATCGCTTGATAGGCGAGTTGTTTGAATTCGCTTCCATCAGCGAGGTTGGGATAACGCCTTATTGTTTGCCCTCAAGTTTTTTCAGTACTTGGATGCCGTTATCATTCTTCGGATTCATCTCCACCGACTTTCGATAGTTCGTCATGGCAAGTTCTTTATCGCCGTTCAACAGGTATGCCTCCCCCAGACTGTCATAAACATTCCACGAACCGGGGTAGAACTCGACATTCAACTTGAACACGGCAATCGCCTCGGCCAGTTTCTTTTGTCGCAAGAGGGAATAACCCAGCGAATTGAGCCGCTCCTCACTCACGGTTGGATTTTGAGGTTTCTCCTTTTTGATCTTCCGATACTCATCTATCGCTTCGGCGATCTTGCCAGCCCACAACATTTCGTATGGGATCATCGTCTCGTTGGAGATGCGCGGCGCCGTGGCGTTTCCTCCGTTGAATTGGATCTGGACGGTATCCACTTTACCTGATGCGTTTCTGACGAATGTATAACGAACGTCCTGATCTTTTCTGATAAAGAGAGTTTCAGAGAGCGGGAAGAGCTCTAATTTCGGCGCTTCGGTGGGCTCCCCGTAAAGTTTGCCGCCCTCTCTGGTCACTTTGAGAACACGGTCAGGATTGACCTTGAATCGTCCGATGTAATCATCGAGTTTGGCGGGATCGACGGAGACGATCTCTTTGGGCTCGGGCAGATACTCGTCCCAATTATATGCGCGCGCGATTCCCCTGATAATCTCGTCCATGATTTGACCATTGTCGGAGTTGACCATGACGACTGCGCCGTAGCCCTTCGTCTTGTGGACGAGCAATTGCGCTCTGAAACCCTCATCCGCGCCTCCGTGGCCGAAATAGATCGCATTGCCGTGTTTCTCAATGAAGAATCCCATCCCGATGAACTCTTCGATGAAGGGCGTGACCATTTTGCCGACCATCTCTTTTGAGAGGACCTTGTTGGATTTGCCGTCCAGCGAGAGTTGGACTTCAATGGCGAACTTCGCCAGATCGGTCGGGGTGGTCCAGAGACCTGCTGCCGCCATCTCCGGATAGACGTGGATCTTGCCTTCGACCAATTGCCCATTTCCACGATGGCCCGAGGCAGCTTTTTTTCTCCAATCATCAGGCAGCGGCTGGCTGTAGGTGCTGTTTGTCATCTCCAGAGGCCCAAGGGTAGTCTCTTTCGCAATCTGAGGGTACGGTTTCTTCTCGATATCCATAATGGCCAGTTGGGCGATGGTCGTTCCGCCGCCCGAATATCTGAACTTGGTGCCCGGTTGCAGATCGACTCGTACCGGAGCAGTGTTGGCAGGCTCCGTGCCATTCAGGACTTGCGGCAGCGTGGGGATCTTTTCGCCAACGGCGTAACCGGGAAAACCATGCACGGTCAGCCCGGCCGTATGCGTGAGCAGGTTGGCCAATGTTACCTTATTATTGGTGGTAAGTTCATTATCCGGCAACTTCCACGAGACCAGCTTCTTATTGATCTCCTCATCGAGCGCAATCTTTCCATCCTGGACCTTTTTAAGTGCGGTCATCGCCGCGACCGACTTGCTGATGGAGCCCGCTTGGAAGAGAGTCTCGGTCGTGACGGGCTCATTCGTTTCAATGTCTTTAACGCCGTAAGCCTTTGCCCATTCGATCTTGAAATTGTTGATGACCGCAATGCTAACGCCGGGGGCTTTGTAATGCTTCATCCGCTCCTGAATGGTCCAGCCCTGTTCACCCTTGATCAGGACCGGTGATAGTAATCCTTTCTCTACTTGACTTATTCGCGACGCAACATCGGATTGCCCAAAGCCAACCGAAAGAATGACACATGCAAGAATCACGATTCTAGAAATGGTTCGTATCATCTTATCCTCCATAGAACGGGCGCAGCCGGCTCTGGCCACGCAACACGGTGTTGGATCTCCCATGAGCCGTTTAGATTATCGGCAAGGTTCTGACAAGTTTCTGATTAATCTGCGGAAAAGCGATCTAAGAGAGTGCGGAATGATGAAGAATTGATCGATATAATGCAATGAACGAGACCTTTTCGATCGGTTCATTTCTTGGGCTTGTTCGTCTGCTCCAGCTCTTGTTCAATGACTTTCTTCATCTCCTCGAACTCTTTCTCTTCATACCCGATCGATTGGTAGCGAATCGTTCCATCTGCTCCCACGACATAGTTGCGCGGAATTCCACCTTCGGCGAGCATCTTGTAAATTTTCCCATCCCGATCAGACGCCATTGAAAAACCGAATCCGTTCTCCTCGCTGAACGGTCTGATCTCTTGCTCCGTCTCTTCGTGCGCCACGGCCAGGATGACGAATCTCGATGAGTCGAATTCGTTCAACATCTCATCGAGGTGCGGCATCTCCTCCCGGCAAGAGTCGCACCAGGTTGCCCAGAAATTGACCAGCAAGACCTTACCTCGCAGCTTTTCGATGTTCATTTCAGTGCCATCCAGCGTGGTGACGGTGAAATCAGGCATCTTTTGCCCGACCTCAGTGAAGGATCGCATGGGAGTGTGGAGCATCGCCTCCAACGACCGCTCCGCATAGTAAATTGACGCCAGGCCTCCTCCGATGCTGAACAGGACTATGAGGATGTCGGTAATGAAAGTCCATTTGTCAGCTAAGATCATGCGTTTCAACTTGCCCTCAACTGCCGCAGGCATGAAATGCTCAGATTTCAACTGCTGGATAATGACGGCCACCCAGATGGCGGGAATTACTATAGTCCAAATCAGGCGCCAAGGACTGACTATACCCCGGGGAATGACATGGCCTTCGTGCGCCAATTTGAGAGCGTCGATAATGCCACCAACGGCCTGCTCCAACAGCATGACACCTATCCCATAGAGCATCTTGCGATCTCGCTTGAAGCAGTAAACGATCCCAAATGCTGGAAACAGAGAAGAGGATATAACTACCCAGCCGGCATATGGAAAAAGTTGTTTTTCGAGACTTGTCAGATCGATGAATGGCATGATGAAAAGGAGCGCCGTTGCCGGAACATAGAAAATAATGAAGGCGACAATGCCGACGGGAAAAGTCTTCGAGGCATCTTTCTGCTCTGGCCTGGGAACGTCCGCTGAGTTATCCATGATTCCCTCCCAGCGCAATTATAAAGGATGAGGAATGAAGTAATGAAGGCGGAGGAAGAAAGGATGATGGATGAAATATATGGAGAGAAGAAAAGTATGAAAGTTGAGACAAAAACAGAAACATTTGAAGAAGGGAAAAAAGAGAAAAATAGTAAAGTTTCATCCTTCATCCCTCTCTTTCTCAGCTTTCGCCCTTCATTCCTGATTCCTTTCTTTGTCGCGCTGATCATCTGGTTGTGTCCGCACGCGGGGTTTGATGCTAAGAGCTGGGGCTTGCTCTGCGTCTTCGGCGCGACGATCAGTGCGCTGATCGTCCGTCCCTTGCCGTCGGGCGCGGTTGTGGTGATCGGCATGACCATTGCCAACGTACTCGGCCTTGTCACGATCCAGGAAGCATTGTCGGGTTTTGGCAATGCTACGGTTTGGTTGATCGTGGCGGCTTTCATCTTCGCGACGGGGTTTCGCAAGACGCGGCTTGGCGAGCGCATCGCTTATCATGTCATCGCGGCATTTGGCGGCAGTTCGTTGCGGCTTGGGTATTCGCTGGTGATTGCGGATTTGATCATCGCGCCGATCACTGCTTCCAACACGGCGCGGGGCGGCGGCATCATCTTTCCCGTTGCCGAGGGCATGGCGCATGCCTTCGATTCACGGCCCGGAGAGACAGCGAACCGCCTCGGCGCATTTCTGATGGCGACGCTCTATCAGGGAAACGTTGTGACTTCGGCCATGTTCATGACGGCGATGGCCGCAAATCCGCTCGTCGTTGAATTGACAAAGCAGACGGCGAATCTGCGCATTACGTGGCTGCAATGGGCGCTGGCGGCGATCGTGCCGGGACTGCTCAGTTTGACAATTGTTCCATTGCTCGTTCATCGACTTTCTCCACCGGCGGTTCGCGACACGTGCGAAGCTCGTGCCTTGGCGCGGCAGAAGCTGCAAATGCTGGGCGCGCTCAGCGGCGGCGAAAAACTGATGCTGGCGATCTTTGTCCCGGTATTGTTGCTGTGGATTACTGAGAGTCTGCATGGTTTGTCGGCGACGACGGTGGCATACATTGGCATTACCGGGCTCTTGCTGACGAGGGTCCTGAAATGGGAAGACGTGCTGGAAGAGAAAGGCGCGTGGGATACGTTGATCTGGTTCGGCGGCGTCGTCATGTTCGCCGATAAACTGAATAAGGTCGGATTGCTCAAGGCATTTTCAGGCGCGGCGGCCGGGTTGGTCGCCGGTTGGCGCTGGCCGCTCGCGCTGGCCGTCTTGCTAGTCATTTATCTCTACACGCATTATGTCTTTGCCAGCGCCACCGCGCACGTGACGGCGATGTATCCGGCGTTTCTCGGCGTCGCCATCATGGTTGGCGCGCCGCCGCTGCTGGCTGCTTTAAGCCTGGGCTTCTTTTCCAACCTCAATGCCTCGCTCACGCATTACGGTACCGGTTCGGCTGTCGTGTTGTACGGCGCGGGGTACGTCGGTCAGACGAAATGGTGGCAGATCGGGTTTGTGCTTTCGCTGATTCATTTAGCGATCTGGCTGGGGATTGGCTTTGCATGGTGGGAACTGATCGGGTTATGGTGAAGGATATGAAAACATATCGAATTGCGGTGATCGCCGGAGACGGCATCGGTCAGGAGGTGATTCCTGCCGGCATCAGGGTGCTCGAAGCTGTGGGAGCTATCTGCGGCTTTCGGTTTGAGTGGACGCATTTTCCCTGGGGATCTGACTATTTTTTCGAACATGGCGTGATGATGGCCGAGGACGCGCTCGATCAACTGCGACCGTTAGACGCGATCTATCTCGGCGCCGTCGGCGATCCTCGCCTGCAGGACAATGTGACGCTCAACGGTTTGCTGCTCCCGATTCGGCGCACGTTCGATCAGTACGCGTGCTTGCGGCCGGCAGTGCTCTATCAAGGCGTGCTTTCGCCGTTGGCAGGGAAGAAGGCGGGTGAGATCGATTTCACCGTCGTGCGCGAAAACACCGAAGGTGAATATACGCAGATCGGTGGGAACCTTTACACCGGACGGGCAGAAGAGGTCGCGATTCAAACGGCCGTGTTCACGCGGCATGGGACTGAGCGCGTGATCCGTTTCGCCTTTGAACTCGCGCGCAAACGCGACAGAAAGAAGCTCTTGACTTCGGTGACCAAGTCGAACGCGCAGGGGTTCAGCATGGCTTTCTGGGATCGTGTCTTTGCCGAAGTCAGCCGGGACTATCCGGACATTCGCACGGAGTCGTTGTTGGTCGATGCCGCGTGCATGGATTTAGTGCGTCGGCCTGAGAGTTTCGATGTGATCGTTGCCTCGAACTTGTTCGGTGATATCTTGACCGACCTCAGCGCGATCATCACGGGCAGCCTTGGTCTGGCTCCGAGCGCCAATCTCAACCCCGAAAAGAGATATCCATCGATGTTCGAACCGGTGCATGGTTCGGCCCCTGATATTGTGGGGCGCGGACTCGCCAATCCGTTGGCGACGATCTTGGCCGGCGCCATGATGCTTGAACACCTGGGCGAGACCGAGGCGGCGCGTAAGGTAGAAGAGAGCGTCGCAAAGGTGCTCGCCTCAGGCGCTGCTCTCACGCCTGATCTGGGCGGGACCGCCAAGACCGACGAGGTCGGAGCGGCGACCGTCGCACAACTAGCGGACTGAAAACTGAACACTGCTTTCCCGAGGAGGTTATGTCGAAACCGGCTTTGCTTGTGGTAGATGATGATGCTGAAGTATTGCGCGCCGTGGAGCGCGATCTGCGGCGCGAGTATGGTAACCGCTTCCGCGTGCTGCGCGCCAATTCAGGCGAGGCGGCGTTGGATATTTTGCGACAGTTGATGTTACGCAATGATCCGGTAGCCTTGTTGTTGGTCGATCAACGAATGCCGAAGATGACCGGCGTCGAACTCATTGAACAGGCGATCACTCTTTATCCCGCAGCGAAACGCGCGCTACTCACGGCCTATGCCGATACCGAAGCCGCCATCGATGCGATCAATAAAGCCCGCGTAGATTATTATTTGATGAAACCCTGGGATCCACCCGAGGAGAATTTCTATCCGGTGCTGAACGATCTTCTGGACGATTGGCTGGCATCTTTCCGCCCCCCGTTCGAAGGAATTCGCGTGCTCGGCCACCGCTGGTCGCCCCAGGCGCTCGAAATCAAAAGCTTTCTGGCGGGCAACCAGGTGCCTTACCGGTGGCTGGATGTCGAGTCGGATGGCGAAGCCGAACGGCTGATAGAGGGGATTCATCAAGAGGGGAACTTTTTG
>Ga0081539_10002104_pt1 | contig 29635 bp, 26 predicted proteins | sample TabmetS4T2R2_FD_71023 | JGI IMG/M metagenome (GOLD analysis project Ga0081539, IMG submission 71023) | Tabebuia heterophylla rhizosphere microbial communities from the University of Puerto Rico - S4T2R2 | ecosystem: Host-associated > Plants > Roots > Rhizosphere ... | reverse complement strand
ACCCAACCGAGGCACCTTCCAATGCGCCTCCTGGGCCGGCGACGCCTCACACCGCATCCCGATGATGCAACGCGCCAACCAGGTCCCCGCCTTCGACGCGGTCCGAGTCACCGTCCGATAGCGGCAAAGAGCGACGATCCACATGCGACACCAGGGGGCACGGGCCAGCCAGGCCGGTGCCCCCTTCGCTCACGAGGCAACAACGAAGCGCAGCAACGTTAGTGAGGAGCCGTCCATGTTCCGCTACCGGCGTACGGCAGTCGTGGCGCTCGGCGCCGCCGCCTTCGGTGCCCTCGCGCTCGCGTCCCCGGCCTCGGCCGACGTGACCGCGAACCCGTCGGAGGCCACGCGAGGGGGCGGCGCCAAGGTGACGTTCCGGCTGACCGAGGACCGGCCCGGCGCGCACACCACCAAGGTCCAGGTGATCGCGCCGGTGGACAACCCGATCGGCGAGATCTACCCGATGTCCCAGAACGACTGGGCGCCCGCCACCGAGACCCGCACGCTCGACAAGGCCGTGGCCGGCCTGCACGGCATGCCGGTCACCGAGACCACCGCCTCGATCACGTGGACCCGGGTCACGCCCGCACCGAAGGCACCCGCACCGGTCGAGCTGATCGTCTCCATGGGACCGATGCCGACCGAGGGCGACCAGCTCTCGTTCACGCTCGTGCAGACGTACTCGGACGGCACCGTGGTCCGCTGGGCCGACCCGGCCGGCGGCGCTCACCCGGCCGTGGTCGTCAAGCTGGTCGGTCAGGCGGCCGCCGGCGGCGACAGCCACCACGGCGGCAGCCAGCAGCAGGCGGCGCCGCCCGCCGCCGCGGCGGCACAGACCTCGGACGGCGGCTCCTCGTACGGGATCCTCGCCGCGGGCCTTATCGCCGGCCTCGGGCTCGGCGTGCTCGGCGGCTGGCTGATCCTGCGCAGCCGCCGCACAGTGGCACCGGCCGCGACCGCCGAGACACCCGAGCGCGAAAAGGTCGCCGCCAGCACCCACTAAGGATCGTGCGGCATTGGCCGTATGGTGACCGGTGTGCTGCTGCTTCCGATCAACCCACCGGTCGAGCCGATGCTGGCCAAGAGCGTGGCAGAGCTGCCGACCGGCGAGGGTATGACGTACGAGCCGAAGTGGGACGGCTTCCGTTGCATCATCTTCCGCGACGGCGACGAGGTGGAGCTGGCCAGCCGGGGCGGCAAGACGCTTACCCGATACTTTCCGGAGGTCGTCGCGCAGGCCAAGGCCCAGCTGCCGCCCCGCTCGGTGGTCGACGGCGAGGTGGTCGTCATCCGGCGCGGGGAGGGCGGGCCGCGGCTCGACTTCGAGCTGCTCGGGCAGCGCATCCACCCCGCCGCGTCGCGGGTGGCGATGCTGGCGGAGAAGACGCCGGCCTCGTTCGTGGCGTTCGACATGCTGGCGCTCGACGACCGCGCGCTGCTCGACCGGCCGTACTCGGAGCGCCGCGCCGCGCTCGAAGCCGCCCTGAAGGGCCTTGCCGCGCCGTTCCACCTCACGCCGACCACGGCTGACGTCGCGACCGCGCGCCGGTGGTTCGAGGTGTTCGAGGGCGCCGGGCTCGACGGCGTGATCGCCAAGCCGGCCGACGTGCCGTACGAGCCGGGCAAGCGCCTGATGTACAAGGTCAAGCACGCGCGGACGGCGGACGCGGTCGTGGCCGGCTTCCGGTGGCACAAGTCCGGTCCGGTGGTCGGCTCGCTGCTGCTGGGTCTCTACGAAAACGGTCTCCTGCACCATGTCGGCGTATCGGCGTCGTTTCCCATGGCACGCCGCGCCGAGCTGCTTGAAGAGCTGGGGCCCTACCGCGATCCGGGGACGCATCCGTGGCTGGGCGAGGTCGCGGCGGGCACGCGCGTTCCGGGTGCGGTGAGCCGGTGGACCGGTGGCCGCAACCTCGACTGGGAGCCGCTGCGGCCGGACCTCGTCGTCGAGGTCGCGTACGAGGCGATGGAGGGTGACCGCTTCCGCCACACCGCGCAGTTCCAGCGGTGGCGGCCCGACCGCTCACCGGAGTCGTGCACCTACGAGCAGTTGGAGCGCCCGGTGCGCTTCGACGTCGACGAGGTGCTTGGCGGTGGCCGGGTAGCCTAGCCGGGTGGCTCGCACCCAACGCCGGGTTTTGACCGGTCTTGTCGCAGGTGCCCTTGTCGCCGCCGGCTGCGCCCTCCCGGTGTACGCGCCGAAGACCGACGGGGCTGCCGACCGCGACCCGGCGACGAGCGCGCCGGCCCCCGCCGGGACGGGTGAGGCGGCGATCTGGCACCCCTGCCCCGACGTGCCGGAAAGCCTGGTGGGCCGCACCGCGCCCGGCATGCGCTACGAGTGCGCGAGCGTCGCGGTCCCGCAAGACTGGGCCGACCCGACCGGCAGCGGCACCTTCGAGATCTCGCTGCTCCGCGTCCGATCCAGCCGCCAGCACGACCGGGTGGGCTCGCTCGTGGTCAACCCCGGTGGGCCGGGTGGCTCGGGCATCGACACCGCTGTGTACCTGTCGTTCGGCGCCGCGTTCGGCGGGCTGCCCGACGAGATCACCGAGCGCTTCGACATCGTCGGCTTCGACCCGCGCGGCGTCTCCCGCTCGTCGCCGGTCGAGTGCGTCTCCGACGCCGACCTCGACGCGACGTTCGGCGCCGACCCGGATCCGGACACGCAGGCCGAGTTCGACCAGGTCGTCGCGCTCAACAAGCGGATCGGCGACGGGTGCGGCGCCAAGTACGGCACCAAGCTCCGCTACTTCTCCACCGAGCAGGCCGCGCGCGACATGGACGCGGTGCGCGACGCGGTGGGCGACGAAAAGCTGACCTACCTCGGCTACTCGTACGGCACGCTGCTCGGCGCCACCTACGCCCAGCTCTTCCCCAGCAAGGTGCGCGCGCTCGTGCTCGACGGGGCGGTCGACCCCGGGCAGGACATCGTGGCCGGGTCGGAGAGCCAGGCGAAGGGCTTCGAGCGGGCGTTCACCAACTTCACCGCCTGGTGCGCGCGGACCTCGTCGCTGTGCCCCATCGCGCCGGACGCGCGGGGGGCCGTGACCGCCGCCGTCGACAAGGCCAGGGTCTCTCCCGTGCGCGGGCGCGGCGGGCGTGAGGCCACCGCCGGGTGGGTCTTCTACGCGATCATCGCGTCGCTCTACACCACGGAGGGCTGGCAGGAGCTCGCCAAGGCCATCGACGACCTGCAGGGCGGCGACCCGAGCGGGGTCTTCGAGCTGGCCGACCGTTACGCCGAGCGAGACGGCAGCGGCCACTACTCCAACTTCTTCGACGCCAACCTCGGCACCAACTGCGCCGACTCCACCGCCAAGCCGACGCTCGCGCAGATCCGCTCGTACCAGTCGCAGTGGCGGGCGAAGTACCCGCTCTTCGGCCCGGCCCTGGCCGTGGGCATGCTGCCGTGCGCGTACTGGCCGGGCGAGCGCGACCCCTACCCCACGGGAGCGGCCACGGGCGCGCCGCCGATCGTGGTCGTGGGCACGACGGGCGACCCGGCGACGCCGTACGAGCAGACCGCCAAGCTCGCCGACATGCTCGGCGTGGGCGTGGTGGTGACGTGGGAGGGCGAGGGCCACACCGCGTACCCGCAGACGGAGTGCGTGACGCAGGCCGTCGACGAGTACCTCATCGATCTGGCGGTCCCCCGGGCGGGGCTGCGCTGCCCGCGTTGATGCCTTCACCCTTGTCCTCGGTCACGCTGTAGATCGCGCCGCCGGAGACGTGAGGCCAGGGCATCGGAACATAGGGTGGTCGGGTGGCTGATCTCGTCTTCCGCGCCGCTACCCGCGCCGACCTGCCCGCGATCGTGGCCATGCTCGCCGAAGACTCGCTCGGCGCCACCCGCGAGTCGACCGACGACCCGGCGTACGCGGCGGCCTTCGACCTCATCGACGCCGACCCCCGCAACACGCTCGTCGTCGCCGACCGCGCCGGCGAGGTGGTCGGCACGATGCAGCTCACCTACATCCCCGGACTCAGCCACCGCGGCAGCGAACGCCTACAGATCGAGGCCGTCCGCGTCCGTGCCGACCAGCGCGGCCGCGGGCTGGGCCGCGAGATGATCCAGTGGGCGGTCGACGGTGCCCGCGAGCGCGGCTGCCGGTTGGTCCAGCTCACCACCGACAAACGCCGGGTCGACGCGCACCGCTTCTACGCCTCGCTCGGCTTCACCGCCTCGCACGAAGGCATGAAACTGGTGCTGTAGCGAGCTTTCGGAGTCGGGGGGACGCCTTGGCCCGCCTGGCGGCCAAAGAGATTTGGGCTACCGCGATGTCCGTCGTGGTCCAGACCGTCGCTCCCGCGGCCTCACCCTGCTCGGTTGGGCGATCTCACCCCAGCCGGCTACGCCAGCCCTGAAGGCCTGGCCGGGTCTGATGCTTTGGTACGTGGCCAGCGGCGGATGGGTGTGGCCGCGGGAGCGACCGCTTGGACCAGACGAACATGCGATAGCCCAAATAGCCGAAATGTGTAGGTGTCGCCCCACCGCCGGTAACGTAGCGTAATCAAATCCGGGCCACAGGTGTGAATCTAGAACGGTTGGGGCGCGCTATATATCGACCCTAACCGTTCTATGGAGCTTTCGGGGTTGAGGTCGGCGCTTGTCCACAATGCCCTAAGCCGACAGGCCGGCGGCGATCGAGCCGGGCCGGCCTTGGTCGCGGGCAGTAGCCACCGCCATGGGTAAATGGCGTCAGGTTCGCGATCTAGAACGGTTAGGGTCGATATAGCGCCCTAACCGTTCTAGATCGCGAAGCTGCGCCCCGCACCCGGTCACGCTACGTTACGGGCGGGCGGCGACACCTGCACATTTCGCTATATTTGTGCTCTTCCGCGACGGTCGATCGTGGTCCAAGCCGCCGCTGGCCACGCACCGAAGCGTCCCCGCGCGCGAGACCCGGCCAGGCCTTCGGGGCCGGCGTAGCCGGCCGGGGTGAGATTGCCAGACGCGCAGGGTGATGCCGCGGGAGCGACGGTCGGGACCACGACGGACATCGCGGTAGCTCAGATCTCTTGTCTGGAAAGGGTTTTCGCCGCCACGTGGTCAGGGCGCACCCCGACTCCGAAAGCTCTCTAGATCGCGAAACCTGGTGCCGGTTACCCGGCATGGCGGCTACTGCCCGCCACCGAGGCCCGTCTGGCTCGGTCGGCGCCGGCCCGGCGGCTTAGGGCATTGTGGACAAAGCGCAGACCTCAACCCAGGAAAGGTCTCTCGTCGCCCGTCCCCGCAAAGCCGGCCTGGCCGGCCCCCGAGGCGCGGTCAGGCGCGGGCGCTGCCTATCACGCGGCGCTGGCGGTAGGCGCGGGTCTTGTTGCGGTTACCGCAGGAGGCGCCGCACCAGCACTTCGAGGAGTTTTTCGACCGGTCGTAATAGGCCCACCGGCAGGTGTCCTCACGGCAGATCTTGAGGCGGGCCCAGATGCCGTCGCGCTCGGCGAGCACCATCGCGGCCACGATCTCCGCCAGCAGGCCCGGCACCCCGCCGGCCGTGGGCGCCAGGCCAACGCCGCCGTCGGTGAAGCGGGCCCGCAGCGGCAGCCCGGCCGCCAGCCGGTCGAGGTCAGCGCGTGGGTCACCCGCGGTCGCCGTGGCTGTGCCGTCCGCGGTGACCGTGGCTGTCCCGTCCAGGGTCGCCTTTGGTGGATCGACCAGGGGTGCGTCGGGGTCGTGTGCGGCGAGCTCCGAGCGGAGCGCGGCGCGCAGCTGCCAGGCCAGGTCGAGGTCGGCCGGTGCGACGGGCTCGTCGCGCCCCTGCGCGGCGATCCACCGCTGGAACCGCTCGACCGAGATCAGCTCGTCGGTGCCCTCCTCGACGTCGACCGTGTTGGCGAACGCCTCCACCAATGCCAGCTGCCCCGGAACCTCGTCCGCCACGACACCCCCAAACGGCCTTGACTGGTAACACGCATCCTACTACCGTCAGGACGACACCACCAAAGAGACTTCGATAGTGTCGGAGGCGACGTCATGCATCCCCTGATCGCTTCGATGTGGATCAAGGCTTACGACCAGGACCTGCGAGACGAGGCGCGACATGCGCGCCGGGCTGCCGCGTTCGCCCGCGGTGGCTCGCTCCGTGCCCGTGCGGGCCACGGTCTCATCCGGCTGGGCCGGCGCGTGGGCGGCGAGGCGCTGCGCCACCCGCGGCCGGCATGAGCGGGTCAGCTTTCCCAGTTCGCGGCATTCTTGCGGCTGGGCTGCACGCGGGGCGGCTCGCCGGGCATTTTCGGGTGGTCGGGTGGATAGGGCATGTCGCCCTGGCCGTCGCGCTCGTCGCGCTCAGACCACTCCAGCAGTGGCGTGATGTCGTGGGCCTCGTCGTCGATCGCCGCGTGCGGGTCGCCGATCTTGGCAAAGCGCTCGGGCACGGTCCTGATGTCGAAGTCGTCCGGCTCGACCTCGAGCAGCTCGTCCCAGGTGACCGGCGTGGAGACGGTGGCGCGGGCGTTCGCGCGCAGGGAGTAGGCGCAGGCGATCGTGCGGTCGCGGGCCATCTGGTTGAAGTCGACGAAGACGCGCTCGCCCCGCTCCTCCTTCCACCACGAAGTGGTGACCAGGTCGGGGCGGCGGCGCTCCACCTCGCGGGCCAGCGCGATCACCGCGCGCCGCACCGCGACGAAGTCCCACTCCGGCCTGATGCGCACGTAGACGTGCACGCCCCGGCCGCCCGACGTCTTGGGAAAGCCGGCGATGCCCAGCTCGTCGAGCACCTCGCGCAGCACGCCGGCGGCCTTCACCGCGTGGCCGAAGCCGGTGCCCGGCGAGGGGTCAAAGTCGATGCGCAGCTCGTCCGGGTGGTCGGGGTCGGCCTCGCGCACCGGCCACGGGTGAAAGACCACGGTGCCGAGCTGGGCCGCCCACGCGACGTGGGCCAGGTCGGCCGGGCAGAGCTCGTCGGCGGGCCGCCCGCTGGGAAACGTGATTCGCGCGGTCCGCACCCACGGCGGCACCCCCCTGGTCGGGATCCGCTTCTGGTAAAACATCTCGCCCTCGATGCCCTCCGGAAAGCGTTGCAGGGTCGTGGGGCGGTCGCGCAAGGCCCGCACGATGCCGTCGCCCACAGCGAGGTAGTACGAGAACAGGTCGTGCTTGGTGTAGCCGCGCTGCGGAAAGTAGACCTTGTCAGGGCTGCTCAGTCGCACCTTCTGGCCGGCGACCTCGACCTCGACGGCGCTCGCCTTCGGACTCATTCCGCGACCATACTGCCCAGGCCAGGTCAGCTGTGCACGCTCCAGTCGCGATGGGTCTCCCAGAGGTGCACGAGCATGAAGAGTCGCCGCTCGAAAAACGGATCTCCCGCCAGCCACAGCCCGTCGTAGGGCGCGGGCAGGCGCAGGGTCTCGCCCGAGTCGAGATATACGGCGACGATCGTGCGCCGGCGCCTGCGTTCCGCGCGGATGTCCACCACCTGGCGCCACGAGGCCACGCCGGGCAGCGCCGGGGCGGTGCGCCGGATGCCGTATTCGTCGACCTCGGTGGCGCCGCGGCGACCGGCCGCGACGCCGGCCAGCGCGATCGCGAGCGGCGGTGCCACAAGGATCACGGGCCGGGGCCGAGCCGGCACGACAAACGCGACAGCGAGGGCGACAATGGCACAGACAACGCCGGCCCACAGCCCGTGCCCGATCGCCTGGCGCCAGGTCGGCCGAAAGCTGACCAGGGCATATCCGTCCCCCACGCATGTCAAACGACGGCGTTCGCGGTTGGTAATCAACGGGCGAGGCCGGTCACCCTCGCGCGGTCGTACCGTTGGGGACATGGCTGCTGACGAGATCACCGTGCCCACCACAGACGAAGAGTGGCGTGTGCGCCTGTCGCCCGACGAGTATCGCGTGCTCCGCCAGGCCGGCACCGAGGCGCCCTGGACCGGGGAGTACGTGGACACCAAGACCAAGGGTGTCTACCGCTGCCGGGCGTGCGGGGCGGAGCTCTTCTCCAGCGACACCAAGTTCGACTCGCACTGCGGGTGGCCGTCGTTCTCAGATGCTCTACCGGGCACGGTCAAGTTCATCGAAGACCGGTCGCTAGGCATGGTGCGGATCGAGGTCCGCTGCGCCCGCTGTGACTCCCACCTCGGTCACCGCTTCGACGGTGAGGGCTACCCCACGCCCACCGACCAGCGGTACTGCATTAACAGCATCTCCATGACCCTCGAGCCCGCCGACGACCGGTAGAAGGCGGTCAGCGCGGTCGGTAGGCGTCCGAGCGACGCTGAACGTATGCCACCTCGACAACGACGGCGTCGTCGTGAATGGCGTAGATGACGCGGTACTCGCCACGGCGAGCGGAATGAAGTCCGGTCAGGTCGCCGATCAGCGGCTTGCCCACTCGGTGCGGGTTTTCTGCCAGCGGTCCCGCGCAGAACTCCAGGACGGCCCAGCCGATCCGTTCGGGCAGCTTCGCGATGTCGCGGCGCGCGGCCCCGGTGAACTCGACCCGATAGGTCACGCCTGGGCGCCTTCACCGCCGCTGCGCGCCTCCAGATCCCGGCGAACGTCCTCGACGCTGAACCGCTCGGGATCGGACAGCGACTCACGGATCGCTTGTGCCACGCCACGGTCGGACAGGATTTCCAAGGTCTCCTCAATCGACTCAAGGTCTTCATAGGAGATCAGTACGGCGGACGGACGACCGTTCTTCGTGATGACGACACGCTCATGCGTCGTCTCGACCGAGTTGACGATCGGTGAGAGGCGCTCGCGCACGTCAGCGAGCGGCAAGGTCGTTGTCATGTACAGAATTATGCCCCTGAGACGCGTCTACCCACAACGCCGGTGCCCGCCTTCGATGAGTCTGGCCAGACGCGTAGAGAATCACCTGCGGGTGGCCGTCGTTCTTCACCCCGCTCGCCGAAGATCGCGTGTGCTACATCGTCGACCGCTCGCTCGGGACAATCCGCACCGAGGTCCGCTGCGCCCGCTGCGACTCCCACCTGGGCCACGTCTTCGAGGGCGAGGGCTACCCGATCCCACCGACCAGCGCTTCTGCATCAACAGCATCAGCCTCACCCTGGAGCCCGCCGAGTAGGTTGGCGACGAGTACATCGCACGGCACACCAAGCGGGCTCAACTCCGCCTTGGCGCGCCCGCAAACGGTCGCGTTCGGCGTCGCGGCGTAGCCGACGCTGGCCGAGCAGGCAGCAGCGCTCATGCACTCGCTGTGCCAGAATCGCGCGCTGATCGACGGCGAAAAACGGCAAGGCGGTCACGTACCGTGCCGGGCTGAGCCTCGCCTATCAGGCGGGGGCGTCAAGTCGCTACGATCCCCAACCAAGGTGTACGGGGAGGACAGCATGGCGCGCATACTGACGGTTTCCTCGCAACGAGCGGGGGCATATCCGACAATTCAGGACGCGCTCGAGGTCGCTGCCGATGGAGCGGTCATCTCCATCGAGCCCGGCACCTACACCGAGGCGATCCGTGTCATGGGCCGCCGCCTCACCATCAACGCGGCCAAGGAGCCCGGCTCGGTCACGATCGACGCGAGCGGGGCGGGCGGCCCGGCGGTCGCCGCCTCCCGCGCCGAGATCACGCTCCAGGGGCTGGTGCTCAAGGCTGGGGACTACCCGGCCGTTACCGCCTCCAACACCCGGATCACGATCGAAAAGTGCGAGGCCAGCGCAGGCTACGCGGCGGGTGTCTCGATCACCGACGGCGGTCAGGTGGCCGCCACCGAGGTGAAGGTGACCGGCGGGCAGTACGGCTTCGTCATCGAAGACTCCGGCGGCATCCTCGACAAGTGCGAGGTCCGCGGCATCTCGGACGACGGCGTCATCGTGCGGCTGGGCGCCAACCCCACGATCCGCAACTCGACCATCGCCGGCTGCGGCTACCGGGGCATCTACGTGTACCAGGCGGGCCGCCCCACGATCGAGCGGTGCGACATCTCCGGCACCGGCGACGCGGGCATCTCGGTCGCCCACCAGAGCTCGCCCACGATCACCGAGAGCTGGGTACACGACACCTCGGGCGTCGGCATCGCGTTCGGCCGGGGGTGTGGCGGGCTCGTCGACGGCACCCGCGTGGAGGGCACCGCGTCCCCGGGCATCGACGTGGAAGACGGCGCGACGCCTACGATCCGCGCGGCCGACGACGCTCCGGGCCAGCCAAAGGTCGGCGCGACCGCCAGTGAGGGCCTGGCCCAGCAAGACACCGAGAAGGTCGACAAGCTGCTCGCCGAGCTCGACTCGATGATCGGCCTCGCCAGCGTCAAGGCCGAGGTCCGCGCGCTCATCGACGAGATCCAGGTCAACGAGTGGCGGCGCAGCGCCGGCCTCGCGGTCGGCGGGGCGAGCAACCACCTCGTCTTCACCGGCGCACCCGGCACCGGCAAGACCACGGTCGCCCGCATCTACGGCCAGCTGCTCAAGGCGCTGGGCGTGCTGCCGGGCGGCGACTTCAAGGAAGTGTCCCGCCGCGACCTGGTCGGCCAGTACATCGGTCACACCGCGGAGAAGACCACCGTGGCCTTCGAGCAGGCGCTCGGCGGCGTGCTCTTCATCGACGAGGCGTACACGCTCTCCCGCTCCGCCGGCGCCAGCGCCGACTTCGGCCAGGAGGCCATCGACACGCTGGTGAAGCTCATGGAGGACCACCGCGACCAGGTGGCCGTCATCGTCGCCGGATACACCGACGACATGGCCAACTTCCTCGACGCCAACGCCGGCCTCGCCTCCCGCTTCGCCAAGACGCTGGAGTTCGAAAACTACTCCCCCGACGAGCTCGTGCTGATCGTCCGGCGGATCGCCCGCAACGACGACTACCTGCTCGGAGCGGGCTTGGACGAGGCGCTGCTGGAGTGGTTCGCGCAGGTCGAGCGCGACCAAAACTTCGGCAACGCGCGCGAGGCCCGCAAGCTCCTGGAGGGCATGCGCAAGGTGCAATCCGGCCGGCTGCGCGCGCTCGGGCGCATGCCCAGCCGCGACGACCTGCGCACTCTCATGCTCGACGACTTGCTGGGAGCCACCAGGTAACCACTAGTTTCTATGATGGTGGTGCTCAGGGGCAGCGAGGACGGGGGTAGTTGACGGCATGACGGTTTCGCCGCAGACCATGTCGCCACACCAGGTCCGTGCCGTCGCGCGGGTCACGAGCGACTCGACGGATTCGTCCGGCCCGGCGATCCTGCTTCCCCGCCGCAGACCCGGCCACCTCGGCCCCGTGCACATCACCCAGCTGCTGCTCGCCGAGGTGGTGGTCGTCGGCATCCTGGCCAGCATCGCCAGCGAGATCGTCGCGCTGATCGGCGGCGTGGTCGTCGCCGGGTTCCTGCTGCTGCTCGTCACGCTGGGCCGGCGCAACGGCCGGTGGTGGCTGGAGCGGCGGATGATGACCCGGAGCTACAAGCGCCGGCGGCTGAGCTCCACCGCGTCGCCGTTCGGTGACGATCCCCGCCTCGGTGCCCTGCGCCGCCTGGCGCCCGACCTCATCGTGGAAAACGTGTCCGTGGCCGACGGCGCCCACGTGGGTGTCGCCCGCGACGACGCCGGGTGGTACGCGGTGGCCGCCGTCACGTCCAGCGCCCCGATGCGCGACGAGCCCGGCCCGATCCCGCTCGAGGCGCTGGCCGCGGCGCTCGCCGAGGCCGACCAGCCGGGGGCGGTGCTGCAGGTGGTCACCCAGACCGTGCCCGCGCCGAGCCTCGACATGCACCCGTCGTCGGCGGCCGGCCAGTCCTACCGGCAGCTGCTGGCGCGCTTCGGCGCCGTGCCCGTGCCGGCCGACCGCAGCACCTGGATCGCGGTGCGCCTCGACGCCCGTACCCTCGCGGAGGCCGTCGCCGACGGTGAGGCCGATCTCGACACCGCGCCCGCGGTGGTGGCCGCGCTGGTCCGCCGCGTGGCCAAGTCGCTGCGGCGGGTGGGCGTGAGCCACCGCCTCCTCGACGCCGACGAGCTGCTCGAGGTGCTGCTGCGCTCGTGCGACCTGGCGCCCACGGCGAGCCAGAGCGCCGAGCCGGTGCAGCCGCGCGAAGACTGGTCCGAGTGGCACTCGTCGCGCCTGGCCCACCGGTCGTACTGGATCCGCGGCTGGCCCCCGGTCGACCAGGCCGCCGCCCTGCTCGACTGGCTCGCGACCGCGCCGGCGGCTATGACGAGCCTCTCGCTGATCATGGCACCCGACGACGACAAGCGGATGATGGACCTGCGCGGCCTCGTCCGGGTGGCCGCGCCCGCGGAGCAGATGGCCCAGATCAGCCAGGCCGTCCAGCGCGGCGCCGAGCAGGCCAGGGCCGACCTCTTCCCGCTCGACGGCGAGCAGGGCCCCGCGGTCTACGCCTCGGCCCCGACCGGAGGTGGCGCGCGATGACCCAGCCCAGGCCGCGCGAAGACGAGCAGCAGCCGGGCGCCCAGCCGGCCGCGGGCCAGGCGTCGGTGGGCCGCGCCGCCGTCGGCCCGCCACCCGCCGTCGCGCGGCCGGCGGTCCCCACGCAATACACCGCACCGCACGCCCAGCAGCAGGCGGCGCCACCATCCCAGCCGCGCCCACTGCCGCCACCGCCGGCGGCGCCCCAGGTGCCGGTGGCCAACCCGTCCACCGGCGGCATGGTGATCGGCCGCGACCCGACACTGTCCGCGCCCGTCGTGCAGGTGCCACCGCCCTCCACCGCGGGCCCGCAGCGCGGCGCGATGACCCGCCAGGCGGCCCAGGCTGCGACCACTGCCCAGGCCACCTCCACCGCCGGTGCCCAGGCCTCCGCCCGCGCGATCCCGGACGCCGGTCAGGAGAGCCCGCCCGGCACCGTGTACGACAGCCGCCGCCCGCCGAACGGCGGCGGCCACCAGCCACTGCTCGGCAAGCTGGCCCGCCTGCGGATCGGCTCGCACACGGTCTCCCGCTCGGCGCTGGCCAAGCTCCGCCTCTCCTCCCCCGGCACCGGCCTGATCCTCGGCGCCGACCGGCAGCAGCGCCCGGTGTCCGTCCGCTTCTTCCGGCCCGAGCCCACCCGCGTCGCGCTGGTGGGCGGCGCCTGGGCGGGCATGCTCGTGGCGTTCCGCGCCCTCGCGCTCGGCGCCCGCGTCGCCGTCATCACCGCCGACCCGCGCACCTGGCACGGCTTCGGCGAGCGGGCCACGGGGCGGGGCGACCGGGTCGCGGTCTTCCCCACCGAGCAGCCACTCGCGCTCGCCGCGAACGCCCAGCAGCCGGTCCTGCTCCTCTACGACCTCGGCCTCGTGGGGCCAAACGCGCCCCAGCAGCTCGGCCCGTGGCAGACCCAGATGACCGTGCTGCGCCAGCTCGACCAGAGCGGCGTACCGTCCATTCAGGACTGCAACCTCGTGATGCTGCAGCGCCTCGGCAGCGCGGAGGCCGCCCTCGTCGGCGGCGCGCTGCGCCTGCCAGCACCGAGCACCCAGTTCCTCCAGGTGATGGCCGACGACATGATCGCCCTGGTCGGCGACGGCAGCGACCGCTACATCTGGTTCTCCCAAACCGATGTAGAACGCCAGTACGCCGGCGCCCCCCGCCGCTGACCGCCACGCTCAAACCGTAACTTCCCAAAGATTTGAGCTACCGCGATGTCCGCGGTGGTCCAGACCGTCGCTCCCGCGGCCTCACCCTCCGCGTTTGGTCGTGCGGCCCGGCCGGCGGACGCTGCTAGAAGCTGGCATCGGCACTCGCCTCCACCAGGATCTCCTCATTGGCCAGTCGCAAGCCGATCATCCCGAGCACGGAGGCGGGGACGCCGATCAACGCGAAGATGACCAGCTGTGCCGGGTGGTGGTCATGGCGTGCTGTCCCTCCGTCAGGGCTGCCAGTCGACGACGATCCAGCGCACCTGCGCGTCGAGGCCGGCGCTGGCGGCGGCGACGTTGCTCGCGCCGGTGTACGCGGCGTTCACGTCGATGTAGGACAGCACGTTCACCCAGCGGGGCGCGCCGGCCGGCAGGTCGAACCAGATGTTCATGTCCGCCGAAGTCCCGTCGTTCCAGCCGTCCCTGGACACCGGCGTCGGTCCCGGCGATTCCCGTAGGTCCACATTGAACAGTTCACGCTGCTCCAGTGGGCTCACGGCACCCTGGGTGTCGTAGGCCTGGATCTGGACGCCGCCACGTGCCGACGCCCATGGGTCGGCGCCGAGGAAGAAGCCGTCGGGCAAGCCGGCGACGGTGAGATGCCAGCCCGCCTTCCAGTTGATGACCGGTGCGCAGCGGATCGGGCGAGCACCGTCGGAATAGACCGAGGTGCCGACCCAGCAGACGCCCGACACCTGACCTGACAGCCCGCCCTCGATGTGCCCGGACTTGCCGCCGATACCGAGCTTGCCGGTCACGTGATCGGGATACATCGAGGCGCGGGTCTCGGTTTTGCCGGAGTACTCGAAGGGAGCGACGCGGAAGTCGACATCCCCGAACAAGGAATTCACCGTGGCGGCCGGCATCCTGCGGTCGGCCAGTGCGGCGGTGACGGGGTCGGGCAAGGGTTCCAGTGCCTGCACGGCGGCGCGCATGTCGGCGATCGCCTTGCTCGCCTCCGGATCGGCGTGCACGAGCTTGAGCAGCGGAGCGGCGACGGCGGACCGGGCGTTCTGCGCGACACCACGGTCCGGTCCGCGCTGCCCGCGATCGGCGGCGGCGGCCATCACGTCGATGGGCGGGTTCGTGTTCAGGGTGTTCATGGCGTCTCCTTCGTGACGGCGGGGCGGGCGAGTGCGACCGCTCGCAGGATGTTCAGGCGGCCGAAGCCGTAGCGGGAGTCCTGCCCGGCCTCGCCCATCTCGTCCACCGAGCCGGTGATCTGATCCAGCAGGAACAGGGCGCGATCGACGCCGGCGTGGCTGCCGCGAATCGACGGGACCGCGCTGAGCAGCAGGGCGATCGCGCCGGCCACGTGCGGAGTCGCCATCGACGTACCGTTGAGCGCCTTCCACGTGCCGTCCAGGTAGGACGAGGTGATGGCCACCCCCGGCGCGCTGATGTCGGGTTTGGTCAAGATGATCGGCAGCTGCCCGGGCGGAATCACCGTCGACGTGGTGAGCACCTCCGACAGCCCGCCGCTGAAGCCGGCGACGACGTCGCGGTGGTCGGTCGCTCCGACGCCGAAGGCGAGGATGTCGCCGCCGGTGGTCGCGCCGGTCTGGTCGCCACGGTTGCCCATCGCGGCCACCACCGGGATACCGGCCCGCAGGCACGTGCGGAACGCTTCGGTGAAGACGCCCGGCGCCAGCGATGTGAACGCCCCGGTCTCCGCGTCGAGCAACGGCGCGCTCAGCGACATGCTCAGAACGTCGACGCTTTGCTCGACCGCCCACATGATGCCGGCGTGGATCTGTGCGTACGTGCCGGTGCCGTCCGGCAGGACCCGGGCCACGGCCAGATCGGCCTCCGGCGCGACGCCGATCCATTGGCCGCTGGCGTTGCCGCCCGCGATCGTGCCGCACACATGGGTGCCGTGTCCCTTGGTGTCGATCGGCTTGGAGCCGGGCACCGGCCGGCCGTGCTTGTCGAACTCGGCCCATTTCCTGACCTTGCCCACGAGGTCGGGATGGCTGGCGTCGACACCGCTGTCGAGCACGCCGACCGTGACACCGGCACCGCGTGCACCGTAGGCGCCCCACACGGCCAGCGCACCGATCGTGGTCACTCCCCACGACGACGCGGAGTTCTCCAGTACGGCCGTCGGCAGGTCGCGCGCCGCCGTGATCGGCGGGAGGGTCAGCCGGGCGTTCGGGTACACGGCCGCCAGCCCCGGCAGGCTCGCCAGGAGGGCCACCTCGTCCCGGTCCAGTTCGAGATACGCCGACCGCGACGGCCAGAACGCGGCGACCGCATCTTGCCTCTTCTCGTGCGCATTGCGGGCGATGTCGCTGGCCAGCAAGTGGTCCAACGCGGCGGAGTTGGCTCTGTGGAGCGCCGACAGCGTCGGCGAGGCCGGTTGCGCGCCGGCCAGGTCGGGCACGGGCGGGCGTACGCGTGGTACGCCGCCCTCGGTGGCACCGACGAGCACGGCGGCGGACCGGTTGGCCCGCGCGGGCTCGGGGAGCACCTCGCGGGCGCCGCCGGCCTGCGACCGCCGCGCCCCTTCGACCCCTGCCGCCTGGTCGTCGGCGTCCGGGCTCAACTGGACGATCACGCCCACCGTGCGGCCCGGATCCTCGTCGAGAACCCGTTCGATCTGTTCGCGAATGGTGTCGGACATGACTTTGCGCTCCTCGCGGCTCGTCGTTGTCAGGCGTGGTGCCGATGCTGGGTCAGCCGCCGCACGGGAACTCGCACCAGCCGGTGCCGTCCGCGAGCGTCACGTAGCAGCCGCAGCCGTCCGGGCCGCAGACGATCTCGACATGGGTGACGTCGGCGTCCGACGCACTCGTTTCGGGCACGTACCGCGAGGACATGTCGCCGAACGTGGCGCCGGTGGTGGTGGCGAAGATCTGCGCCATCTCGTCCAAGCGGGCGGCGACCTCCGCGGACAGGCGCGCCATCCGCTCCGTGTCGGCCGCGGACAGCTCGTAGCGCGTCCCGTGTGCTCCGGCGGTGTGCTTGACCGCTCCGGCGGTGTGCTTGACCGCTCCGCCGCCGGGACCGCTGTGCTTCACAGCGTCAGTGGTTCCGGTGTGCTTGACAGCGTCGTTCGTGGCCGACATGGTTTCGCTCCCAACTCCTCGAAAGAAGGACATGCCGTAAAGCTTGGTGAGCTTCGACGACTTGCTGACACAACTGAACAGAACTGTCCAGTACGCTGAGTAATCAAGTTGACACCCGGCGGACCGCCCGAGGAGTACGCAGATGCCGACCCTCACCCGGCCCGAAATACCGCCCGGCCCCCTGCGCGCCCTGTTCGACGGCCTGCACGACCTGCATCACGAGGCCGGTTGGCCAAGCCTGCGCACGATCGCTCGCGAGGTCGGATGCAGCCACGTCACCGTCGCCGCGGTGTTCTCCGGGCCACGCGCGCCGCGCTGGGGTCTGCTGGAGCTCGTCGTGGAGGCGCTCGGCGGCGACGTCGAAGCGTTCCGCACGCTCTGGATCGACGCGACCTCCGAGCAGCCGGCCGCCGCACCGGTCGAGGCGGCGGCCCGACCCGTCCCACGCGAGCTGCCGGCCGACGTCGTCGGGTTCGTCGGCCGCCGCGACGCGGGGGCAGAGCTGGACCGGGTGCTTGACCGCGGTCACACCGGTGTGCGGATCGTCAGCGTGTCCGGGGCGCCCGGCGTCGGCAAGACCGCGCTGGCACTGCACTGGGCGCACCGTGTCAGCCGCCGATTCCCGGATGGACAGTTGTTCGTCAACCTCCGCGGCTATGACCCAGGCGCTCCGGTGACGCCGGCCGAGGCGCTGGGCGGGTTCCTGCGGTCGCTCGGCGACGCGGGGACGGCGCTGCCGGTGTCCGTGGCAGAGCTCGCGGCGCGATATCGAACTCTCATGGCCGGCAAGCGGATGCTGGTCCTGCTCGACAACGCCAGCAGCGTCGAGCAGGTGCGCGACCTCCTGCCGGGTACCGCGTCCTGCTTCGTCCTGGTGACCAGCCGCGACACGTTGCCGGGTTTGGTGGCCAGGCACGGCGCGCTGCGTGTCGAGCTGGATCTGCTCACGCCCGACGAGGCCACCGGGCTGCTCTCCGCCTTGATCGGGACCCGCGCCGAGGCCGCGTCGGACGACGTGCGCGCGTTGGCCGGGCATTGCGGATACCTCCCGCTCGCCCTGCGGGTCGCGGCGGAGCTGGCGGTCAGCCGGCCCGCGGCGTCGCTCGCCGAGCTGGCCGCCGAACTCGCCGACCACGCCGGCCGGCTCGATGCGCTCGACGCCGGCGACGACGAAGAAACCGCCGTGCGCACCGTCTTCTCGTGGTCCATCCGGCAGCTGAGCCCATCGAGGCGACAGATGTTCGATCTGCTCGGCCTGTACGCGGGGCAGGACATCGACGCCAGGGCCGCCGCCGCACTGGCCGGCGCGACCCCACCGGCCGCGCAGCGGGAGCTGTCCACATTGCACCGTGCGCATCTGATGCATACGAGCGCGAACGCGCGCTTCGGCATGCACGACCTGCTCCGCGCGTACGCCGCCGAGCGGGCCGACGATCTGCCGAGGGAGGATCGGAGCGCGGCACTGCGACGGTTGCGCGACTACCACCGGCAGGCAGCGGCCACCGCGGCGCGGTTGAAGTTCGGCATGCCAGCGATCGAGCCGGCGTCCTTGGCCGATACCGGTTTCGTGGACCCCGCCGCGGCGGCGACCTGGTTGGACGCCGAACGCACCAACCTTGTCGCGGTCGCGCTGGGATCGTCCAGTGAGGACCCCAGCCACATCGCCGAAATGTCCGGCATCCTCGCCCCGTACCTGGACGCCTGCGGCCACTACGTGGAAGCGATCGCGTTGCACACCGCAGCGGCGTCAGTCGCCTCGACAAACCGCGACACCGGCGCGGCCGGAGCGGCGCTGAGCCGGCTCGGTGCTGTGCACGCGCGCAGCGGAGACCTGGCCAGCGCGATCGATCGCTACGGCGAGGCGCTCGCGAGCTGCGAAGAGGCGCGCGACACGGCCGGCGCGGCGACCGCGCTGCACGGCATCGCCGTGGCCCGCTTCCGCACCGGCCGCTACCGGGAGGCCCTGGACACGGCCACGGAGGCGCTGGCGCGCTATCGAGAAGTTGGCGACCAGGTCGGCGTCGGCGAGGCCCTCAAGAGCATGGCGCTGTCCCACCTTCAGCTCGGCGACTACCCCAAAGCGATCGACCACGTGCAGCGGGCCTTGGTGCTGCACCGCGCGGCCGGCGACCGGACCAACGAGGGGCGTTCGCTCAACAATCTCGGGTTCCTGCACTACCGGATCGGCCACGACGAGAAGGCGCTGCGGTACTTCGAGGACAGCCGGGCCATCGCCCAGGAGCTCGGCAACAGGGCGGGCGAGGCGGTTGCGCTGATCAACCTGGCCCATCTCGACGCGCGCCACGGACGCGTCAAAGAGGCGCTCGCCGGACACGACGAAGCCGTCGCACTGTGCGCCAATATCGGGTACCGGGTCGGACAGGCCGAGGCGCTGCGCGGTCTGGGGGTGGCCTGGCGCCGCCTGGGCCGGCTCGCGGACGCCTTCAAATACCTGAGTCAGGCCCTGGCGCTGACCCGCGAGATGCGTGATCCCGACATGGAGGCCGGAGCCCTGGACGACCTCGGCGAGACGCTGCGCGCCGCCGGCCGCCTGCCGGATGCCCTGCGCCAGCACACCGCGGCACACGCGATCGCGATCGCATCCGGCGACCCGTACGCGGAGGCGCGCGCCCTTTCCGGCATGGCAACGGTCCTCGACACCGCGGGCCAGTCGGCCGCCGCCCGCGAACACCGCGCTCGCGCGGACGCCCTCTACGACAAGATCGGCGTACTGCCACACGCGCGCGACTGACGCACGGGGGCAACGCCGCTGACCGGCTCAGGGCAGCTCGAGAAACTCCCTGAGCGCCTCTTCGACGGCGGTCATGGTGGCGTGGGAGACGAAGCCCGCCGTGTCTCGCAGTGAGGTCCGGTCGAGGACCTGGACAACCGCATGGATCTTGACGAACGCTCCCGGCAGAGGGTCGTCCGCACCGAGGCGGACAGCGAGCTGATTGGGATGCGGAACATCGCGGGCGACGACGAGCGCCCAAACGGCGAGTTCGTCGACTTCGTTGTACTCGTCGTTGCTGACGATCAGCACGCGGTACTGGCTACCGCCTCGCAGGAGCGTCCAAATCTGGCCGCGCCTCACCACTCCGAGCCACGCAGCGCGATGTCGTTGCTGGCCTCGACGAGAGCCGTGTCCGCGTCGACCTGCTGTGGGGTCCGCTCGCGGAGGTACTTACCAACGCCTTGAGCGGCCTCGCGTCGACGCGCGCGGCGAGCCTCGGGAAGCACACGACGCACCGCCGCCGTCACCGCCGCCGACGCGTTGCCCTGACTTTGGAGATAGGCGGCGACGTCGTCGGGCACGCTGATACTGAGCTTGACGGTCATACTTTCTTCCTACCAGGACTAACCCGAAGACACCAGATCGACACGCCCCGCAGGCGGTGCGTCAGGCGGCGGGCGGTGTCCAGGCGAGCTGGATCAGCTGGGCGCCGTGGCGGCGGGTGAAGAGCCACGCGCGGCCGGGCGGGAGGATCTGCGGCCGCATGTTTCCGAAGAGCGCGCCCTCCTCACGCGGGCCGGACATCATGATGCCGGGCGAGGCAAGCTCGCGGATCCGGGCGATGACCGGGTCGAACATCGCCCGGCTGGCGCCACCGATGCGCCGCGTGAGCACCACGTGCAGGCCGATGTCGCGGGCCTGCGGGAGAAACTCCAGCAGCGGCGTCAGCGGGTTGGACGTGGAGCTGGCGACCAGGTCGTAGTCGTCGATCAGCAGGTACAGCTCGGGGCCCTTCCACCAGCTCCGGCTGCGCAGCTGCTCAGGCGTCACGTCGGGGCCGGGCAGGCGCTCGCGCATCACCGTGGCCACCTGCTTGACCAGGTCGGTGGTGGTCTGCGCGGACGTGCCGTATCCGATCAGGTGTGGCGTGTCGACGGTGCCGAGCAGGCTGCGGCGGAAGTCGACGAGCATGAGGCGGGCCTGGCTCGGGTCGTAGCCGGTGGTGACCATCTTCGCCAGGCTGCGCAGGAACGAGCTCTTGCCGCTCTCGATGTCGCCGAAGAGCACCACGTGCGGCTCGGCGTCGAAGTCGAGGTGTACCGGCTGGAGGTCGGACTCGGCGATGCCGATCGGCAGGCGCCCGCCGGCCGGCGTGGGCAGCGCGGAGAAGGGCAGCTCGGCCGGGAGCAGGCGCACCGCGGGCGCGGGCGGGGCGGTCCAGTAGTCCTGGGCGAGCTTGACGAACTCGGCGACCGCGTCGGCCAGGTCGTCGACGCGCATCTCGCCGTCGATGCGGGGCAGGCCGGCGAGGAAGTGGAAGCCGTCCGGCGTGAGGCCCCGGCCGGGCGCGCCCTCGGGCACGTTGACCGCGGCGCGCCGGTTGATCGCGGAGTCGCTGGGGTCGCCGAGGCGCAGCTCCAGCTTGGTGCCGAACATGTCGCGCGCGGCCGCCCGCACGTCCATCCAGCGGCTCGTGGCGGCGAGGATGTGGATGCCGTGGCCGAGGCCGCGGCTGGCCAGTTCGTTGATCATCGGCTCGAGGTCTTCGAACTCGGCACGGATCGTGCTCCAGCCGTCGATGACCAGGAACACGTCGCCGAACGCGTCGTCCGCGAACCGGCCCTGTGCCTTTGCCCGCCGGTACGCGGCGATGCCTTCCACGCCGTGCTGCGCGAACGTCGCCTCGCGCACCTGCATCAAGCCGTGCATCTCGGCGATGGTGCGGCGCACCTTGTCGACCTCGCGCCGGGTGGACACCATGCCGACGTGTGGGAGGCCGGACATCGCCGAGAGGCCACCGCCGCCGAAGTCGAGGCCGTAGAACTGGACCTCGCGCGGCGTGTGGCGGAGGACGAGGCTGCCGATCAGCGTGCGCAGGAAGGTGGTCTTGCCGCTCTGCGGGCCGCCGACCACCATGACGTTGCCGGCGGCGCCGGCGAGGTCGAGCCACATCGGCTCGCGCAGCTGCTCGAACGGCTTGTCGATGATGCCCACCAGGCCGTGCAGCGCCCGCTCGGGGCTGAGCGCCTGCGTGGTGAGGCCACGCTCGGGGATCCGCACGATCGGCGCGAGCATCTGCCCGAGCGTCGGCGGCTCGTCGAGCGGCGGCAGCCACACCTGGTGGGCCGGCGGGCCCTGGCCCTCCATGCGCTCCACGAGCACGTCGAGCAGCGTCTCGCCGACCGCGCTCTCCTCCGGCTCGACCGCCTCGGGCGTGGCCGGCTTGTCGTCGCGGGGCGGGGCCACGTAGTACGTGGTGAAGTCGCGCACCGGGTCGACCTGGCGACCGCGCGAGGTGGGGCGGTAGCCGTCGTCGCGCACGATGCCCGAGACGTACGCCGCGCGGAAGCGGATCAGGCCCTCGGTGCCGGTGCGCAGGTAGCCGTGGCCGGGCGAGCGGGGCAGCTCGTACGCGTCGGGCACGCCGAGCACCGCGCGACTGTCCATCGAGGAGAAGGTCCGCAGGCCGAGCCGGTAGGAAAGGTGGGTCTCCAGACCGCGCAGCCGCCCCTCCTCCAGCCGCTGCGAGGCGAGCAGCAGGTGGATGCCGAGCGACCGGCCCAACCGTCCGATTTGGACGAACATGTCGATGAAGTCGGGCCGCGCGGTGAGCAGCTCGCTGAACTCGTCGACGATGACAAGCAGGCTGGGCAGCGGCGCGAGCGGCACGCCGGCGGCCCGGGCCCGCTCGTAGTCGCGCTGCGACGCGTAGTTTCCCGCCTTGCGGAGCAGCTCCTGGCGGCGCACCAGCTCGCCCTGTATGGCGCCGAGCATGCGGTCTACAAGGGACAGCTCCTCGGACAGGTTGGTGATGACGGCGCTCGTGTGCGGCAGCCGGTCGAGCGCGGTGAACGTCGCGCCGCCCTTGAAGTCGACGAGCACGAAGTTGAGGATCTCCGAGCTGTGCGTGACCGCGAGCGCGAGCACCAGCGTGCGCAGCAGCTCGGACTTGCCGGAACCGGTGGCGCCGACGAGCAGGCCGTGCGGCCCCATGCCGTCTTGCGCCGACTCCTTGAGGTCGAGCTCGATCGGCCGCCCGTCCGGACCGACGCCGAGCGGCACGCGCAGGCGGTCGCGGTTGGGCCGGCTGGCCCAGGTGGCCGCCAGGTCGAAGCTGCGCGGGCTGCCCAGGTCGAGCAGCTCGGCGAGGCCGAGGTCGATGGTGGCACCGGCCGACGCGTCCGCGTAGGAGGTGGCGGAGAGCCGGAGCGGCGACAGCTGGCGGGCGAGCACCTCGGCCTGTGGCACGTCGAGCGAGTCGGCGCTGCCGACCTGGTTGGTGCCCTCCATCGTGGTGCCCGACATCGCACCGTCGTCGGCGACGTCGAGCACGACGGCCGTGTCGTCGAGCAGGCGCGGCGGCGGGTTGGACAGGTCGAGGATCGTGACCCCGGCGACGCCGCCGTCGGTCATCAGGTGGTCGGATCCTGCCGTCGAGCCGCCGTCGATGACCACGACGACGTGCGGCCCGCCCACCGCGTTGGGCGTGGCGGGGTCGAAGCGCGGCCGGTTGGCGAGCACGTCGTCGAGCATCGCCTCGAGCGCGGTGACCGACGGTGCGAAGAGCCGGATCGGGCCGATCGCGTCGAGCTTGTCCGGGTGCTGCGCGTGCGGCAGCCACTTGGCCCACTCCCAGTGCGGCCGCTGCGCGTCCTGCGCACATACGCCGATCAGCAGGTCGTCGGGGGCGTGGAAGGTGGCAAGCTGGGCCAGCGTCGCGCGCACGAGGTCGCGCACCATGCCCTCGGAGCCGCGCAGGTATACCCGGGCGAACTCGCGCAGCGAGATCGCGACCGGGAGGTCCGGCACGATCGAGTACGTCGCGACGAACTTGCGCAATGCCATGGCGCACAGCGGCTCGAGCTCGTCGACCGGGCGGGTGGAGGGCGGCACCAGCGGGGTGGCCACCTCCTGCGCGCCGAGGCCCATCCGCACGATGCCGAAGTCGGCGTCGCCCCGGCGCCGCTCCCACAGCCGCCCACCGGCCGCCGAGGACCACAGCGCGTCCGGCTCGGGGTGGCGGTAGTGCATGCTCTCGCGCTGCTGCCGGATGGTGGCGCGGATCTGCGCGCGGAGCTGGGCGAGGCGGCGCATGTACTGCCGGCGGGCCTCGATCATTTCCTTTTTGCCCGGACCCGACTGATTCATCATCATCATCCCCATCATCCCGAGGATGGAGATGCCGAACATGCCGCCGGCCACATATGTCAGCGGGCCGCCACCGCCACGCTGGCCCGCCATCATGAGGCCCATCGCGGCACCGCCGGCCGCCATGGGCAGGATCATGAGCATCCGCGTCCACGCCTTGCCGGACGCCGGTGGCACCTCGGGAGGCGGGTCGAGGACGACCTCGCCGCTCGGGTAAACGGGCGCGGCACGGCGCGGCGGCCGTTTCACGATCACCGATGTCACCGCTGCCCTCCCCGTAGTTCAGCCTCGGTCAATCCTATAGATATGCCGCTTAGGGCGCCCCTCCTGGATCTCGGTGGAGCGAGGCGAGGTCCAGGGGGCGTCCGGTGGTGCCGGGCGGAAGGTCGCATACCGGTGTTGTATGCGGCCTTTCGTCCGGTGCCGCCGGACGTCGTCTGGGCCCGCCGCAGCCCTTCGAGATCCAGGAGGGGCGCCCTAACCCCAACATGCTAGGTTGGGCGCGCTGTTTGCACGGTGACGGGGAGGTGACCAGCGTGACGGCCCCGGGCGGCCTCAGTCTGGCCAGGGTAACGGTCGCGGCGCCCAAGCGACGTATGGACGTCGCGCTGCCCGACAACCTCATCGTCGCCGAGCTGTTGCCGCACCTTCTGCGGCACGCCGGTGACGACCTGGGCGACACCGGCGAGCGACACGGCGGCTGGGTGCTACGCCGCGCCACCGGCGCCGTGCTCGAGCCCACCCGCAACCTTTCGGTGCAGGGCGTGCGCGACGGCGAGCTGCTCCACCTCGCGCCGCGCCGAGACGACTGGCCCGAGCTCGCGTACGACGACGTGGTCGAGGTCATCGCCAGCGGCGCCCGCCGCGCCGGCCGCTCCTGGGGCGAGCCGGCGACCCGCGCCTGCGGCCTCGCGGTCACCGCCGCGATCCTCGTCGCCGGCCTTGTCGTACTGCTGATGTCCGGCCCGTCGTGGGCGCTGCCCGGCGGCGTCGCGATCGGTGTGGCCGGTGTCCTCGCTGTCCTCGGCATCCTGCTCTCCCGCGCGATGGCCGACGCCACGGCCGGCGCGGTGGTGGCCGCCGCCGGCCTGCCGTACGCGTTCGTCGGCGGCGCCGTCCTCGGCGCGCCGAGCGGCACCGAGCTGACCGGCCTGGGCGCGCCCAGCATGCTGCTCGGTGCGGGCGCGCTGCTGGTCTTCAGCGTGATCGGATACACCGGCGTCGCCGCGGTGCAGCGCCTCTTCATGGCTGGCCTGGCCACCGGCCTCGCCGCGCTGATGGGCGCGCTGATCTGCCTGGCCGGCGCCTCGCCGCAGGGCGCCGCGGCGGTCACGCTCACCACCGTGATCGGCCTGCTGCCCAGCTACCCGCTGATCGCGAGCTGGCTCGGCCGCCTGCCGGTGCCCGAGCTGCCCGACCGGCCGGAGGCGATCCTCGAAGACCGGCCGGTGCCCAAGCGCGCCGACGTCTTCTCCGCCGTGGCCCGCGCGACCGAGCTGCTCAGCGGCCTCAACCTGGCGGCCGCGATCAGCTCCACCGCCGCCATCGCGTACCTGGTGCTGGAAGACGGCGGCACCGCGGCAAACCTGCTGACGTTCTCGGCGGCGGCCGCTCTCCTGCTCCGCGCCCGCCTCTTCGCCCTGCCCCAGCAGCGGGTGCCGCTGCTGGTGAGCGGCATCCTCGGCATGGCCTTCCTGCTCTTCAGCTTCACGATCGACGCGGGCACGGGCGGCCGGCTGGTGGTGCTCGTGGTGGCCATCGTCGCGGCCGGCACGGTGCTCGCCTCCGGCCTCGTGTACAGCCGCCGCACTCCCTCGCCCTACCTCGGCCGGGCCGCCGACATCGTCGACGTGCTCGCCATCATGGCGCTGGTCCCGTTGGCCTGCGCGGTGATCGGCCTGTTCGGTGCCATCCAGGGGCTGTTCGCCGGGCTCGGCGGGTGACGGCCCGATGGCGACGCGGCGCGACCAGCTCCACTCGTACCAGTTCCTGACCCAGCGCGTGATCTCCGCGTTCGTGATGCGCGAGACCGACCCGCAGCAGTCACCGCTGCGCCGCGGCGTCGGCGCGGTGTTCGGCGGCGTGATGGTGGCCATCCTGGTGGCCGCCGGCTTCGGCATCTACGGCATCATCACGAAGGTCGGCAGCGACGGCTGGAAGACCGAGGGCGCCGTGGTCATCGAAAAGGAGACCGGCGCCAGCTTCGTCTACGTGGGCGGCGCGCTGCACCCGACGCTCAACTTCGCCTCCGCCAAGCTGGCCGCGGGCCGGCCGAGCACGCAGGTCTTCCGGGTCTCCGGCAACTCGCTCGGCGAGGTGCCCCGCGGCAACACGATCGGCATTCCCGGTGCGCCCGACTCGCTTCCCGGGTTCAAGAAGCGCATCGGCCTGCCGTGGACCATCTGCAGCGTCGAGCTCACCGACAGCGCCGGCGCCCGGATCACCCGGGTGCAGCTCGCCGCCGGGCGGGGCACCGCGAGTGGCCGCGGCCTGACCGACAGCGAAGGCATCCTGGTGCGAGACAGCGGTGAGGACACGACCTACCTCGTCTGGCGGGGCCGCCGCCACCTGATCCAGGATCCGACGAACCTCGTGCCGGCGATCTTCGGCGAGGTGCGTTCGGCGCAGGTGGGCTCCGCGTGGATCAACTCGTTGCCCGCCGGCAACGAGATCCGCACGATCAACGTCCCCGACCGTGGACAGCTGTCGTCCCAGGTGCCGCAGCGCGAGATCGGCGAGGTGCTCACCACGGAGACCGGCGCCGGCCAGCAGCACTACCTGGTCTTCGACGACGGTGTCGCCGCGATCACGCCGCTCCAGCTGACCATCCTCGGCGCCGCGACCGACCTCAAGCGCGAAGACGTCGCCGTCTCGGTGGTCAACAGCGCGCCGAAGAGCAGCCGCCTGCGCCCGCCCGCCAACGACGCCGGCGCCGCACCCGACTCGGCGCCGACGCTCGTACCGGCCGGCGAGCAGGTCTGCGCGGTCACCTCCGACGGGCGCACCCCGCCGGCCCTCGTCGTCGACGCCGCGGTCGACGGCCTCGACACCGGCACGCTGACCGGATCGGCCTCCCCCGACGGCGAGCTGCTCGCCGACCGGGTGCTGGTGCCCTCGGGCCGGGTCGCGACCGTTCGGGTCCTGGCGTCGCCGACGGCCGAGAGCGGCGGCTACTTCGTCGTCACCGACACCGGCATCAAGTACGCGGTGCCGAGCGCCGAGGTGCTGGATCTGCTGGGCTACTCCGCGGCCGACGCGATCGAGGTGCCCACCGCGCTGATGCTCCGGCTGCCCACCGGCCCGACGCTCGACCCGGCCGAGGCGAGCAAGTCGGCCGCCTGACGGCTCACGGGAAGAGCTGCACCGGCGGGCCTGGCTCCTCCGGCTCGGTCTCCTGCGTCGGGGCCGGCGCCACCGTCGACCGCCAGAAACGGCGCCGGCCACGCGGCAGCACCACCGCAACGACGAGCACGATCAGCACCGCCGCCACCGCGATCCCGGTGCCGATCATCGCCACGTCACGGGCGCGGGCCCACGCCGGCGACTCGCCGGTCGAGAGGTTGGGCAGGTCGGGCAACGGCTCGGGCGACGCGGCCGCCAGCCGGGCGGTCACCGCCGCGTACGGGTCGACGACTCCGCTGCCGTATCCGGTGCCACCCGGCCCAGGCACGGCCGTGCGCTCGATCTGGCGGGCGATGCCACCCTGCCCCTGTATGCCACCGGAACGCGAACGTGCCAGCGCGGCCGTCGCGGCCACGAACCCGGTGGCTATCGCGGTGCCGTCGACGATCCCCATCCCGCCCGCGCGGGTGAGCGTCAGCACCTTCTCGCCGGGAGCCACGACGTCGACGTAGTCGCCCCGCTGCGACTTGCCCCACAACTCACCGGACTCGCGGATCGCGCCGACACCCACCACGCCCTCGTACGCCGCGGGGTAGGGCGTGGGGATCGTGCCGCGTTCGTCGCCGAGGTCGCCGACGGCGGCCACCACGACCACGCCCTTGGAGATCGCGTCGGCCACCGCACCCTGGAGGACCGGGCTGTCCTGGTAGGTGATGGTGGAGACGGCGATGACGCTCGCGCCGCGCGAGACGGCCTCGTTGACGCCGCGGGCCAGCACCCGCGCCTCCGCCCCGTTTCCGCTGCCGAACCGCTCCGCCACCACCCGAATCGGCAGGATCGAAACGTCTGGTGCCAGCCCGACGAACCCGACGGCCTGCTCCTGCCCGGCGCCGATCACGCCCGCCACCTGCGTGCCCGTGCCGAGGCAGTCGTCATTGGCCGGGCCGCTGCCCGCCACCGCGTCGAACCCGGCGAGCACCCGCCCGCCCAGCTGCGGATGGCCGGCGTCGACACCCGAGTCGAGCACCGCGATGATCTGCCCACCACCGCGCGTGAACGGCCGCACCCGCTCCGGCCCCAGCATCCGCTGGGCCCACGGGACCTCCGCGACGGTCGGGCCGGGCTCGGCACAGCGCTGGTTGACCGGCGCACGCGGGGCGGCCGCCGCCGGGACGGCACCCACCGCGCACATCGCGGCCGCGACGCAGGACACCGCCGTGGTACGGGCGAAGCGACTCACTCCGGGTAAACCTCCGGTCACAGGTCGCGAAACCGGTCTTCCATCTCGTCCGCGAAATTCTGCCGGCGCCGCTCGAGGTGGTCGCGCCGGAAGTGCGCCGGATTCTGCTCGTAGGTCGCGCGGCCGTGCGCGGTCCAGAACGAGGACTCCGGCACCGCCTCGCCGCCCTCCGGGATGAACTTGAGGATCTCGCCGAACGCCGCCACCGCGAGCGCGAACGAGCGCTTACGGTCGGCGTCGACCGCCGGGTCGCCCGAGCGCGGAGCGGAGCCGTCCTGGATGCCAACGTCGGCGATCAGCCGCCACTCCCCCGGGTCGAAGAGCTGCGAGTGCTCCGGACCGCCGAAGAACACCACGTCGTCGGGGCCGGGGATGCTGGGCCGCTCGGGCAGCCGGAAGACGAACTCGCGCGGCGCCTGGCAGCCCCGGCAGACCCCGTGGTAACGGCGCGCGGGCGCGCCCTCGTCGTCGGTGAGCCCGCTCTCCCAGGAGACGTCGACGCCCTGGCAGCGCTCGCAGGGGTGCAGATCCATGTAGAGGTGGGCCTCGTCCCGCGTGCGGACGACCGGCAGCGCCATGTGTGCACCTCCCCGTGACAGACCAGCGCTGGTAAATCTAGCCGATGCTAGCTTCTCCCCGTGGAGCTGCATCGCACTGGCGGGGGCGACCGCAAGCTGGCCCTCGTCGGCCTCGTCTACGGTCTGGTGAGCTTCGCGGCCGGCGCCGCCTTCGCCGCCGCGGGCGGGTGGCTCGTCGCGTTCATCGTGTGGGCGTCAGGCGGATTCTTCTTCCTGCTCGGGCTCATCGTCCTGCTCGGCTCGCTACGCCCGTTCCGCATCGCGCTGAGCGAGTCGGGGCTCGTCGTGCGGTCCGAGGGACACCGCTTCGCCGGGCCGTGGACCCAGGTCGACGGCATCTACATCGAGCAGACCGCCCCGGCCGGCAGCCCGCCGATCTCCCGGTCGCTGCTGGTGCTCTGGGTGGCCGACGGCGTGCCGATGCGCCACGAGGCGTCGTTTCCCCCGCAGGGCAACGGGCGCAAGGGCCACGTCATCGCCGAGATGGACAACATCCGCGAGACACACAACCAGGTCGCCGAGATCCTCCGCCGCTACGCCGGCGACCGCTTCCGCTCCCTCCGCTAGGCATGGTTAGCCGCCATCTCTTCCGTCGTGGTCCAGATCCGATGCCGCTCAGGTTGAGTTGACTATTACCGAGTTTCAAGAGGATTTCCCGGGCCCGCGTCAGCGGCGGGCCGCCCCTCCCCCCCGAGAACGCGGCGGCCGGCGGCTCGCGGGGGGCGCCGGAATCCCCCGCCCCCCCCGCCCCCCCCCCGCACCCAGCCCCACCCCCCCCC
>Ga0081539_10002103_pt1 | contig 29650 bp, 27 predicted proteins | sample TabmetS4T2R2_FD_71023 | JGI IMG/M metagenome (GOLD analysis project Ga0081539, IMG submission 71023) | Tabebuia heterophylla rhizosphere microbial communities from the University of Puerto Rico - S4T2R2 | ecosystem: Host-associated > Plants > Roots > Rhizosphere ... | reverse complement strand
AACCCCCCCAGCCCCAGCCCCACCAGCCGGACCACCATGTCCCCGCTTCGCTGCCCCACCAATAGGGCCAATTCGACCAGGCTGAAGGCCACCAACTCCATCCCCAGTTCCAGCCGCCGTAGTCATAGTGCCAGCCAAAGGCGATCGGCCGGCCGGCAAGGTACCATCCATATTCCCAGCCCTGGAACCACACCCATCCGCCGAAGCTCCAGTTCCACCCGACCTCATCATGATAGCCGAGCTGCCAACCCCCAATACCGTACCAACCCCACTCCCAGCTGCCGTAGTCGTAGGTCCAGCCGAAGCCGGTCCGACCTACCCACCACCAGCCAGTGGCGCCGACCGAGCCTGCCATGTGAGCCCCCTTCTTATCCCGCCAGAGTTGTTCTTGGCAGCAATCGTTATCAGCTCTTTTGATATATTCAAATTCTTGTTTTGAACCGCAATTGGCGCAAGCCAAGCGACTGAAAATAATCGATATTATTCCAGAATAATTCTGTCCTGTAGTGCCAGCATTCTTGGATGCGGATCATCAGTGCAGCCTTGCTCGACACCGCTCGGGGAAAAGAGAGTTTTCCTAACTCAAGAGGGCAGGCTATTCTTGCGGTCGCCGCTGACGGTTCCAGGCGCGCAATTGACCGCCACCCAGCAAATCTTTAAGGCTTACGTTGGGTCAGGAGGGCGGCCATCACAGATGGCTGCCTTGGGGCATGAGGCTCTTCTTCGCATTTGCAATATTCTTCATTGCGGCAACATTGACCGCCGGCCATACCGCCGACCGGGAAAACCTGAAAAAGGTTGCTCTGGTGATAGGCAACAGCAACTATGCCTATGCAGTGCGGCTGACAAATCCGGCCAAGGATGCCGCACTGATGGCTACCACCTTGCGCAACGCCGGTTTCACCGTGCTCGAGGGGGACGATCTCGACAAGATCAAGATGGGTAGCTTGCTGGACCAGTTCGCGGAGCTTGCCTACGACGCCGACATCGCGCTGGTCTATTACGCCGGGCACGGCCTGCAGGTCGATGGCCAGAACTATCTGATCCCGGTCGATGCACAGCTCGAAAAGGCGGCGCAACTGCAAAGCCGAACCATTTCCGTCAACTACATGCTTTCGAAGCTGCCGGCCGACCCCACGGTCAGCATCCTTATTCTCGACGCTTGCCGCGACAATCCGCTTGCCCGGACGCTGGCGGCCGCGCTTCCGAAAAGCCGTTCCTCGGCCGTCGGAAGCGGCCTGGCAGCGGTGCAAGCGAATGGCCAGAGCTATGGCACCGGCGGACTGCTGATCGCCTACGCGACCGATCCCGGCTCGGTCGCCTATGACGGTAGTTCGCAAAACAGTCCCTACACCAAGGCGCTCGCCCGCCACCTGACCACGCCAGGACTCGAAATTCAGAGCGCACTGACGCGCGTGCGCGCCGAGGTCTCACAGGAAACCAACGGCGCCCAGCGCCCGTGGCACAACGCGTCATTGGCGCGAGAAGTGTTCCTGGGCGAGCCGCCCACGCTGGAAGTGTCGCCTCCGCAGGAACCGATAGAGAGCGCCCCGACGCAGCCCTCCCGGAACGCCGATGTCGATTGGACCGTCGAGCAGAAATTGTGGGACGAGGCCTCCAAGCGCAACACGGTCGCCCACTACGAGTTCTATCTCTCTCAATATCCGAATGGCCGCTTCGCGGGAATTGCCCGGCTCAATATCGACCAACTGAAGACGGCCGGGGAAACCAGGGTTGTGAATATTGGGCCGCAAACCGATGTGGCTCCGTCGGAACCACAGGTGATGGAGCCGGGCGACGTCAAGCAAACGCCAGGCACACCCGAAACCGAGGCGCTCATCAAGCTCGACCGGGACGGCAGGGTCGATGTCCAGCTTCGGCTTTCGGCGCTCGGGCTCGACACTGGCGGCTTCGACGGCTCGTTCGGCCCGCGGTCGCGCACGGCTATCGGCGCCTGGCAGCGCCGGAGCGGCATCGTCGAGACGACCTTTCTTACGCCACGGCAGCATGCGCTCCTGGTGGTTCAGACTGATCCGCTGATGGCCGAAGTGCGCGCCAAATACGAGAAGGACAAGTCGGCTGCCTTGCAGCCAAGAGTGGCCACTCCCAAGCCTCCTCCGAAGAAAAAGAAGACGCAGGAGACGATCGCTGCTCCCCCGCCTCCCAGCCCACCCAAGAAACCCGCTCCGAAAAAGTCCAAGTTGCCAATGTATTGCAACTCTGGCGCGGGTCCACTTTGCTATTAATTTAGACCTGTCCCGCGCTCCGGTGATCTATTTTCCGAAACGGCCTCTGAGCGGCTTCTACTGGGTCGTGCAGGCGATCGACTTGAGATAGGTCGAGACGATCGAGCGCCAGCTCTCGTCCGGCACGAAGCTGCGCAGGACGACGATGCCCTCGTCGACATCGACCTCGACGAAGATCGAGGACTCCAGCTCCGCCGGCAGATCCTTGCGCATCTCTATCATCTGCGTGGGCGTGACCATGACGAAATCAAGCGCGCTTCCGGCGGCCGTGCGGTCGTTGAAATTGTAGAGATTGTCGCCGGAACGGCCATAGATCGAGGCCGACCAGAACGGCACCGACCCATCCGCCTTCAGCCGAACCGGACCATCCTCCAGATCGAAGCGGCAGGCGACCGCGCTGAAGAGCGGGTCCGGGGCTTCGATCACGGGTTGCGAGCCGTCGGAACCGTCGGCCGGCGTGACGACGTAGAGATCGGCGGCATTGGCGAGCCGCGACCAGGCGTCGCGTTCGGTCAGCGTCGGCAGCAAAAGCAGCACGGCGATGTGGACGATGCCGGCCCCGACCAGGCCAAGCAGGATGGCGTAGAGAAATCTAAGCACGACAGCCGGCCTTGAGCACCTGCGGCAGCACGACGTCCTCGACACCGATGCCGCCGGCGACCGGCGTGTCGTATAGGGTAAGCACCAGCACCATCGGCCCGTCGCCTGAGACGGGAAGCCAGTTGCCGGGCGTGACGTCCGGTCCGATCGCCACCGCGAAGCTGTTGTCGGGGTTGCGCAGCAGGTCGAGCGATTGCAGCGCCGGCTTGCGGCGCCGTTCGCTTGAAATCATCGTCAGCGACCGGTCGGCCGCATAGAGCGTCCAGAACCGCGCAAGCGGAGCCGCGCCCTCGACCAGATAGCTGCATCTGCGCGAAAGCTCCTCGCCACCGGTGTCGCGGGTGGCGAAGAAGGCGAGGCCCTCGGCCTTGCCGAGCGTGAGAAGGCCCTCGCGTGCGGCTCGCGCCTTCGAATAGGGGTCGGCGTCAGGCGCGCCCATCGAAGGATAGGCGGTCCAACTGCCGATCGTCGTGGCGCCGACGCCCTCCTGCGCCTGCAGCGTATACCACACGCTCGCCGCACCGCCGCCAACGGCGATGACCAGTGTCACCAGGACAAGGAAAACGGTGCGGAACATGAAGAGCCGTCGGCCGGAAAATGCGAAGCTAGTGTCGTGATTTCGAAGTTCGCTTGATTTTGATATCTGGCTCGCGGCGAATTTCGAAATCGGGACACTAGGGGATAGCTGCGCCTCGAGCCGAGGGCAAGCGGGGCGTCAACCGTGGGAATTTCGGCTCGCCACAGATTCGATCGCGACTGGCTGAATGGGCGTGGATCGACCGAAACGGTCCTAGCCAAACCTTTGGCCAATGCTCTCAAATTGGACCGATAACGGAATGTGATCGCCTGGGGAGCGAATTTCTAACGCCGTCGTGACAGCGGAACCACTGGCGCAGAGGCGATTATCGACCTGTCCTGTACGTCAGAAGCGGCAGTTGGACGAGAACGATGGCGATCAGTATCAACGCAGCACCCGCCCCCGTGGTCGTGGTCATTCTTTCACCAAGCAGCGCCGCAGCAGCCACCGCGCCGAAGATGCTTTCCCCGCTCGTGATGATGGCGGCGTCCGTCGGCGGCGTCGCTTTCTGCGCGACCGTCTGCAGCGTGTAGGCCACGCCGGTCGCAAAGACGCCGAGGACCAGGAGCTCTGGCACCGCACTGGCGAGCGCCTGCCAGCTCACCGGCTCGATCGCCAGGCCGGCCATTGTTCCAGCAATTGCGGTGCAGCCGAACTGAGCAGCGGCGAGCGTCAGCGGCCGATCCGCCGAGCGCGAGATTTGGGCCAACAGCACCATCCAGACGGAATAGAGGACGGCGGCAACCAGGCATAGCGCATCTCCCCAGGCAAGTCCGCGCCAGCCCTCGCTCATCAGCAAGGCGCCGCCGAGCGCCATCGCAATGGCGGGCCAGGTGAACCAACCCGGACGTTCGCGCAGCAGCAGCCAGGCAAACAGTGGCGTGAACACGACCGTGGTGTTCACGAGGAAGCTCGCATTCGTCACCGACGTGCCGCCATACGCCATCTGCAGGAATGTCACGGCAAGTGCGAAAAACACCGCTGCCATGGCGGCGCCCTGCCAGTGCTGCTTGCTCATCCCCGTTGCCGAGCGCCGCTCGCGCCAGAACAATGGCGCAATGACGGCAAGCGCAATCAGGCAGCGCAGGCCGATCGTAAGCAGCGGTCCGAGATCCTCCAGCACGGTCTTCTGGGAGACATTGCCCACGCCCCAGAAAAGCGCGGCCAGCATGAGCATGCTGTTGGCTTGCAGCCTGGTAACCATTGCGCATGAGCGCCCGTGTCGCCGGCGCCCCTCCCTCTTGCGGCTCTGCGTTTTGACGCTCTCCGGCAGCCACGTGGAAGCGAGCGGACGGCACTGCCGCCCGCCGCCGCAAAGCCACGCAGACTGAGTATCGGAGACCGGGATTTCTACAGCACGTCGCGTGAAAAAAGATCCACGCACCGTACTGTAGGTTCTCGATTTTGCGCATGTCTTCATCCCGAAACCGGGGCCACTTTCGGGAGACATGCGCTAGGCTCGTTGCGCGGAATTTCGCGGAAACAGGCGTTACGCGCTTCCGTCGATCGCATGAGGACAACGCGGCGGGCAGCGCCCACTGGCTGAAATTACGGCTCGACGTTCATGCTTATTTCCGTGACCAGTTTCCGGCGGAGAGCAGTCGCATAGTCGCTCGGGACCGCCGGGGTCATCACGAATGCCTCGGGGCCGCCGATGACCTTTTCGGCAAAATAGGCTGCAAGGCCGTAACCGGGATCCTCCTCTGTCGCCGGAATGGCGATCGCGTTGATCGTGTATCCTTCGGCAATCGCGCTCAACCTGCTCGGCTCAACAGGAGGCCCGTCATTGTTCTCGCCATTGCCGGAAATATCGATGACTTTTCTGTCGGCGCTTCCCGGAAACTGGTCGAGCAGCAGTCGTCCGACATCAATGGCCGACGAAATGGAGGTTCCGGCCCGCGCGCGACGGCCAAGGCCAGCATCGCCCTTCTCCCTGACGCAGTGCGCAGCCGCCTCGGCGTCTTCGAGCCCGCAGATTCTTGTCCAGGGCAGCACCATCCTTGTGCGCCCGGGACTCGACCATTCAAAGTAGGCTACGGCGATGCAGCCACGATAGTTGCGAGCAATGGCCGCAACGATTTCGGGCGACGTGAGTGCCGCAGCATGTCCCTTACGCTGAAGATCGGCGGTATCCGGGTCAATCGAGGATGATAAATCGACTGCAAATGCGATGGCGACATCGACATCCGCGGCGCTTGCCCGCTGCCAGCAGAGCAACGAAGCTGTCAGCACGATTGCCAGTTTCAAGAATGAGTTGGCCCGCATTGCTGGTCCCCGGCTGGACGTTCTGAGCACCAGTTTGCCGGGAAACCAGTCGGGCGCGCATCCGCCGATTGCATGACGACGGCGCGGCTTCCAATCGCGCATGTTGGCGGATTTTCGTGCGCCGGGAACCGTCGCACGCGTGTTAGGCCTCATTCATTCGAATGATGCCATCGCCAGGCAAAACTGCACTATCCATCTGGTTCAGCGGATGGACTCAAGCTCGCATCATCGGTTTCCTCGTTCGCCCCGCGGTCAGTCGATGACTTCGCCTGTCAAGCCAAACACGCCGGTAAGGACCGACAGATATGTCGTCATCCTGGAGCCCGTGGGCAACTCTGCTGCTGTCTGGGATGAGCTGATGGACGAGCCCGCCATGTTGGGCGGTTTTGTTCTTATCGGACTTCCGAAGCTAAAGGCCGAGGCAGCTTGCGGCATTCTCAACAGGATTGATAGGAAACAATTTGGGAAGGTTTCAGCTCGATTCATGAAAGAGGGGTAGAGCCGGCCATCATGATGATCGTCACGCATCCCTGTGGGGACGATGAAAATAGTCGAACTCGATGATCGGGGCGATCCACAGCCACCTCTCATAGCGTGCCTTGCGATACACGCCGATGTCGTGAAGTTGGTGCTCGTCCAGCTTGACGAGTTCGCGCAAGGTCGCGTCGTCCACTACAGGCGAAAGCGGCTCTGTCCCGCAGGACCCGAAAAACCGGCGCGCCCGCTCGCAGGCATCACCGGTTTCGGCGACTTCGAACGGCATTCCCATGGGACCTGGACGAGAATTGGTTGCGATTGCTACGGTCCCGACGCAGATGGTCGGCCTCCGTCCCAGCAGACCGTGACAGCTTAAGGAACCGGCGCCACACGGCACGTCATCCGATCGTATGAGGCGAATTCCTTGCCGGCCTGACAGCTTCCCGACAGTGGCTTTTCGGAAGCTGGAACCAGCCATGTCTTCGGTGGGTGGGAGCGCCTTGCTGATGCTCTCGACAGTCTTGGCGTGCGCTGTTTCGCCGCTCAGCATCGGTCGGGCCTGCTCACCCCGGGGGAGTTCCGGTTCGCGCCGGCCTGACCGGGCCACTGAGCCAAGATGCGTCTAGCAGCGAACGATGGCTCGGCGTCAGGGCGATCAGGCGGGCAAGCTCGACCTGGCTGCGCACGCCGGTCTTGTCGAAGCAATGGCTGAGATGCGTCCTGACCGTGGCGGCCGAGACCGCGAGCAGCGCGGCAGCCTGCGGAGTGGAATGCCCCGAGCCGATCAGCGCCGCCACCCGCGCTTCCGCTTCGGTCAGCCCGTAGAGTTTCCCGAAGGCCGCCTCCGACAAGGCTGGCCCGCCCAGCACCTGCACCAGCACGGAGGTCTTTTGCGGCAAGGCGGGACCGAAGGGATGGAAAGGCGGCGGCAGCGGCGTCAGCAGCACCATGAGGCCCGGCCTTCCCGACCGGCGGCTGACCCGCACGGTGCCGGACCACTCGGCATCGACGCCTCCGGCGACCTGCGCCGAAGCCTTGATCGCCGTTGCCAGGGCGGCGTCTTCCCGGTCGTCTTGTGACGACAGCCGCATGCCCTCGGCGCCGCGGACGATCAGGCCGTCATCTTCGGCAAGCAGGGATTCGGCGGCTGCATTGGCGAAGGTGATCCTGCCCTTTTCGTCGAGCAGCAGGGCAGCGCCCGGCATTGCCGCGATTGTCTGGGCCAGCCCGCGGTTCGCGGTGAGCCCCCGGCCTATGTCCAGCGAAATGTCGAGCGCACGGCCAATATGAGCGACGAGAGGGCTGAGGCGGCGTTGGATAGTCTCGGCCACGTCGAGTTGCCGTGCGTTGAGGGTGAAGGCAAAGCCACCAGTACCGCCACCTGCACTCAAACTAGGCTCGGTGATCTGAAAGATGCCTTCGATCCGCTGCGGTTCCAAAATATCGGCAAAGAAAGGAGTCCGCCGTACCGCATTCATGTCGACGACGGTATTGACCAGATAGGGCTGTCCAAAAGGACGCCGACGGCCCGCTACCGCAAAGGGATTGGCAGTATACTGCTTGAGATAAAGTCCGCTGAGATCCTCACGCAGTCTGCTTGTGACGAGAAAACCGGGGGACGAGCGTGGATGATAGGCGATCAAGCCGCCGCCGGCGCCGATCGCATCGCTGACGCTGGCCAGAGCGTCAGGCCAAAGCTCCGGCGAGGCGGCGGCCGCATAAATGCTCTCGACAGCCCTGGCTTGCGCTGCTTCGCCGCTCAGCATCAGTCGGCCTCTTTGCTTCAGGAGTTCCGGTTCGCGTCGAGCAAGAAAAGCACAGGTGATCCTGGACGCCAACCGAACAATTCGCTGACAAGTTGAGAACGCCTGCCCCAATTCTTCTTGGCACGCGGCAACGTAGTGAGCAGATCGCGGCCGCTATTTGAATAACGCTAGCATCGTTAATCTGCAGCCATATGACGCGTCTGATATTATAGCATTGGCGGAGGTGACCGCACCAAGGCCGCAGACGCGACGGGTCGAGAACATGATCTGAGCCCCATCGCGAAGCCGATCCGGTTCCGGTGCGGCGACGTGACGGTCACTCCCACGTCATGAGGTGTTCGAGCTTTGACGGCGTCTGCGCGAAGTTGGATCGCGACACTCGCGAAGCCGATTCTCATGTCCGGATATGGCGCCGAGCGGCGATTTTGAAGCCTCGCGCCTCGTCTACAGCGCCGACAGCGTCTTCGGCTCGGGTGGCGGCTCAATCGGCGCGGCCGAATGGAAGCGGCCGGACAGTTCCGTCAGGAACCTGGTTGTCGCGGAGGAGAGCACGGCCGGGCGCTCCAGCGCTTCCTGCGCGTTCTTCTCGGCCTCGGCCTTGGCGGCCTCCGCTGCCTTCGCCGCGGTCTCCTCGTCGACGAAGGGCTGCTCGATGCCGGGGATGGGCTTGAGGTCGATGTTCTTGTGCGCGTATTCCATCAACCGTTCCCAGGTCATGGCCGGCAGCGAGCCGCCGGTCATGTTGCGGGTCGGATGGAAGTCGTCATTGCCCATCCAGATCGCCGCCGTGTAGTTGCCGGTGAAGCCGACATACCAGGCGTCGCGATAGCTCTGCGTGGTGCCGGTCTTGCCGGCTGAGCGGATGCCGGGGAGCGCCGCACGCCGGGCCGTGCCGATTTCGGGCACCTGCACCAGCATCGAGTTCATCTCGGACATGGCTTTTTCAGAAACGACGCGCTTCGGCTTGGTCCCATCGCGATCATAGTCGTAGAAAACCTCGCCGGTGCGCGTGAGAAGCTGCGTGATGGCATGGCGCGTGCCGACGAAACCTCCGTTCGCCAGCGTGTTGTAGCCGGTCGCCTGGTCCATGACCGTCATGCCGGATGTGCCCAACACCGTGGTCACATAATTTTCGATCGGCGTTTCCACGCCCATCGCCTCGGCCTCGGCCTTGACGGCAGCGATGCCGCCGAGCTTCTCCTTTGCGAGCCGGACCGGCACGGTGTTGATCGACTTCACCAGCGCGGTCGTGAGCGTGACGCGGCCCGCATAGCCGCGGCCGTAATTCTTCGGCGACCAGTTGCCCCACGAGACGGGACCGTCGGAGATCAAGGTGTCGGGGGTCAGCCCCTTCTCCATCGCGGCCGTATAGGTGTAGACCTTGAAGGACGAGCCGGCCTGGCGCAGCGCCTTGGTGGCGCGGTTGAACTGGCTGGCGCCATAGTCGCGGCCGCCGACCACGGCGCGCACCGAGCCGTTGTTCTCCAGCATGACGATCGCGCCCTCGGTCACGCCGTAGTCCTTGCCGTACTGGCGCAGATGGAATTCGAGCGACTCCTCCGCAGCGGTCTGCAGATTGAGGTCGAGCGTGGTGCGGGCGACCATGGAGTGGATGCCGTATTTCTGGCCGATCTTCTTCGCTTCCTCGAAGGCGTAGTCGAGGAAATAGTCCGGGCTCTTGCGCTCGCCGCGGTCGACCACGTCGGCCGGATGCAGCCGCGCGGACAGCACCTGGCCCTCAGTCAGGAAGCCGCCCTGCACCATGTTGGTCAGCACCTCGTTGGCGCGGGCGCGCGCGGCCGGAAGGTTGATGTGCGGAGCGTACTTCGTCGGCGCCTTGAAGAGGCCGGCGAGCATGGCCGCCTCGGCCAGGTTCAAATCCTTGATGTTCTTGCCGAAATAGAAGTCGGCCGCGGCCGCCAGCCCGAACGTGCCGCCGCCCAGATAGGCGCGGTCGAGATAGAGCTGCAGAATTTCCTTCTTGGAGAGGTTCATCTCCAGCCAGACCGACAGGAAGGCTTCCTTGACCTTGCGCTCGACCGTGCGCTCGTTGGTGAGGAACAGGTTCTTAGCGAGCTGCTGGGTAATGGTCGAGCCGCCCTGCACGACCGAATTGGCCTGCACATTAACCGACATGGCGCGGAGCAGGCCGAGGAAATCGATGCCGAAATGATCGAAGAAACGGCGATCCTCCGTGGCGAGCACGGCATTGACGACATGGTCGGGTATCTCGTCGAGCGGCACGGAATCGCGCTGGATCATGCCGCGCTGGCCGATCTCGTTGCCATAGCGGTCGAGGAAGGTGACGGCGAAATCGCCCTGGTTCTTCCAGTCCTTCGAGGTTTCATCGAAGGCCGGCAGCGCCAGCGCCAGCATGACGACCGAACCGCCGGCCCCCAGCGTAGCGGCCTCGCTGAACAGCTCGACCAGCGCACGGCGCCAGCCGGTGACCCGGAAGCGGCGGAAGAAGATGGTGAGGCTTTCCCATAGCTCGCGCGCCTTGAAGCCGCCCTCATACAGGGTGGAATCGATCCACGCGTCGATGTCCAGAAAGCGGGTAGCTCTCGGAGCCCGCGGCTTCCTCTTCTCGTATGGACCGTCCATCAAGCGTTGCCCGCACCCAACCAGCGATAAACTGAAAATGCAAACAGGCGTTTTCAGGGCGGCGCGTCGCCGCGCCATACCGACTATTTGTCTTTTTCCGTCGAGGTACAAGCGTCGAAGGGCAACAGTCGCCCTTTGTTGAACGGCAAGGTAAAGCGGCAGGGTAAAGACGGGCGGCGCGAATTTGTATCCGAGGTCGGCAGCGAGAGGAAATCGCTCCGTCACCGCGTCGGTTACAATACCTGTTACGCATGAAACACTCCGGATACGTGCGGTGGGTAGAGAGGGGCCAAGGAGGCATCCATGGCATTGATTTCAAAAGCATTCAGAGGCGATCCGAAACTGGAGGCGTGCCTCGTCAGCGATCCGGCGCACATCGTGGAAGGGGCGACCGGGGATCACGTCGTCAAATCCAGATGGCGCTCTCGATCCTCGACGACGCCAAGATCGCAAACGCTGAAATCCTGGCCAAGCGCTACGGCGCGTCAACAGCGGCGGCCGTGCTGGCCTACAAGAAGAAGCACGAGATCATCAACTACAGCTACCAGACCAGCGCCGACAACATCGTCGGCAAGATGACCATGGCGTCTCTCGAAAAGGCGATGTTCGAAATCGAGCGCGGGTTCGTCGAACATAATGTATGCGCCGGCAGATCACGCGGCATACTTTAACCAAGCGACAAACCGAAACCAAGCGACAAACCGAGCGGGGTCCCTGCAATGAAGACAGTCGTTGCACACGGAGCGTCAAAGGCCATCGAGAAGGACTGGGCCAACCAATTTGCGGGGCTCGATACTTTCGTCAAGAATCAGTTTTCAGCCTATGATTGGTCACTGCGCCATCCAAAGGTCTTCACCTATGCAACCGCAACCTGGACCGACATCATCAAAGCCGTGAGCGACGCGGCAGCGGCAGCGGGCTCAGGCGGCGTGGTCATCATTGCCACGGGACACGGGGCGGCGGTGCCCTAGATCGGCAGCGCCTTGAAGAGCAACGGGGTTGCGCGTCTTTCTTCACGGTCTGCACGGCAGGGAAGGCGACGAACTACATGGACCGGCTGGCGAATTTGATGGGCGTGGAGGTGGCGTGCTTCAAGGAAAAGACGCGCGTCTTCGACGACGGGACGCTGAAGAACAATCCGGGCAGGGCGCGGTTGATCCTAGACAGCGATGCCGCAAGGCTGCCCGGTCCGAAGGTCACCGACACCACCAACATCATGGGTGCCCGCATCTTCTCGCCGAGCCTCGACAAAACGTCGATCGCCTATGTTGCCAAGCCCAAGGCGGCTCCCAAACCCAAAAGCGCGTCGCGATCTTTCAGATTCGCTTCCGCGCTTTAGTTCTTTGTTTTTACGCATGTCTTTATCCCGAAACCGGGGCCACTTTCGGGAGACATGCTCTGGCCCGGACGTCACTCTGAACCAGCTTGCACCCGCGCTCAGCTCTCGGCCTTGATCGTCTTGGCCGCTTCCAGGAGCCTGGCGCGATTCGTGCCGTGCTTCTTTACCAGGTCCCGGGCCTGGTTGGGCGAAAGGTCCGTGTGCTCGGCCAGATAGCGGATTTCACGCGCCTCCTCGGGTGAGGCGTCCTTGGCGAACGTCTGCGTCGGCTTGTCGGTCATGGCGGCGCCTCCTCATCAAGAAGGATGAATTGGCGAGGAGCCGAGTGGTTCCCAAGCTGGGCAGGCCGGCCTCGCCTTCAATATCAACACACCCTTTAGAAGAAGCATGAGACCATGCCGCCGTGATTCGTCTTCGGCGGCGAGAAGGAGAGGGCAGATGATCGACCGGCTTTGTCGAAATTGGGTCTATGGCGGCTTTCTAGCGGGGCTGCTGATACTGTGCCTGACGCCGGTTTTCGCGGCCGGCTGGTCGCTTGCCCTGCTCGCTGTCTTCCTGCACCTGCCGGTCTACATGCTGCACCAGTACGAGGAGCACGACGCCAACCGGTTTGCGATTTTCGTCAACAAGGAGATCGGCAAAGGGGTCGAGGTGCTGTCGCCGCCCGCGGTCTTCATCATCAACATTCCCGGCGTGTGGGGCATCAACGCCCTCTCGATATGGCTCGCGGCGAGCTTCTCTCCCGCATACGGGCTGATCGGCGTCTATCTGACGCTGGTCAACGCGCTCGCGCATATCGGCCAGGGCATCGCCATGCGCAGGTACAATCCGGGCCTGGCCACCGCCATCGTGTTCTTCCTGCCGCTTTCGATCTGGTCGCTCGTGGTCGTACAGGAAAGCGGCGAGGCCGGAGCCCTTCACCACGCGCTGGGGATCGGTGCCGCCATTCTCATCCACGCCGCCATCATTGTTTATGTCGGCTCCCGCCGCCGGTCGGGCTGAACGCGATCCGCAGACGGCGCGACCGGCTTGCGCCCCTTTCCTTGCGGTATTCGCCCGGGTTTGAAAGCGAGCTGGACTGGCGCGATCGGAGTTCCAGCATCGCGCGCACTCTTTCATCGAAGCGGTTGAAATCGTGTAGATATCGCGCCTTTCACCCAAGGCGTCTGGCATCCGACTTCAGCCTGCGAAGCAGCCATGCACCTGTCTGCCGGTCCTAAAAAATTAACCCTTTCGGAAAAGGTGAGGGACAGCCCCGGTTTGTCGCAGACCCGTCTCACCTGACGTGTTAGCGTTTTGCCCGGTCGGGGGGCATCCCGCGTTCAGGCGCGACAAGCGAAGGAAAACAGGATGCCGACCCTAAGCAATGGCAGCGAGCTCACCGTCTGGGAAGAGCCGGACAATCCAAACCCGAGCCCCGATGCGATTCTCTTCAGCATTACGGAACCAGACGGCGATGTGATCGGGCCGGTCGGCGCCAAGGCGGATTTCCCGTATGGCGGGGTGGACCTGGTTCGGGTCGATGTCTTCGACGGCTTCTTCACCATCACCAGCTTCACCAACGAGGGCAGGACCGAGACCTGGACCACGGTGGAAACGCAGGTCTTCGACAATGACGGCAATTACATCCGCAGCCTGTCGGATCAGGCGGCGTACCTGTCAGTCGAGGTGGTCTCGGTCGACGCCACCAGCCCCGACGACGTCGCGGTGACCTGGATCGGGGCGAACGAATATTTCGGCGGAGAAAACACCCAGTACGGCGAGCATCAGATCATCGTGGCAGGCGGGCTCGAGCTGCCCGACACCTTCGTCAATCATATCCCCTCCGTCGACGACATGGAGCTGTCGGTCTCGCAGGGGCAATCCCTCGAGGACATCGAATTCAGCGCGACGGACGCCGACTACGACCTGTTGAGCTTTACCGTGGTGGAGGGGCCGGCCAACGGCACGCTCTCGCTCGAAACGAGCTTCGAAGGCAACTTCTACCCGTTCCACCAGGGCCATTATTTCACCAGCCTGCACTATCACACGGACTATCTGAGCGGAAACGAGTTCGACTACACGCCCGATGCCGGCTTCACCGGCACCGACACCTTCACCGTCTATGCCACGGACGGCCAGGGCAGCAGCAGCCTCGCGACCATCACGATCACGGTCACTCCGCCGGAAGAATCGATCACGCTGACCGACGGCAAGGACGCCGAGAGCTATGGGAGCTACGACCATGCCGTGGTCGTCTCGGCGCTGGATGGCGCAGACCACATCAAGGGCACGCCGTTCAACGACACCATCGACGGCGGCGCCGGCCGCGACCAACTGTTCGGCCGCGACGGCGCGGACAAGCTGATGGGCGGCGACGGCGCCGATTGGCTCAACGGAGGCGACGGCAATGACAGGATTGACGGCGGCGCGGGCGCGGACGAGCTTCGCGGCGCCAAGGGCGACGACATCCTCAACGGGGGCGACGGCGGCGACGACCTGCGCGGCGGCGACGGCGACGATGTGCTCAACGGTGGCGCCGGCCGCGACTGGCTGGACGGTGGCGACGGCAGCGACGTATTCGTGTTCGACGACCTTGGATCGGCAGACGTGATCAAGGACTTCGTGCCATTCGACGATGTGTTCGAGCTGGACAGCTCGGTGTTCCTCGGACTGCAGGCCGGCCCGCTCGGCGCGTGGGCCTTCACGGTCGGCGATGAGGCGACCGACTACAACGACTACATCATCTACGACCAGGAGACCGGCGAGCTGTTCTATGACGGGGACGGAGCCGGCGGGGCCGAAGCGATAGAGTTCGCCGAGGTGGACCCGGACACGTTGATCACGGCGGACGATTTCATCGTGGTCTAATTTAGGGTGCGGCGACAGCCAGGTGAGGCCGGCCCCCCGCCGGCCTTCCAGCTTCTGGCCGGTAGTCGATGCGGTTACCGATGACGACATAGCGGTCCCGCGCGGCCATGATGGGACGGCCCTACTCCTCGGATTCGTGCTCGCGTCCGCTCGCAATTCTCAAGGCCTGCACGCTGATGGCCGCGATGAGGCCGGTCAGCACGATACCCGCAAAGCCAATCGTCAAGGCTAACAATCGCCCGGCGAGGTGCTTGGGCGTGACATCGCCGTAGCCGATCGTCAGCCCGGTGACGAAGGTAAAGTAGAGAGCTTCGTCCAGGCGCCAGCCTTCGATGCGGCCGACGATGACTCCGGTGCCGGCCATGGCGAGAAGGAGTCCGGAAAGGATTGGCCATAGCAGTTGGATTTGCCGTGCCAGCGCGATGAAAAAGGATCGCCTGAACCTTCTTGTCGATCGGTGCGCATCGCCTGCATCTGCTGGCATGACTTCTCCCTTCAACAATGACTGAAGGCCAATTGGGCAGGAACACCGACACCGGGTGGGCCGACTGCCGCCGACCTCGCCGGTGCGCTACGCCTTGGGCGGCAGGACGTAGAGCGTTACGGCGAAAACCAGGTAGACCATGATCATGAGCACGCCCGTGAACCATGCGGATCTGCCGCTGTTGGTCGCCATGGATGCCGCCATTGTCGCGATGAACATCATCACGATGGCTCCGGGCCAGAACTGGAGACTCATGGGCTGCGGTCCGACGGCATAGCTGAGAAGCACAAGCACCGGCGCCACGAAGAGCGCGATCTGGCTGGCGCTTCCAAAGGCGATGCCGACGCTTAGATCGAGGCGGTCCTTGCGCGCGGCCGAGAACGCGGAAGCCATCTCTGCGGCACCCCCGACCAGTGCCACGACCACGAAGCCGACAAAGGCATGCGACATGCCCAGTTTCAGCGCCGCGCCCTCCACCGACTCGACGAACACCTCGCTGACCAGGGCGACCAAAAGGGTCGTGATCGCCAGGGCGGTGAGCGCCAGCGGCACCGGCCAATGCTCTTCGCCGGCTTCGGCCTGCGTCTCGCTGCCGAAAAATGCGCGGTGGGTGCGCAGCGTGAATACGAGACCAAGGCAATAGGTGACCATCAGCAGGAGCGCCAGACTGAGGCTGAGGCTCTGCGTTATCGCGCCCGAATCCGCGCCGCTGACCGCCGAAGGCACTAGTAAGGCGAAGGTGGACAGGAACAGCATTCCGACCTGCAGGCGCGCATTGGCCCGGTTGTATTCCTGGACGTGGTGCTTCAGGCCGCCGAGAAGGAAGGACGCCCCCAGCATGAACAGCGTGTTGGTGACGATGGCTCCCGCGAGCGATGCCTTCACCAGCACATACTCTCCGGCCCGCAAAGCCGCCATGGCGATGACGAGCTCGGTGAGATTGCCTAGCGTGGCGTTGAGCAGCCCGCCCTTCGCATCGCCGAGCTTGGTGGCAATCGATTCCGTCGCCACGCTCAGAAGCGCTGCAAGCGGCACGATCGCAATCACCGAGAGAACGAACAGCGTCGTATGCGATTCGGGGAAAAGCAAACGCCCCAGCAGCGGCACAGGCACAAAAACCAGCGGCCACAGCACCGGGCTGTGGCGAATGGTTTCGAGCAGGGGGCCGGCTGGCCCGCTTGCGCCTGGATCAAACCCTAGCGCCATGTGTCGAAAATCTCACCGTCGAGCTAACCGGTGGAGCATACACGGCCGCGCGGCCTTCTGGCGTAGCTTACTGTAGCAGGGGGCGGTCTTCGCGCTTCGATCGAACGAACGCCACCTGCTTCAACTCCGCCAGGCCCACCAGGCGAGATTTCGGATCAGATGGCCCAACGCCCGTGCTCAGCGGTCAGATGTTGTCCGACTCGGTCGAGGTCCCGCGCCGGCCGCCCGTCTTACCGTTCGCGCCCCACCGCCAGCCGCTAATCTCCGGCATGTCGTCGCCGTGCTTCTCGATGTAGTGGCGGTGATCAGCGAGCTTGTCGTGGATCGCCTGCTTGAGATAGGCGGCGCGCGGCCCGAGCTGCGGCAGCCGGTCGATCACATCCTCCACCAGGTGGAAACGATCGAGATCGTTGAGGACGACCATGTCGAACGGCGTCGTCGTCGTTCCCTCCTCCTTGTAGCCACGCACATGGATGTTGTCGTGGTTGGTGCGGCGATAGGTCAGCCGGTGGATGAGCCAGGGATAGCCGTGGAAGGCGAAGATGACCGGCTTGTCCTTCGTGAACAGCGCGTCGAAGTCGCGGTCGGACAGGCCGTGCGGGTGCTCGCTCTGCGGCTGCAGCTTCATCAGGTTGACGACGTTGATCACGCGCACCTTGATCTCCGGCAGGTTCTTGCGGATCAGCTCGACCGCGGCCAGCGTCTCCAGCGTCGGCACGTCTCCGCAGCACACCATGACGACGTCGGGATCGCTGCCCTTGTCGTTGCTGGCCCATTCCCAGATGCTCACGCCCGCCTCGCAGTGCTTCACGGCCTGGTCCATCGTGAGCCATTGCGGCGCCGGCTGCTTGCCGGCCACGACGACGTTCACATAGTTGCGGCTGCGCACGCAGTGGTCGGTCACCGACAGCAGCGTGTTCGCGTCCGGCGGCAGGTAGATGCGGATGACCTCGGCCTTCTTGTTGGCGACGTGATCGATGAAGCCCGGATCCTGATGGCTGAAGCCGTTGTGGTCCTGTCGCCAGACATGCGAGCTCAGGAAGTAGTTCAGCGAACCGATCGAGCGCCGCCACGGGATGTCGTTACACACCTTCAGCCACTTGGCGTGCTGGTTGAACATCGAGTCGATGATGTGGATGAAGGCTTCGTAGCAGGAGAAGAAGCCGTGGCGGCCGGTGAGCAGGTAGCCCTCGAGCCAGCCCTGGCACTGGTGCTCGCTCAGCACCTCCATCACGCGCCCGTCCGGCGAGAGATGATCGTCCTCCGGGTATATCTCGGCCATGTAGCAGCGGTCGGTGACCTCCATCACGTCCTGCCAGCGGTTGGAGTTGTTCTCGTCCGGGCTGAAGAGGCGGAAGTTCTTGCTGTCCAGGTTGAGCTTCATGACGTCGCGCAGATATTTGCCCATCGTGCGCGCCGACTCGACCATCACCGAGCCGGGGCTCGGAACGTTGACCGCATAGTCCCGGAAGTCGGGCAGCCTGAGGTCGCGCAGCAGCAGCCCGCCATTGGCGTGCGGGTTGTCGCTCATCCGGCGCTGGCCGGTTGGCGCGAGAGACGCCAGCTCCGGCTTGAAGCGTCCCTTGCCGTCGAACAGCTCCTCGGGCCGGTAGCTCTGCATCCATTCTTCGAGGATGCGGATGTGCTCGGGCTTGTCCATCTCGCCCATCGGCACCTGGTGCGAACGCCAGTAGTCCTCGCACTTCTTGCCGTCGATCTCCGCAGGGCAGGTCCAGCCCTTCGGCGTGCGGAAAACGATCATCGGCCAAGCCGGCCGCTTCAGGTTGCCGTTCTCGCGGGCGTCGGCCTGGATGCGCTTGATCTCGGCCATCGCCGCGTCCAGCACGCCGGCAAGCTGCTGATGCACGTGCTCCGGCTCGTGTCCTTCCACGAAATAGGGCGCATAGCCCATCCCCTCGAAGAACTTCTGCAGCTCGTCCCTGGGGATGCGCGCGAGGAAGCAGGGATTGGCGATCTTGTATCCGTTGAGGTGAAGGATCGGCAGCACGGCGCCGTCGCGGGCGGGATTCAGGAACTTGTTGCCGTGCCAGCCCGTGGCGAGCGGCCCGGTTTCAGCTTCGCCGTCGCCGACGATGCAGGTGACGATCAGGTCCGGATTGTCGAAGGCCGCGCCATAGGCGTGGCTCAGCGCATAGCCGAGCTCGCCGCCCTCGTGAATGCTGCCGGGCGTTTCCGGCGCGACGTGGCTCGGAATGCCGCCCGGGAAGCTGAACTGCTTGAACAGCCTTCCCAGGCCTTCCGTGTCCTGGCTGATGTTCGGGTAGACCTCGCTGTAGGTGCCTTCGAGATAGGCATGCGCAACGAGCGAAGGCCCGCCGTGACCCGGGCCGATGATATAGACCATGTTGAGGTCGTCGCGCTTGATGACCCGGTTGAGGTGCACATAAAGCATGTTCAGCCCGGGCGACGTGCCCCAATGGCCGAGCAGGCGCGGCTTGATGTGCTCGCGCTTGAGCGGTTCCTTCAGCAGCGGGTTGTCGAGCAGATAGATCTGGCCGACCGACAGATAGTTGGACGCTCGCCAGTAGGCGTCCATCGCCTGCAGCTCCTCGGCCGAGAGCGGGGCGGCCATACCCCGAGCGTCTTTCACGTCCTGCTTCCGGAGCTCTGTCCTCGTTGCCATTTTCAGTTCTCCTCTACGGGGTCCGAACGCCTGTCGCGGCGATTGTCAAAGCCTCCGCCGGCGCGCCGCCCCGCGGGCCAAGTGCGAGCCGACTGTAATGCACGAAACGCCATAGATCGATGAAGAATGGTCCTTGATCGCGGGCTGGCGTTCAGCAGCCATCGCCGAGAGAGCGCTCACGAACTCGGGACTGCAATCAACGCGTGGGAGCTTCACGGTTGGCTCCATAGGCGACAGGCCTGCCGCACATATAGGGCGTAGGTCGGATTGCGGACGCCAATACTTCGTCCGGGACGCATTGGTATCAAGGACCATGTCGTCTTCAAGGATCGCAGGGTAAGTTACCGTAGCAGCGTGGCGAAGCCCGGGCTGTTTTGAAACTATCCCGATGTGTAGAAGGGCCGCAAATGGCAAAGCATCATGCCCGACACGGTCTCGACGGATTCTGACCTGAAGCGACTGCCGACCGATCAGGATCTCGCGCGGCTGCAGTTCACGACGCTGCTCTACTATCTCCACGAGACGAATCCGGACAATGGGTTGGTTCGGGACAAGACGGCGCCCGATGCGCCGGCAAGCATCGCTGCGGTCGGGATGGCGCTGGCGACCATTCCGGTCATCGTCGAGCGCGGCATAATCATCCGCGAGTTCGCGGCAAAGATCGCCCGCAAGCGGCTACGCTATCTCGCCGAGCTCCCGCAAGGGCCGGAGCCGGACGCATCGGGCTACAAGGGCTTCTTCTATCATTTCCTCGACATCGAGACCGGGCGCAGGGTCTGGCAGTGCGAACTTTCCACCATCGACACCGCCTTTCTGCTCGCGGGCGCCCTGACGGTGGCGACTTATTTCGACAGGGATGCCGCCGACGAGGCGGAAATCCGCTTTCTCGCCACGAGCCTCTACGAACGGGCGGACTGGCAGTGGGCCTGCGACGGCGAGCCGACGCTGACCCACGGCTGGACGCCGGAGAAGGGCTTCATCCCCCACCGCTGGCGCGGCTACGATGAAGGCCTGCTCCTCTATTTCCTGGGACTAGGCTCGCCGACGCACCCGCTGGAGCCGGAAAGCTACGCCGCCTATACGGCCACCTACGAATGGAAGAATATCTACGGCCGCGAGCACCTCTATTCAGGCCCGCTCTTCACCCATCAATTGTCGCACATGTGGGTGGACTTCCGCGGCATCCGCGATGCCTTCATGCGGGAGCGCGATTCCGACTATTTCGAGAACAGCCGGCAAGCCACCTTCGTCCAGCAGGAATATGCAATCCGCAATCCGATGAACCATGTCGGCTACGGCGAATATTGCTGGGGGTTCACGGCCTGTGACGGCCCTGGCTGGATCAAGCGCGAGGTGGATGGCGTCGAGCGGGAGTATTTCGACTATATCGCGCGCGGCGCGCCGTTCGGCCCCGACGACGGCACGGTGGCGCCATGGGTCGTCATCGCCTCGCTGCCGTTCGCGCCGGAGATCGTCATTCCGACCGTGCGCAAGTTTGCCGGCATGGGTCTTGGAATGACGCGCCTCTATGGCTTCAAGCCGTCCTTCAACCCGTCCTTCAAGGTTGCCGACAGCGAGGCGGGATGGTGGGTGTCTCCGTATCACTTCGGCATCGACCAGGGGCCCGTCGTTCTCATGGTCGAAAACTACAGGACCGGCCTGCTTTGGAACATCATGCGCCGCTGTCCCGCGATCGTGAACGGCTTGCGCCGGGCCGGTTTCTCCGGAGGGTGGCTGTGAGGGCAGGGCCACCTTCCGCGAGCTTGCGAAGGGGTATGACATGGACCCGGAACCAATTCCGCTAAAGGTGACCGCGCGTCGCTTCGTGCAGGCAGTTGCAAATCTCGGGAGCTCCGAAGTCGGCGGCAGGGCCAAGTTGATGTTCGCCGGGCTCATGGCGCTGTTGTGCGGGTTGAGCGGCCTGAACGTCGTCAACAACTACGTCGGCCGAAACTTCATGACCGCGATCGCCGACCGCCAGGCCGCCGAGTTCACACGGCAGGCGATCCTATACGTGGGCGTGTTCGCCGCCCTGACCCTTGTGTCGGTCACCGCCCGATTTTTCGAACAACGGCTGGCGCTGCTCTGGCGCGATTTCCTGTCCCGGCGCGCCATTGCTCGCTATCTCGCCGACGGAACCTACTACCGGCTGGACCTATCGGGCCAACTTGCCAATCCGGACCAGCGCATCTCGGAAGATGTCCGGGCGTTTACGAGCACCACGCTCTCCTTCGTCCTCCTGATCTTCAACGCCAGTCTCACGATTGTGACGTTTTCGGGCGTACTATGGTCGATCAGCCCGTCGCTGTTCTTTGTAGCCGTGCTCTACGCGGCCTGCGGCTCATACATCACCTTTCTTTTGGGCCGGCCGCTGATCGACCTGAACTACGATCAGCTCGACAAGGAGGCGGGCTTCCGTTCCAGCCTCATTCATGTACGCGAGAACGCCGAGTCCGTCATGATCGCGCGGGGGGAGCGGCGACAGACGGTTCTTTTGGCGCAACGACTTGACGACCTGGTCGGCAATTTCAGCCGGATCATCTCGGTCGATCGCAATGTCGGCTTCTTCACGACAGGCTACAACTGGCTGATCCAGATCATTCCTGCCGTCATCATCGCCCCCGCCTTCATGAGAGGCGACATAGAGTTCGGCGTGATCACGCAGTCCGGCGCGGCGTTTGCAATGCTGGTCGGGGCATTTTCGCTGATTATCACCCAGTTCAACTCAATCTCGAGCTTTGCCGCCGTGGTGGCGCGGCTGAGCTCACTGCTTGAAGCAATCGAGAGATCGCAGGCACCCACGCCCTCCGGCATCGAGATCGTCGAGCAGGAGCGCCATTTGGCTTACGAAGGGGTGACCTTGCTGGCGCCGACAGGCGGCGCGCCGCTGCTGAAGGACCTATCCATATCTATTCCGCCGGGGATACGTGTGTTGCTCACGGGGTCCAGTCAGGCTCCAGGAGCGGCGTTGTTCAGGGCGACCGCCGGTCTTGCGACCCCCGGCACCGGGCGTATTCTTCGCCCCGGCTCGGATGACATCGCCTTTATCCAGCAGCGGCCTTACCTGCCGCCAGGCACGCTCCGCCAAATCCTTGTCCATCCGGACGCCGCCGGCAAAATTTCGGATGATCGAATTCTCGGCGTGTTGCGCGAGCTTAACATAGAACAGCTCATGACCGTGGCGGGCGGGCTCGACAACGAGCAAAACTGGGGAATATCCCTTTCAATGGCCGAGCAGCAGCTTTTGGTCTTTGCGAGAGCGCTTCTCGCATCGCCGCGGCTCGTGTTCATGGATCGGGTTGAGACGACGCTCGGCCCCGAGCAGTTTCACAATATCCTGCGACTGCTTTCCGCAGATTCGATTACATGCATCTGCACTGGGGAGATCGGCGGCGCCGCCGACCGCTACGGCTTTATCCTCACATTCGATGACGGTGGCAAATGGACCTGGACGCCGAACCCGCAGGGCAGCGCCGGAATCGCGACTGTTCACACAGGCCGCTGAGCGACATGGAGATCGTACGCACCCTCCTGCGACTTCGGGGCTTCGCTCCTGCTTGCGGGGCTGTCTCGGGCCAACCGAGGTTGGCCGCGACTGAGGCGGACCCGGTTACAAGAGCCTGACATGGCCGAGACCACCACGAGCCTCGTCGCACCGGACTTTCTGGCCCTCACGATCGGCATCGTCGTCTTCTTCGTCGGCGTGCTGATCACGTAGCGGCCAGAGCGCGCCGAATTTTCCTAGGAATTTATTCTTGACACCGTGACGGTGGTCTGGTAGGTTTTCGTTATCGTCGGAAAAGTGTGGGCGGGAGGCGGGCAGCGTCGCCGCCTTTTGTTTGGGGCGGCGCCTTCTGAGATAACCCCCTCCGGCCGCTTCGCGGCCATCTCATCGAGGGGGGAGATACGCACCGTCCGCGCTTTCGCCAACCTTCAGGGAACATCGCCATGACCATTTCGAAACCGCTCGCGAAGCGGCGGGCGCTGCGCGCGCTTGCCGAAGGCGCCAGGGCCACGCTCGACCTGCTGGCCGACGTCAGCGGACGTTCGCCGAGGTTGCTCAGGCTCGAAGCCGAGCGCGAAGGCTGGCAGATCGACGAGACGCCACTGGTGGATTTGGAAGCGCGGCTCAGCGTGCTGGGTGCGGCGCTGCTCGATCAGATCGAGGCGGCGGTGCGCAGGGGAATTGAGGAGGGCAGGTTCGACAAGACCGAGATCGACTCCATGACCGCGCTGGCGCGCAGCATCGAGAAAGTCGGCGAAATCATGCGGCCGCTGGTGGTCGCCAAAGAGAAGAAGAAAGATGAAGACCTTGCCGTCATGCTCGACCGGATCAACGAGCGAATTATTGAATTGGCCCAACAACTCGCAAGAAAGATGGTCGAAGAGGGAGATCGGCAATAGCGGGGCGGAGCTGGTCAAGGGCGAGTGGTGGAACTACGCCTTCGAAGAACAGTATCCGGCGTTCGGCGCGCCCAAGACCTGGCTGGTGACGGGTGGGCGCGGCTCCGGCAAGACCAGGCTCGGCGCCGAATGGACGATCGCCCTGGTGCGCGGCCTGGCGCCCTTCGTCAGGCTGAAGGGGAGGCGGACATATCAGCGGATCGCGCTGGTGGGCGAGACCCTGGCCGACGTGCGCGAGGTGATGATCGAGGGGCCGTCGGGCATCGTCACGGTCGCCAGGGAGGGGCGGCCGCGCTACGAGCCTTCGCGGCGCCGGCTGCTCTGGCCGAACGGCGCGGTCGGCTATGTGTTTTCCTCCGAGGACCCGGAAAGCCTGCGCGGGCCGCAATTCGACGCGGCCTGGTGCGACGAGCTGGCGAAGTGGAAGAACGCGGACGCGACCTTCGACATGCTGCAGTTCGGGCTGCGGCTGGGCGAGCCGCCCATGCAGATGATCACCACCACGCCGCGGCCGACCAGGCTGATGAAGCGGCTGATGGCCGATGGAAAGGCGGTGAAGGCGAAGCTCAGCACGGCGGACAACGCGAAGAACCTGGCAACGGGTTTCGTCGAGACGCTGAAGCAGCGCTACGACGGCACCCGGCTCGGCCGGCAGGAACTCGATGGCGAGCTGGTCGAGGATCGCGAGGACGCGCTGTGGAGCCGCGAGACGATCGAGGCCGCGCGCGTGGCAACGGCGCCGGAATTGCGGCGCATCGTGGTGGCGGTGGACCCGCCGGCGACGTCGCGCCAAACCTCGGATGCCTGCGGGATCGTGGCGACCGGCATCGACGGCGAGGGCATCATCGTCGTGCTGGCCGACGCGACGCTGCGGGCGGCGGAGCCGAGACGCTGGGCCACGGCCGCGGTAGCCCTCTGGCATGCGCTGGAGGCCGACTGCCTGGTGGCCGAGGTGAACCAGGGCGGCGACATGGTGAAAGAGGTCATCGCCACCGTGGATGCGAATGTGCCGGTGAAGCCGGTGCGTGCCCGGCGCGGCAAATGGCTGCGCGCCGAGCCGGTCGCCGCGCTCTATCAACAGGGCCGCGTGCGGCACGCCGGCATCTTCCGCGAGCTTGAGGACGAGATGTGCGAATTCGGCCCGGACGGGCTCTCGGGCGGGCGCTCGCCGGACCGGGTCGATGCGCTGGTCTGGGCGGTGAGCGAGTTGATGCCGGGCAGGGGCGGGGTCCCGAGGGTGAGGGATTTGAGGTGACCCGTTTGGGTGAATGTCCGGGTTGGGCGGAACCTGTCACCTTTCCATCTGTTTACAAGGAAGCTGCTGCGGCGTATTTACGTTGCCCACACGATTGTGTGTTTACATTGCCCCTACATCTCCTATATGGGAGGCTGCAACGACCACTTCAGCGGCACGGCCGCTGACGGAGAATGATTATGTCTGTGCTCAAAAAGTCCAAGACAGTGAACCTGCGCATCGATCCCGAAGCGCACGATCTCATTGCACGCGCTGCGGAAGTGTGCGGCAAAAGCATTACCGCGTTCATGACGGAGGCTTCGGTGTATTCCGCTCAAGAGGAGCTGTTGGATCAGCGCTTCATCGGTGTGTCTGCCGAGGTGTTCGACGAAGTCAACGAAATGTTGACTGCGCCTGGTGTGGCGCGTGATCGTTTGGTACGACTCTTTGAGCATCGTGTCGAATGGATGGACTGAAACTTGCCATATCGGAAACCAACGCCGATTTCCGATCAGCATGTTCTAACCGACTTTTCGTCCGGCAAGCCTTCACTCGATAACTGGCTGAAGGACATGGCCCTGTACAATCAGGGCCAAGGCTACACCCGCACCTTCGTGATAGCCGACGAGAATTATCATATCGTCGGCTATCACGCGATTTGCGCTGGCATGATCCACCGCAACGACGTTCCGCGAGCGGTAAAGGGCTCACGGGCGCCGACCGAGCTTCCTGTCGCCGTACTTGCGCGTCTGGCGGTTTCCCAAGGCCGCCATCAAGGCAAAGGCCTAGGCGCCGCGTTGCTAAGAAACGCGCTTCTGAGCGTGGTCTCGGCAGCGCAATTGGTTGCATTCCGCGGTGTTGTCGTTCACGCAATCGATGACGACGCGGTAAAATTCTACAAGAAGTACGATTTTCGAGAAACCACGGGCATGGATCGCCGGTTGATTCTTCCCGTCAATGACATCGTGGCTTCTCTGGCGAAAGTGACCGGCTGATAGTCAGCCGATCGGGATAATCCAAGGTACCTATCCATGATTAGGAACTGGCCCTGGTCGCGGCGCGCGGCCGGAACGATGACGCACGAGAAAAAGGAAGCCGGTTACGGCTTCGTGGCGCTGCACGCACAAGGCGAGGCGCTCTGGACGCGGCGCGACTATGCCGGGCTGGCGCGCGAGGGCTTCATGCGCAACCCGGTTGCGCATCGGGCCGTGCGGCTGATCTCGGAGGCCGCGGCCTCGGTGCCCTGGCTGCTTTACGAGGGCGCGACCGAGTTTGCGCGGCACCCGCTGATCGACCTGCTGGAGCGGCCGAACCAGCGGCAGGCGGGCGGCGCCTTCATGGAAGCGCTCTACGGGCACCTGCTGCTGGCCGGCAACGCCTACCTCGAGATGACGGAAGCCGGCGAGGGGCTGCGCGAGCTGCATCTGCTGCGGCCCGACCGGGTGACGATTGTCGCGGACCAGGCGGGCTGGCCAGTTGGGCTGGAGTATCGGGCAGGCGCGGGCAAGCGCAGCGTGGCGCTCGGCGCTGCGGGGGAGGGCGGGGCGCTCCACCTGACGCTGTTCCACCCGCTCGACGACCATTACGGCTTCCCGCCGTTGGAGGCGGCGCTGATGGCGCTCGACATCCACAATGCGGCAGGCCGCTGGAACAAGGCGCTGCTCGACAATTCGGCAAGGCCTTCCGGCGCGCTGGTGTTTGCGCCGAAGGAGGGCGGCAATCTCACCGACGAGCAGTTCGACCGGCTGAAGGCCGAGCTGGAGGAGGGATATTCCGGCGTAAGCCGCGCGGGCCGCCCGCTGCTGCTCGAAGGCGGGCTCGACTGGAAGGCGATGGGACTCACGCCGAAGGACATGGATTTCATGGAGGCCAAGAACGGCGCGGCGCGCGACATCGCGCTCGCCTTCGGCGTGCCGCCCATGCTGCTCGGCATTCCCGGCGACAACACCTACGCCAACTACCAGGAGGCGAACCGCGCCTTCTACAGGCTGACCGTGCTGCCGCTGGTGGCGCGCACGGCCAAGGAGCTTTCCGCCTGGCTCGGCCCGGCATTCGGCGAGGAGCTCAGGCTCTGGTACGACGCCGACCAGGTGGAAGGGCTGGCGGCCGAGCGCGAGGCGCTGTGGTCGCGCCTCGGCGCGGCTGGTTTTCTCACGGACGACGAGAAGCGTGAAGCCGTGGGATACCAGCCGCTCGCAGATGACGAGTCGGAGCGAGGGGGCCGGGCCGCGCTCGGAACTTGAGACTTTGTAGGTAAAGAACCCCGCCAGATCTCAGAATATTTCTGATTTGAGAATCACGACAATTCAGGCAAGAGTGTTCGCTGTTATTGGTCGGGGAGGATAACGTGGCGGGCTCGGTGTTTCATGTTGCGATTCATCATCTGCAACGAGTAAACGATATCTATCAGGTCAAACCCGGTAACAGCGCGATAACTGTCACACGAACAGCCAAGCGCCTCGTCGACGATTTGCACCAGCTTTACGCGCGCCGAGCTTCGAAGGCTTATGGCAAATTTGCGGCCGACGCAGTGAACTATCCTACGTCAGTGAACCTGAGAAAATACCTGGACGGGAATTCTGACTTTGCGGCGCTTACCTTGGCGCTCATGGCGACGCTGCAAAAGGAGGCCCAGACGAAGTCGGCTTCCACCGGTGGCCATGTCTTCTTCGCGCATTTCGAGCGCGAGGGATCACAGTATTTTCTGGTAGCGATTGTAACCGACAAACTGAGTGCGGCGCTCACGAAGAGCGATGATCTGGAGGACGTAACGCATCTCGATATCGAGGGATTTCGCTTCGCTGGCCGAGTGAGCCTTTCAGGGTGGGCTGGAGGCGAAGAGCGCTACATAGGGTTTCTCAAGGGCAAAGGTTCAGTCTCCGAATATTTCAAGGAGTTCTTAGGATGTGACACCACCATCCTGAATCGTGTGGAGACAACCTCCCTTGTCGAGGCTTTGAAAGCATTCGCTGACAAGCAGAAATTCGATACCAATCGACGGGACGAGTTCATGGAGCGTGCCTTGAACATTTGTGATCGTGACGCACGCGCTGGCAAGCCGGTCGAGTTTGCGATCTTGGCGAATGAACTTTATCCCGAGGAACCCGAGACCTTGACGGAGGTACTCTCGGACCGAAAGCTGAATGACGGATTCGTTGCAGATCGCCGCGCGTTGAAAGGTTTGGTGAATTTCAAAAAGAGGACACCAAACTGGTCGGTCGAATTCGATCGGCGCGCGCTCCATTCGGGCAAGGTTCGCTACAACGCAAAGGAGAACGCGATTACCCTGTTCGACGTGCCTGATGACTTTAAGCGTGAGCTGATTGATGAGCTCCCTATTGGCTAGAGCCATTGTTTGGAGTGATCTCCTCGACATCTATCGAGAAACGACATGGCTCGATGGCGAAAATGCGCGCGTTAGGATAGCCGGCGAAAGCGTCGTACAAACCTTTAGGCTTGTCGAGGAATCGGATAGGGCAGAGGCTGACGCGAATCTTGCCGCGCTGGTCGATCCTACTGGGATCAAGGTTGGAGATGTCATCCAAGCCCGTGTCGGCACGCCGAGGCTATCGCTTGGCGTACTGGCCGACAACTGGGATACGTTTTTATCATCGCCTGATGCAAGAATTAAGGAACCCAATGCCTACTTCGTTAAGGAGGATGGCTCTCACGTGGGCATGATCCCGCCGTCTCAGCGGGTCACAAGCTACCGGTCGATGCTGGAGTTCGTCCAGCTACTTGCTAGAGCAGCCCTGTTCTTGGATGCTGAACGTCAGACGTTGGTCTATTTCAAAGATAAGAAAATCGAGGTGCCGGTTCGCTTTTCAACTGCAAATTTGCGGCTCCTCGATGCCGGCAGTCTCGTTGCCCTTCGCAAAACGCTGGAAGGAGATATCCATGGGGAGCAGCGCTTGGCTATCTTTGCGGATGCTATCGTCACGCTGATCGCATCGCAGCCAACGGACAATCGCTTTCTCTATTTGGCGCAAAATGCGGATGAACTCAGCCGTCGTGTCAACGATGGCTATCGGCTGTTTGCCTCCAGCTTTTCCTACGCCAAGATACGCGGCGAGGTCGAAGCGGCACAATCTGATTATATAGCGCGGATACACAAGACGTTTGTAGACATCCAGGGGCAGTTGCTTGGGCTTCCAATCGCTACAGTAGTTGTCGCGACACAGATGAAGGCTGTCAAAGTCTGCGGCGTCGAAGCGTGGGCCAACCTCGCCGTAATAGCAGGAGCTTGGCTTTTCGCGCTTCTACTCGTCGGTTCGTGCGTCAATCAGTGGTTCACGCTAGCTGCCATCAAGGCGGACCTGGAAAGGCAAAAACTGAAGCTAATGAGGGATTTTAGTGAAATTAGTGCGCAATTCGCCGGCGTCTTCACGGGGCTGGCAAATCGCGTCTGGTGGCACAGAGCGGCGATGATTGCGATCGCTTGTATTGCCGTCGCCGGCGCCTCGTTTGCAACGTTTGTATTTTACAAAGTTACAGCAGTCGATCTGCTAATTTGCATGCAGTGAAGTACAGCCGACCAAGCCTGAATTTGAAGTCGATTCCAAACTTGGTACCGTCGTAATGACGCTGGCGGAATCGCCTATTCGTTAGGTCACTAGGCGAATGAACGAAACAATCTGTTGTGGCCGGCGATGATCGCCCGCAGTCAGCCTCTAAACCTGGCGGGATGCGGGGGCTGCTTAGCCAGCAAGCGAGGCGTTAAATGGCGGTGCGCGGGGAGCGAGTGGCGAGTAGGGAACGTTCTCTGTTCGCAAACTCGCTATTCGCTCCGCAGCCGGCAACGCCCGCCTCAGACAGGATGCATGAAGATGGTCTCGCCTTGCGGCCAGTCCGTCAAAGCCTTGGCGTAGCCGTTATTGGCCGTGGCGTTGAAGGCTTTCTGGAAGCAGAACAGGTTTATTTCGGAGAACATCTCCATTCGATTCGTGGTCGGTCT